>JACKZZ010008914.1_pt1 | contig 25421 bp, 15 predicted proteins | sample 8027871 | NCBI WGS metagenome assembly JACKZZ01 (sample SAMN15724774, study PRJNA655200) | protist metagenome | isolation source: fluorescence activated cell sorting (FACS) single amplified genomes of... | place: USA: West Boothbay Harbor, Gulf of Maine | collected 2000-07-19 | reverse complement strand
AGCCCGCGATCGAGAAGCTTTGAGAGATCAGAGGCGACGAGATGAGCGGTTCCGCCTGGAAGGTGCACGTATGGACAATATGCAGGATAAACTGAGTGAAATGAATGATGCAGTTGGTCGCCTTGCGGTGGGTAATGTTGCTGAGGATAAGGTGTCTGCTCGTGCTACGCAACGCAAGCAAGAAAAGCAAGCGAAGGAGGATGCTGAGAGGGCAGAAGCACTCCGGGCGGCTGAAGAGCAAAACCGACGAATACGTCAAAATGCCCAAAACCAAGCCCGCCATCAGTATAACAGTGGTCTGGATTCGGAGCCCGAGCACAAGGCCACTTACCCATCTACCGAGGATGATGCACAGGCAAAGGGTGGCATGGGTATGGAGGAACTTACAGCTAAGCTACATGTTGCACGTGGTGCCCCTAGATATGAACGTGGAGTCACAAGTGACGATGGTGCCGATGGGCACCAATCCGACTCTGATGAGGAATGTGATGATGAGCTATGGGGCGAAGAGGATCCTGATGATGCTATTGAAGAGGAAGAAATCATGCATAAACGAGAAGAGGAATTACAAGCAGAATTGTCTCTGGCTACGAGGAGATGTCAAGAACTCAAGGAGACTCTTCAAGTGACTAAATCTTTTATTGATGGGCGTGGTAAGGGTCTTGGTGCTGGTGATGATCGCCGTACGAAGATTGTAGATGTTATTAACTCTGACGATGAGCTGGACGAGGATGATGATGAGGCGGTTGAGTATGATGAAGAGGATGAGACAGGGGTAAGTATGATCTGTTATCCACTTATACTATTTCTTGCTGTAGCATCATATATGCATATACGATACACTTGTCTTCAATTACTTTCAGTATCAATCAATTAACCATACTCTTATTATACTACCATACAACTAATATTCACAGAACTCATGGGAAGAACAATCTCAAAAGAGCAGTGCCTCGGTAGTAGTTCCCCCTCCCGCCCCTGTGAAAAAACAGGAGTCCATCACTCCGCGTGTGGTCAGACCGGACCCCATTGCTATCAGACAACCTTCCTACAAGAATCTGGCTGATGCTCCTTCCCCTAGTGGTAGACTTGGAGATCGAATTGTGAGACTGAAGCAGAGATGTATCCTTGCGTTGGGATCGAGAGCCTTTAATGAAGCTTATTCTTATCTTAAAGAACACGCTGGAGATGATGTAAGTGTTTATCAATATATATTGTCTTGCCTCAGCTGCTGCTTTGTTTATAGCGTAGGAATGTTATACATTTTATTATTATTCGTTATAATATGTATATACCTACACAACAGAATGACGATGATGACTTGTATGATGATGATGATGTGGACACCGCCAAACAGAGGCGCATTCGAGAGATCTTGGGACCAGACAAAGCACACTACATGCCTCTCATTGACCAGTTGGTGTTTATGGAGGAAAGCCATGGGGGATAGTGGAATGATACAGCGCGTGCATAGGCATATTGCAACAAGTAACGTCCCATCTCCAACTCCTTAGCGGAACATGACTTGTCATGGTGATTTTTCTGATGACTGCCCCTTGCGTTGCTGTCTTTTTTTACTGGAAAACAGAAATGAAAAAGCGACGTGGGAAGCGAAGGTATTTGTAGATTGTAAGTTATAATACGAGGAGGGTATGTTACTCCTGTTGCTTCCTATTCAGAGTATTCTGTGTACTTAGATAGTAAAGTATTATATTATGGTTAGTGGGATAGCTAGCTATTTGAGTAGTAAAAAATAGTCTTGCAAGAAGAAATCATAATAAACAACGATATCATATATATTGTTATTTGCTTGCTTGTCCCATCTGCACCCACTGCTTCTCCTACTGCTAGCCCTACCAGTGCGCCCAGCTGTAACTGACACCGCTTCTACTATTACTGGTGACACCTTTGCCCCTATAACTGCACCTAAGATTGATCCTACTGTCACTCCTACCAGTCCCATAATATTCGGATTCGGTTTCAAAGTCAGATTCAGATTCACTTTTGCATTTGCATTTCAAGTTAGGACTACTTAAGTATGAAGTACTAATCTTCAATCATTTAGCGTTATTGATTATCATAATATATTTTTAATAAGTTATCTATAATACTTCAAGCACATAGTAAGTAGTGTTAATACTAAGCACTAAGCACAACAGGTACTTGTTGTGTAGAATGTAGAATATGAAAGATAGAACATAGATGGGTGAAAGTAAAAAGGCACCTTAAGGAGGTGTCGAGGCGATATACTTGTTCCATCAAACGCTTCGTTTTCTCAGTGTTGAGAAATGATTATTGAGCTATATAAATTTATTATTTAAAACAGTGAGCACCTACTCATAAAAATTGGGCACTAGCTAATTGCATCAACCCTGTACTTCTCAGTTATATAATCGCACGTGAACTGAAGGTCACCATCCATCAAATCATCAGACGTCAAATGAAAAGACACACCTTAACATCATTACATGAGCCTTCTACAATTCATTAGTATGGACTGTTGTGATTATCTTTTGGAGATGTTTTTTAATCCAATCCAATCACATATTCACCACAATAAGCTCGGAGATGACACATAAGAGTTCCTTCGTGTCATTCCATTCAACTTTACCACCTGGATAAATCTAATCCATAATGAATAGATACCCAAATACACGTTTATATGGTAAATAATAAATCTGTTACTTTTGAACTTCGCCCTATTACCATAAATATAAGTAAAAAATAAATCAAACGGATAAAAATGCAATGACAACAATGACATCGGCTTCTTATCTTACCGCTTGCACAAAGTTTTCTTTTTGCAACAACAAGTTACGGGCATATATTTCACCTTCCTTCGCTGCTAATCTCGCTTCGTCTTGCTTTTCAACTTTTCCTTTCTAAAATCCACAATCAATTAATTACCATGTTCAATTAAAGAAAGAGCAGGTTATTTGCTTTATAGTCATAGTTATGTGATCATACACTTACACTTACATGACTTCCTTCTGATGACATTCGTGTTAAGTCGGATAGTGCATCAGCGGTTAGCTTATTAGATAGATCCTTATTCCTAATAACACAACAGCAGCATGACAAACAAAAGGATAATATATCACAAAAAAGTATATTATAAACTTTATACCGTTAAACGTACTTCTCCTGTATAGCTTGGATTGCCTCGGCCATTCCTGTGGCTTCTTTCTCTCTCTCCGCACGTGCAGCTTGTAAACCTTCATATCTAATACATACATTAATATCAATACGTAAAACAAGTAAGCAAGTATGTATTCATAATATAATAGTAATACTATCAATATTCATTGAGTGCGCAGCTCATCGCACCTTTGCAGAGATTGTACTTCAAGTTGACTGTTAACAATTGTCTCCAGTGTGGTTGACTCCATTCTTATTTCAGAAATATCGACCACTTCAGGTTCTTCTTCACCACCTCTGTTATCACCTCTGTTGGTCTCAGCCACAACCACTTCTATATTAAATACATTCGCATCAAGTATGTCCAAACTTTCTTTGGTAAGCGTGCCCAGTACTGGGCTGTCACTTCCGTCCTCGATTAGACCTTCCTCAATTTTGGTCATTGAAAATTCTTGCACTGTGATAAAGACAAAAAAAGGGTAGATACGTGATAACATAAGAAAATATAAGAGAAATTTATAATGAGAAAACAGCTGTACGATGCCACCCGCTCATCACCCAACGAAGTCAGCACATGTAACAACCAATCATAAAAGTGTCTAAAAATATAAGATATTAACGGATATGATTTCTTACTTGCACTGTCAAAGATCTCATCGACATTATCTCCAAAGCCCAAATCTTTCTCCTGGGCAGCGTACCATGATCCCATGCCCGAAGGTGCTGACAAATCACTGATCTTCATGGAATGTCCTGACGACGAGGAGGATGGGTATTTAGGATGCATCCCTTTTTTCACTGGTGATGAGGGTGACGAAGGGGAAGGTCTAATAGGATCTTTCTTTTCTCTTTGAACAAATGGATTCGGTTCTTCTTTTGATGTTATATTGGTTGGTGATATAGACGGCGAGCGACTTTCGCCTTCATCTCGTCCACCTCCACATTGACTCAGGGCGGCTACGGATAATGCGCCACTCTGTGAAGCCATATTATTGCGTGGAGATCCCCTAGTGGGCGACCTACTACTGTTTTGTCGTCGAATACTTTTAACAGTGTGTTCATTGGCACTGGATAAAAATCTTATTCGCTCTTTTTCTGACAATGTGTTTCTCAAGTCAGTAGATGTTGAAATTGCCTTCATCCACTGCATTAAGTCCAGCCAGAAAATATCACACAGTTATAAACATGTCATAATAGATGTTGATAAATATACAGTAGGACTGAGTTGGAGTTAATGTGGTTATGCCATATTGGCATGGATATGAGTGCATATGTATATATTATTCGTTTTACCTTTTCCAGTTCACCTTCTGAATTGCAGGCAATCACCAATAAGTCTTCACCTTCTTCCACTTGGAAGGCATTAGATTTACCACAATCAGATGAGAGAAGTGTGATCCTACAATTCTTGATGGATATTGACCCTTTTAATAATCGGGAGTCTACTGTAATATTTTCCCTGTAGTATACTGTTATAATATCATATTGAAGATACAGTGGAGATTTGCATACTTGGAATAGGCATAATATGATAATAATAAATTTTTGACGTCAAGCACAAATAATCTCTGTCTCCACGGTTTAATGAAGCCAAAAGTTTTCCCTCGACCTGGAACTCAAGTCAGAATTAGAAAATAACAATTGCATACGAGGATAACCTTGTTTCCATAAGATGGCTTTTAAACTAGGATTACTTCCAGCACTATCTTGGGCTGATTGAGGGTTCAAAGCACCCTCCCCTACATATCCATCCATATAGGCAAATAATTGGTACAAATACCCTCTTCTTCACACAACATAATTATTATTGAAGAGGGAAATCCTGAACACGTCATCAGTCAATACAATTGAAAAAATGGCAGTTTCAGAAAACAAAAGCGCAGAGAAATCGAGTCAACCAAAGTCGATAGGATGGCACGAATAATTCTTCACTGGCTTAATGAAGAAGTGAAGCTGTCTCAGGAAATAACTTCTCTGACAGAAGATTTCAGAAATGGATATTTACTTGGCGAGTTACTATACAAATACAATCAACAACATCATTTCCACAAGTTTGTTGATCGAGATACTCCCGATGCGAAGATTGCTAACTTTTGTCTTTTGGAACCTACCATGCGACATATTGGTGTGCATTTTAATTCCCAGATTGCATTTGATATCATGAACTCAAGGCCTGGTGCAATGAAAACTTTGTTATACGAAATCAGAACCGTTTTAGAGTCTGCCAAGTCAATGAGTAAATCTGCTGATGCCCATCAAATGAAACGCGTTATGCAGATTATAAAGCCTAGTATACCTTTGTACGACCAGACTATGTCTGCCACATTCGAAAATGCAATTCGTTCCGTCGTAGAGAACCCGAATGATTTGTTGATGGAAAGGGCAACTCATAAATTTTCCAACATGACCTCAACTTTCCGACAAAGCGTCTCCGAATCTTATTCCAATCAAATGAGTGATATAAAATATGAGTTACAGAGAACGAAAGAAATTGAACGAGAGAAGCGTCGACACGAAAAGGAATTCCAAAGCACGTGGGATCAGATAAACAAAGACCAGTGGAAAAAGAACCAAATCGTTGCTCGCAATCGCCGCAATCTCACCTCAAAAGTGACTGGCGCTGCTAAGCATCGTGAGACAGCGAGACAGGTCCTTGAAAACACCACAGCCAGAAAAAAGGCGATCAATAGTATCGATGATTTTGAAGACCGTTTAATGGATATGAAAACGAAAAACGAAGGCACTGACGTTGGTCTGCTGGCTCTTAAGACGGTGGGTTCCACCGATGATGGAACAGGATTACCCCATTTATCATATCTAGATGAAGGCACTCTTCGAGCGGGAATGATTCAAAATCAGAGGGAGATGCAAGATCGAAATGAGAAACTTCTTCATAGACAGATGGAGAGAGATCGACGCCGAAAAAGGTATGTGCGTCTTAAGGAATCAAATCAGGCGGCATCTCTACAGACAGCTGCAGAAGGTGAAATATTTACAAGGGTGTTGACTACTAGTGAGCTAGAAGAAGTGGAAAAGCTTGCGAAGTTGAGAGTAATGGTTTATAAGGATCTATTTGTGCAGAATGCTCAGAATCGGAGGGAACTACAAAAAACTAGGCGAGAAGAATACCAGGAGTATTTAGATCGATGCATAGAATATGATGCAAACATTGAGCTATCGTGGGTGATAACGAATCGTGTGCAATCTCAAATAGCAAGATTGGATGCCCTCGAGGAGGCGAAAGCAGCGGCTTATAACCAGGAGAGTATTGAGACAGTATGCCGGGAAATTGATAGGATACTCGACATTACAGATTGGGTAGTGAACATGCGTGCATTAGGTGACTATTCTGGTGGCACAGATGCACCCTCAACTGAAGAAGAAGGAGAAAACAAAGACGATCTTAATGAATCACCTTCTTCTCTATTACCCAAAGCTATCATGGGTGACATCAGATGTATGTACATGTCAGAAGACCTCTCCATTCCTGATGCCCTACCGGTAGCGCGCGCTGTAAATGTATATGACGATTTCCCATTATCTCTATCCTGGAAACCTCCTTTACCTGATAGTGATTGGCTGCTTGGAAGAGGGGTATTCCGAGGGACTGATTTCATGAAAGATTTTAATTCTGCTGCTGACGATGATGCTGCATTGGGTACAGCTATTGTTGCCCCAGTCGAAACAGTTGCGGTGGACGCAATAGCTGAGGGAGAGGAAACATCCACTGCTGCAGAGGAGGGAGGAGACGCACACAAAACTGCTCCAGTAGAAACCAAGGAGGGGGCCGAAAGTACCGAACTACCTGCTGCGGCTCCTCCTGCTGACGTTATATCGCCATCTCAAATGTCTAGCTATCTCACTCGTTATGATTCAAATTGCTTCATTTCTTCCATTTCATCATTCGAACCGCTGCCAGAATGCGAGGAAACGGATAAGGGTAAAGGCAAGACTCCAGCAAAGAAAGAGGGTAAAAAGGGTAAAAATGATGTTGAAGAAGTTGAAACTGGAGTAAAGATCATCCCACCTGCTTGGATTGCAAATACACCTTCAAGTAGTGTGACTGGAGAGGTTATTGTAGCGATAAGATGCGTGGCAGATCCCATCCCGGAACACCCATCTGCACCTACAAACATTCCTGTATTCCCACTGCGAATTGCTCTGTGTGGTGCATCTTTTGCCGTAAAGAAGTGTGTTGCCAATGCATTGAAAGAAGAATTCGGTGTGACAATCCTTCGTGTGGATGATTTGGTACCAGAAGCAATAGCTTTGGGTGAGAAGTTGGCTATGAATGTAGATACAGATGAGCCCGTTACACCTTTAGAGTCTCGATCTCTGAGTATGTTTGGTATGTGTCAGAGAGGTCACGCCGTTGATGATGACAGTTATGTGGACCTCTTGGTGCAGGCGATATGTGGTATGGATGCAGATAGTCCTGGGTATGTTATGGAAGACTTTCCTAATACCAAAGCGCAGGCAGCCAAGTTAATTACTGCCCTTTCGGGTGTTGATTATGATGGCCACCGACCCCAAACTGTGGACAAATGTTCTCCTTTTCTTACTAGCGTGCCCCGTCAAAATGAATTGTTTGATGCTGCGCTATGTGGCCTAGACAAAGCATTCTTTATTGCAGTGCCTCCTAGTGTCATTGCTCGAAACAGAATCTGTCTACGTAAAGACTTAAGAACGGGTGAAGTGGTGTCTATTTCTGAGGATACCAAATCTGTGGAGACTCTTGCTGAGTTGGTGACACCTCGTAATGCCATGGACACTACTACATTACACGTTGCCACTACATCCCATGCCTCCACCCCTATGCAAGATTACCTGGATAACCTTGGTGTTGCATCTACCTACATCTCAGAGGATGGAAGTGAGAATGTGGTAATTGAAGGTGTGGTGGCTAGTGTGCGTGAGCTTGTGCAGTCGCGTGAGAAGCCTGAAAACGAAATGATTGAGGAGGTAGCAGAAGAGGCAGTCGCACCTCAAACAGTAGAGGCAGAAGCAGGAACAGTTGATACCAGTGGTACAACTACACCAATACCTCCTCCTGTGGTGTTGCAGGAAGGAGCACTTCCGCCTCGTCTGGCAAAGATACTCGCCGATGTATGGAAAGCTGGTGAAAAGCAGACCGAGGCATCATCTGAGCAGTTTTTCGCCAGTATGAGAGAACTTCACTATCAGATGATTCAAAGAAGAGGGGCGATTCGACAAGTCGCTGTGACTCAGTCACTATTACGTCATGAAAAGCAAGCTATATTAGATCAGTTTAGAGAGGAGTTCAATTCCTTTGATGAGGACTTCAGATATGATGCTGAACTTATGAATGAACTATACTTGCGGACATTGGAACTACGTGATAAATTCTGGGAGATCTCTGAGAAAAAGGCGAGCAGTTCCAAAGGTGTTATTGAGAAGGTGTCTCGTGATGGTATAGCTCATGTTTTGATCCATCAGGCACGATGTGAAGGGGCTTCTCTTTTACAGGCCTATGTTGGCTTGTTTGTTGCTGGGTTAAATGTGTTGTTTGATTACATGAGAGCTACTTCTTCTTATAAATACAATGGTGCATATGGGCAAGTGCTTGAGCCAACTGTTCCAGCCATCAATCCTACTGCATCTGGTGAGGAAGCAGCTGCTGGTGGCAAAGGTAAAGAGAAGGATAAGAAAGGAGGCAAGGGTAGTGGAGAGGGTCGCTCACCCATTGCCCCACCTATTCTATGGTCAGATATGGAGCAGCTTCCACCTTGTACTGCAGATGAGGAAGAAGGAGGAGACGGAGGCAAGGGGAAGAAAGATGCAAAAAAGGTGGGTACAGCATAGTATATACATTATGTGGACACTGTTCACATTTAGGGATTTAAACTGATGCAATTGTATTTATTTGACAGGATAAAAAGGGTGATGCACCCAGTGGTGACCCTCAGAGCGTTGCCTCTCAGAATGCTCGATCTTTTTGTGAGACGTTCTCTAGATCCTCCTTTTCTGTGGACCGTGGTGTGTATGGTGATGATGAAAATCTTGCTACTACTATCGAGAAAGCTGTGTGGGTAAGTGTCCTTTTTTATTATTATATCGAGTTAAATTAATTTACTTATTTTCTTTTTTCTTTCGTATTATACATTATTTTTTGATATAGCACGAAGCTGATCGTTTTAAGAAAGTTATTGACATGGTGACTCAGTTCGTTGAAGCACAAGCTGAATGGATTGCCACTCAAGAATCTCAGATGTTGGCGCAAACCATGGAATTCATTGACGGTAGAATGCGCACAGAAATGTCTGTCACAGAGCGCTTAGTAGCAATGGTGAATAGTTGCATTGAGAGTAATACTCCTATGTACCATCAGTGGCAACTGGCTTCGGATGCGATTACTGTTTGCAAAGAGCGCTTGGTATATCCGCCGCCTGATGATCCCATTGTACCTATCTGTAATGAGTTCCAGCCTTCACATCTTAACGAGGAACAGCATGAGTATGCGGTGAAGATGTTAGACTCCCTGCAGCTGGGAGGGAAACTGCTTCAAGAAGATCTCATGAGTTGGATTACCTTAAGCGAGTCTGGACTTGGACCTATAGGTCACTGCTTTGGTAATAATGGTACATGTTATAGTTTGGTGCTGCCCAAGCTCTGGCGTAATGACCACGATGATTTGGCCGCGAAGATATACGAAGCAGAGAGCATTCCAGGGACGAAAGAAAACACTGGAGTAGTTGGTGTAGACACTGTTATGCAAAATATGTTGACTTATGGTGAAGGGAGATTCGAAATCATGAAGAAGTGGACGGGCTCACTGTAAAGTACATCGGATAATATGACTGACTGTTTCTGGTGTGTAGCTACGTCAAGAATTTGTAATGTGTAGTATTTTAGTCAAATCAGCTTGGGTTTTAATAAGAAGTATTATTTGCTGCTTGCCCCTATGTGGCTTGGCTACAGAAATAGTTATTTAGTGTTGTTGATGATAAACTTCGTTGAGTTCTCTTCGTGATGAAGTGAACACAATTGAAAAAAGCTTTTTGTTGCTTCTGATTTAATAACAATGGCGTATTTTCGCAATTGACCCAAAAATATGAAATCATATGAACAATTTATATAAACCACGTTTATATTCGTAACCAAGGTTTTAATAGTCCTTTTAACCTAAATAATCGTCACAAGAATAGTACATGCAATCACTAGCTAAAACTAGCTAGCCGCATCTAAGAAAATCTGGATGACTGAAACTCGGTGATAAGTGCTCCTCAGTATTTCCGTCAACAATCCCCTATCTACCTCGTCTATGACGAGGATCACGCGGTATATTTGCACTGTCCTGCTCTTCTTGACTAGAAACAAAAATGCTTGACAATAATGGGCTCGAGGACGAAGCCTATTTGGATGATGACGCATATATCGACGATGCTCGTACTTTTTCCAAATTACTCAATCCAAACTGAGGAGCTGCATTCACCTCCTCTGGGAAAAGCTCCACCACAAAAGAAGATTCCGGAGGCATAATATTGCAAATTTTAGCATTAGCTACACTTTATGATCCTCGAAGAATGATCCTCTTGGTTGCCCCCCCTCCTCGATGGGCCTATTGCACCATTTACAAATTGGGCCATTTTCCGTTTGCCACTTCACAGTTTATGCATGTCAAGTGAACCTACTACTGGAGAGTCGTTCCCTAGAGATTTCCCTCCACAATTGCTCGGCCACAATGGTAGTAACCAGCGTAGACTGCTATCCTCATCAAGTTTTTGCACTCTTTCCTGAAAGTTTTACATAATATGTATTTTACACTGGATGTGAATTACTGTTCGATTAAGTACTTGATTCTCACATAAAAATAACTGTCGCAATTACCAATCAGCTGGAATATGAAACTTAAAGCGACATACAAGAATCTTAAAGCAAGTGTATTAACACAATGCTTTACATTTATCGATAAAACCACAGCATGTCCAAATGACGGAGTACTCTCCCACTACTATAAGGAAGTATCTTGATGTAGCAGAGTCTGTAACTAGCATCAAATCATAACTTACCAACGTCCACAGCAGTGTCGTAATACAGCCATACGCCTTTCTGAGGCTCAGCGGACAAGTGATCAGAGGTCGAAGGTATTCCCTCTCGAACGACAACGAGTCCCCACCCACCACTCCTCGAGCTCCCTTCGACCTCTGATCACTTGTCCGCTGAGCCTCAGAAAGGTGTGCAGCTGCATGTAGGTAGTTTTACATATTTTTTGCGCGAGCTGGAGGACGCTTGTCACACATGTTCGCAACCATCCAGCCTTAGAGATTGTGTGCACTTAGACATATTTCATCAGCTAGGTTGTATTCTTACTTTTATCTGGTTCTTGTGCGTTTTATCCAAAGATCCAAAGTCTATTATCATTAGTTAATAATAATAATATCAATTATCTTTCCTTAAACTAATAATTTATTTTTGAAAGCTAGTGTTAAACTGAAAAACGAGTGGAAAATTCTCGTCAACTGACATTTTCAGAGTGTGTTAACTCTATAGGAAGTCTGCGAGTTCCGTCGTTTTCTGTGTTTATAAATCCTAGCCTCGAAATGTCATCAGAGAATGGGTATAATACTTATGAGAAAATAGGTCCACGTCCCCCCTCCGACGGTAGGAATGGGCAAACGGTGAAAATAGAAAGAAAAGGAAGTCATAATGTTGTCACTATATGTGAAAATGAGCCTATCTTTTTAACCGATGCAGAAGTACCAGTGTTTCTTGAGGAGAGAAGAAGGAAAAATAAAGCTAGAAAGCGTCGAGAAAGAGTTGCCGTACATAAACCAGATAGTACACATGTACAAAACTCAAGCCCAAGACACACTATGACTACTGGGCAAAAATATACTCACGTGACAGGAGTTCTTGATTACGAAGATTTGGGCGGTAACGAGGAGATTTCTACACATAGAGCTTCAAAACCAAGTAAAAGTTCCCGAAAATCTCAATCAGCAGGCAGTAGCAGTAACCACAGAAAAGTGAAAGCTAGAAAAGAGGGATCTCAAAATTCTTTTTTGTCTTCACCTAACACTACTACTACCACTAATATTAGAGTATCTCCTCGCACCACCACCTCGCTGGATTTTGCTACAGACTTGCAAAACATTTTTGATTATTGCGACTCTGACGAAGTAAGTGAAGGCGAAAAAGATAGTATATGTCGCTCATTATCAAGAGTTCAGACACCTTCACAATGGAATATTTTATCTGAGGTTTCCCGACGAGCTATGATAGAGTTACAAAGGAAGTGTGAAGATCTTGAAGGAAAATATACTGGCGAGGTAAGTAGACGCTCACAGAACGAGCGACTAGCTACTGAAAGTAAAAACATGGTTGATATGAGTAAACATAGAGCCGAAATAGTTAAAGGTGTATGTGAGAAAGAAGTACACAAAAAAAATATTCAAGATGATATTAGCGAAGAGATTATCACGACTAAAGAGCCAGAGCCAGAAGATGATCAGCGGCACAGCCAAACATATACAGTCGCTGCTGCAGAATACGTACAAAATTCAAAATCAGGTACTATTTTAACAGCAATAGAGAAGAAGGATAAACTTACCTCAAAATATGCCACTGAAGTGCTTGATGGTATCATGGGAGTTCTTGTTGAGAAAGTATCATTAAATCGAGTCAGTAAAGAAGTAGCTGTGTCGTTCGTGGAATCTCAGTTATCGAACTATATGACCACTGTCATTGCTTCCCAACAGGCCGAGTGTAAAATAATGGGAACCTTAAAAAAAGAAACTGTGGATGATTTAGTGAGCAAAGTACTTGGTAGAGCTGTGTCGAGACTGTCCGGTACAGGTGTCGTGACTGCGCTGATCCCAGAATCCCCCTCCAAACCTAGCGACGATGTTGAAGCTGACCCGACTGCGATAGAGATCCATCATCAATACAAGAATACGTTACAAGCACTTCAACAAGAAGTTAAGGATTCTCAGCGGATCATTCAAGAGCTCCAGTTAAAACATAAGGTGCTTCAGCGAGAGTTTTCGATATCATCTTTATCTCGAAGATTAAATGTGGATATTAGCAAGGAAGGAAGTATATATCATGCTTCTGCTAGTGCTAGTACTAATAGTGGTTGTAGCAGTGAATTAGGTGCCTATAGTAGTCCCAAAACTACCAGTGAGATGGAGGGGAAGAGGGAAGTTGTAGAAACAATCGTTGAAGAAGTAGAAGAACAACAGCATCACGTACAAAATAAAGAAGATGAAGATCCAGACAAAGATCCAGGTGAAGATGCAGACAAAGATCCAGGTGAAGATGCAGACAAAGATCCAGGTGAAGATCCAGACAAAGATCCAGGTGAAGATGCAGATAAAGATCCAGGTGAAAATCCAGACAAAGATTCAGGTGAAGATCCAGATAAAGATCCGGATGAAGACTTCTTACAGGGTCTCATGGAATCATTTACTTGTGCAAAAATGGATCTTTTGCAGGAAGTATCGGGAAAGCATTATCGTCATTATCATAATAATAGCTTTCTTGCTTTTATTGACGACGATGACGAAGGTCATTTATACATTAGTAGAAGTGAAAGCAGCAGTAGTAACAATAGCTATGAAGAAGAATTTTTGGATTGTGCTGATTCTGTACAGAAAATTCATAGTTTTTTCTTTTGTGATGGTGATGGAGATGGAGATGATGATATGTCTCGAGCGGACACAGTATCTCCCGGGAATTGTTATGAGGATTGCGCTGATATTGGATTTGAAGAAAGTGTATTATATGAGGATAGTTTTCTCAATGATGAGCAGAACGATTTGCACGTAAATAGTTGTTTATTTGAAGCAGAGGATGAATTGCAACAAGAATCTCTGCATAATGTTAGTTTTGCAGATAGTATAGCTGACCTTCGCTTATTAAAAGCAGAGAGTGATAATATGGTTCGACGAAAATGGGGAAATGCATCGTATTTTCTGACTGATAGAGGCTGAAACAGCTTACAGAAGATGACGAGCTGACAACAAACATCGAAGCTTGTGATGGTGATTGTGGAATTTGGAAATATGTGATTCCACAAAGTATTATTTACAATAATTTGTAGTTGCCTGTATTAGTAGTATTATTAAGATTATTACTTGTTTTGCTGACCATAGGAACTATTATCATGCTGAATAATAATTTGAATAATTGGAGATGATAAATATATAATCATCGCTGACGGCAGGTACTTGAGTACTTACTATACGTAATACTAGTTTAATAATACGTTAACTCTTCGAGTAATATACATCTTGAATGATTTACTACAGCCAAATTAAAAAAGCTGGTTGTCAGACACACAAGTACTACGTACAAGCCAAGTTGTTACTAAACTGCAAATAATTAAAATTCAAGATTTTTGAACTCATTTGCTGACCTCAAAGTTTTGAATTCAAGATTTTTGAACTCATTTGCTGACCTCAAAGTTTTGATATCAACCTCTTAGATTTCGCAAACCTCTGATATGTGCATCCCTGTTTATTAATATAAGCAGATTATCTGCCATAGTCTAATCATCCTGCTGCTGCCGCCGGGACATAGAGTGTTTGGGAGACGTTTGACGAGATCGTTTCCTCATACTATAAACTGTCCTTCTACAATCATCTTCGTCCCTACTTTCTATTTCGATCTGGAATACATTCATCCATGTCGTCCGTTTATTACTTAGAAACCCTTTCAGAAACAGTTGTAGAACAGGTTGACATTCCCTCTCTCATCGAGTGGTTTCTTCCTCGTGTCATTATTGAAGCGGCCAGTATAAACATCTCTTTGTGTCTGAAGCGCTGTTACTTCTTCGGTTACGAAGTCGTTAAGATCCTGTGAGGGGTGGTGGGAAGAATAAAGTTTTCCACAGACACATTCATTCCCACTATCATCATCAAACAAAGCCGTATACCGCTGCCTATCATTTACGAACCCATGGGCATCCAATTCTGCTCTAGTCAAACCACATTTTTATTGGTTGCTCACTTCTTTTGTTTGTGCTGGTTGACAAAACTGAAAAAAAACTGTTTTGAATAAAACTGGCTTTAACGAATTGGTCATCGCACTGAGTACCATGTCTGCGAAGCCTACATCAGCAAGACCGTCTTCAGCAAGGCCATCTTCAGCAATCCGACAGTCTCCAAAATCGAAACGAGACACAACGGGGCCAGAAGCGCAAGAGTTGATCGCCAAGGCAAGGAATGTTGGAAATAAAATAAGTGGAGATGAGCACAAAACTCGACGTCTGCTCCGAGCTATGTATAATGCCGAACAATCGGTAAATCATCCATCTCTTAAAGAGAGCTTAGTACAGTTTTATTTAAGGACGAAGGTAATGCATTTTATACTTCACATTTTAATAGCACTTTAATATTTGTTTTGAAGTACGACTCAATCGTTCTCCAAGATTTCAGCAAGCTGGTGGTAGCACCAAGCACAATATCAAGTAGAGGCCAGGACTCCAGTTTTGATTTTTCTATCGAGGCGGAGGATATTATTAAAGGTGACCATTCAGATCAATTAAATAATGCAATTAAGATATCGGAGTCCTTTAGAAATCTTGTATTCGATATTTGTGGAAGATTACTCAGCCAAGCGACAGAAGATCCGAATACAGATGAAAATAGGCTCCCACTTCCTCCGCTATGTTCCCCTGATTTTAATAATTTAATTGGACTAATTAATTCGTATCTGCAATCCCAGAGGGTGTGTACCATGCTGTAACTTTGACTATTATCCTGTAACTGATTAGCATCCTGTAACTGTGACTATCATCGTGTGCTGCCATACCATGCAGTTACTAATGCTATATATGCTTAATTATAGTCAATTAAACGTTATGAGCTACAAGGTGCAGATCGAGAGAGCGGTGACGCGCTTATTAGTTCTTTGAAGCAGCAGAACATGACTCTTGAGAAGGAGCTTTCGGTTGTAAGTGCCGAACATTTGGCTCTTAAGGTACGACTACTACCTACTACTACGTTTCTCATGTGTTGAATTAGAATAGTTCGGATAGTTATACTGACAATGGTGTTTTACTGTATGTGTAATAATAATGGCACAGACAAGATATGACATTTTATTCAACGAAGACAATCGGCATCAGAGTGCCATACGCCAACAAACCACTATCGATAATTTGGAGTTACAAGTCCGAAAACTCAATAAACATATAGATGATGTGGAAGTTGATAAGAGGAGATTCCAACAAACTGAAGTCATGCTAAGAGACCAACTCCTACAAACAACCATCCAATTAAGTAGTCTGCGCGCCACCTTTGATTCTGAGATTAATTCATTACGTCCATTGTTGTATGAACAGATTGAGCATGTGAAAGAGGATCGACGGGAAATGTTATCTCTGAGAACTGATGTGAATCTAAGTGCTGATAGGTTCTCGATTACGAAAGATACATTAGTAGATATGAAACAAGAACTCAAAGAAGTGAAACAAGAAAATTTTGCGCTAGAAGGAAGGGCAAAACAACTAGAAGAGAGATTTACCACCTTGGGAAAGGAAAACAGTCGTCTTGAGAGGTTGTCGAAAGTCACTCTTGCAGCCAAGTTACATGCTGATGACCGCATGAACGAAATCTCTATTCACTTGCGAAAAAAGACTGAAGAACTGACCGACGCACAGGTGCAAATTAAAACTAACCAAAAGGAGATAGCTCTGCAAAAAGAGCATCTTTTTGAAGTAGAGCAAAAGTTGGTCGAAACCAAGCAAGTGGCGGATAAATTTCATGTAAAGAGTCAAGCAGGACACGCCGAGATCGCTTCTCAGGAAGTTATATTAACCAAATTGAAGGATAAATTGGAGATTCTGGAGAGTGCTGGATGCACCCCCGAAAAACAGGAGGAGTTCGAAGCAAAAGATCGAATTAATTTAGAATTGCAGGAGCTAGTAAAGAAAACTAAGAAGCAGCTGAAGATATCTCTTAATCGCGTGTACGAACTGCAAGAGGAAGTAGATTACTTGAGGTTAGGTGATAAAGCCACAAAAGAACACATCACCCCTCAAGTCTCCTCTGATGACCGAGACCATCTCGTTGAATAAAACAAACTCTAACTGCAAAGGGTCTCTCACAATTTATATGGGCTATATATATAGATTCTCGATAGTTGTCGATAAGCATGCATGGTACTCCAATTATCGAACTCCGTCGCATAGAAGCAGCAGCAGGCAGTTTGTTCCGGCCAGTTGTTTGCATGCAAAGGTTCACTAGAGGAATTTGGTTAGTCTGCACAGCAATTATGTATTGAATGTACTTTATTAATATAATAGTATGATGCATATAATATTGTCGGACTACAATATATTACGAGTCTATTGCATTTCCGTTAGCTAAGTTTGTTTATTATGTATTGTAGTAAAAAAGATGAGTAAGGTATGTAATAAAAAATAAGTATAATAAGTACGGTTGTATGTTATTAAAATGCCTATTGCATTTGTGGTTTTTTAGCTACGTTATTGTAAGTTTTGTCTATAGTATGCATGTCGTATATACTGGCTAGTAAATGTATTGTAATACTTATACTGACAATGTGAACTACACATTAACTAGCTTGTACCAACGTCATCATCAGCACTGGAAATGCAGCATCTACTAGGTCCACAGCATGAATCACTGTAAGGAGCAGCACCACCTTCACAACATAACGGCACAATAGTTGTGCTAACAACTGTACAAAGATCTTCCGGATCCCCTGCAGCACATAGATAAATAGTAATATTAATACGTATATACAGTGCACACATATAGAACAACCATTTTCCAGGAAATAATCGCAGTAACTATTACTTTGCATATTAAAACCTCTACCCACCCATCCATTCACCTACCTGTGCAAACAAGCATAGTATTTTTTGGAATAAGTCTCCAATTCTTAAAGTTCTCTCTTTGCAAAGGACTACCTGGAGTAGTTAATCCCTCATAAACATAGTTATCACAGCCTTCCAAGTTTAGTGGCGAAGATGTTATAATCACTTCTTTTCCTCCTTTCCTACAGGATCGTGGGTGGCGAAAATTCCCCAATTCAGCAGAGAAGTCGGTCCCGCTTGCATAGTACAGCGATGGAGGTTCTGCATCAGAGTTGCGATAGCGAGATGCAACTATGTGCACGCCATCAGTGATGCACACATTTAAGGAGCAAGCAGTGTTTATGTTATGTTGTCTACACAGAGTTAGAACACCGCAAAAAGTTTTACGAATTGTTTCCGCAATGACATCAGCCGTTACAGCAGTATCGCGATCATCTAAGAGAGTTAAAAAGAGAGCAAAAATGTGCTCAGAATCAGTACCACCTGAAATTCCACTGAATGCATCATAGCTCATCATATTGCACATATCTCTTTTCAATAACTCGAAGCTGGGGATACCACCATTATGCATAAAACTGTACCGACCGTACTTGAACGGGTGGCAGTTCTGAAAGTTTACAATAACTGGTTCTAATGGATTTCGGCCATTGCCTGCAGCCCTCACATGACCGAGTATAACAGGCGATTTTACAAATCTTCCAATGTTGAGTATATTAGGATCACTCCATGCCGGAGTGTGAATCTTAAAAATACAAGACCCGTCTTCCCTAGGCTCATTTTCGCAATACCAAGCAACACCGAAACCATCCCCATTCACAATAATGTTTCGCTTTCCATAAGGATCGGTGACACCTGGATGATGGCAAGCATTCCGCGATTGCGACAGAAGAGCATTTTCTGGAAAGATAATAATATCCCCCACATACACCTTATTTCCTTTATATACAGAAAATCTACACATGTGCTATTCCATGTGGTGTTGTCGTTGTTATAATTGAGTGTTTGAGTGTTGGTGTCAGTTGTTTTATACCATGCTCTCCATACATTATATGTAGAGTGCATTAACTGTGAAGTAATATTCTGCCATGCTGGACGAAAGCGAATGCGAAGCTGTGTTATCCAAATTTCCGCCCGTTGATGTATGCACCTTGTATTTCTCGTTTTCCATCTAATAAGTAACACGCTTTTTACCAGTTTGCCTGTGCATACGGATCTGGAATCATTAAGCAACGTGGATATGATTATTCTACTCAGTCACTTGAAACATCGCCCATGTTAGACTTCATCTTTGCAGTGCCAGATCCAGTTGCGGTCAGTACTTGAGATATAGCTGAAGTTGATAAGTATTTTATCATTCCTTCCTTTTATGTTTCGTTAGTGGCACAAAGAAAATATAATAAAGAATTCATCACACTACAGTAGTTTATTGAACACAACATATCTGATTGATTTCATTCAGGTATGCACAAGTTAAACCGTAATATGTGATCTTTATAAGTGACATTTACATATTCAGGGTAAACACAGCACCGGAGTGGCAATGTGGTTCAATGTTGACGTCAGTATTCAGAGCTGCATCAAATTCATATGATGTGTATTAACGCCAATATTTTCACTAACTCTAGGCACCTCTTGAGATACCTGGCCGTGAATGTAGATCTATGAAGTATGGTATAATTAAGACGAGTAATATGATGCAGGTACGTGGGGTACCAATGTGATGATCGTAGTAACTCAGAGTAAAATATTATTTGCCGTGATATCACGTATTTCATACGGCAATAATTGAATAGGATCTCCTGCATTGGAAGCACTTATATGTGGCAGGAAGACTACACAAACCTGTACACATTATATCAAGTAGTCCTACCGCACAGATGATTTCTAATGACACTGCTACAAACACCACAACCTCAATGGCTATTGATACTGCGCACGAGCTAAATAGGTATATAAGAAAGAACGGAGACATTTGTAGCTACTTCATTGTTGATGAAGATATATATTATTATATATGAATATTACATTTGATTATTGTTTGTATCACCACCTAGAATATATGCGTTAAGAGTGGTGCTACTAACTCTGCCGGAAATTTTCAGGTACACATTATTATATTACCCTTGTAGTTTTTTCTGTCGTCATGATGTACTTTACTGTTTGGGGTTTATGTTATATAGTGAGCTTGATTTATATGAGGGAATTGCTGGGTTGTCCTACCGAGGTGATCCACGCATGTACATATCAGAAAATCCAAACAAGGTGAAGTATATATAATATATACGCACATATGTATTAATAATATTGTTTTTCATTAATTAATTAATTAATTAATTAATTAATTAGAGGTTATAGTATATGTGGTAATAACAATTACAACGTATTCTTATGTTTATGCTGTTCTGTCACTGCTATGTGAATACAATGTGGTGTAGGTGGTGAACATGGTGTCACCTAATCTTCATTACTTCAGAAACATATACACACCCCTTCTATCGTGCATATCTACGCTATCTGAAATAACTGTTACAGCTACAAAGATAAAAAGGAAAACACCAACACCACCAACAAGCAGTTGTTCAAGAACGAGTGATATCAATTGTCAGGAGCAGTATCCCCATCATGGTTGCTCACAAACATCATTACTGAGTGTGGAGGAGTATGTGAAATTGATATTGAAGAAGAAACAGAAGGAGGAAGAGATATATGCTGATGATGACACTGAAAAAAGAGATAACTTTGAATATGACATAACCTTTAACCAGGTACACGACGTGGTTATTATTATTTTTTTGTGATGTGCTATTAGATTTCACCATGTTTGTATTTGTCGTGATATTGTGAATGACAATAGAAATATTCTTCTTTGAATGAAAGCCAAATAGACCAACTTTTACCCTCCCACTTCACCGCCAACATTTCAAAACGGTACCTCTTTTACTACTACAACTATTTCACGAATTAAGATGTCATGTCACTAATTTTATTATTACTGCAGAGATAAAGTTATCCTAGGGTCGAAACATTCATCGCATACTATGCGATCTAGTATTGTGGATAAAGCTCTGAGGAAGATTGTCTACAGGTATGCTACCACTACAAATCAACGTATATTAATGTTACCTGTGATGATGTACAAATTCATACTAGATACCTCCAATCTAACAAAACTTTGGTGTATGTAGGGCTGCTATTGGCCAAACATTGAAAGGATTATTGTGTGTAGGAACTAAAAAAGGAGCAACTTATTTTGCCTCTAAAGTATTGAAGCGCTTTCGATTCTAGTCATTCTAGCTAATAAAAGCATATCCTACTACTCATATTTGAGTATAAGAATAATAGTACTTTGTACTTTTGAGGTACCTGTACTACTTAAGTAGTAGCACTAATATACTTATAATAACTACTACAAATACTTGAACTACTTATAGTACTTTTTCTGCGTATATGCTTCGCAGTACAAGCAAGTTCAAAATCTCTCCTTCTAACACTCAAATTATAGAATTATTATTACTTAATGCCATCATAGTAAGTCTTAAGATAGCACGCAGTAATCGAACGTACTGCTACTACTTGTAGTAGCTTCTCCAATATTAATCACTCTATCTTCTTCCTCCCTTCGTAATTCTAGTGGTCTATCATCCATTTGCCACTTGTTCCATAACTCAATTAAGTAATCTGACGGCATGTGAGCTAATGCCCCAAAGTTTAAACCAAGTGGATGTTTAGTGGTATACAACACTACCATGACATGACGATGACATAGAGGTGATATGCTAGAACAATATCCACCATGGTCACCAGAGCCATCAATATATTGACGAACCAGACTATCATTCATTAATTCATACCTCCTACCGTTAATACCACCACCATCTTCATTGTCGTCGGGTGGGAAGTAGTGGATCGGCTTTCCCTCCCCTTTTCTACCTTTCTCATCCTCCTTTTCAATGATATTTTCTGACGTAGTCTTAGTAGAAGAAGCAGGAGGAATAGGACTATACCACTCAATACATCGTTCTCCTCCGAGATTATCGCTTACACGACAAGGTCTAGGCAATATCAAAACATTGCCACCACTACCGCTACTTTTCTGCTGTTGAGGCAAGTCAACAGTCACATCAGCAATATCAGTCGAGAATATAGCATCACTAAGAAGCCACATCTTATCTCTCTCCCAATGTAGATGACCCCATACACTCCCTGGGCCAAGAGGGTTCACTTCAATGATACGCACTGCGAAAGAAAGTGGATGTGACGGATGAGGAACACACTGCACGTCAACAGCTGCATCCCAGATATCTTCACCTAGTAATGGTAAGACTTGCCTTTCAACACACAAAGCCATTGCCTGTACTGCTCTCGGCATGAGATGTGAAGGAATAGGGCAGCACACAAGGTAAGAGTACTGCGTGATGCATCTGAGTTTTCTGCGACTGATATGGCATCGAAATTCGTGTAGAGGGTGTTTCGCCATTTCTTCATCAAATGTTGAAAATGCAAGATAACAGTCCCATGGATCTGGACATATCTCTAGTTGAAGAGATAAGTCATCATGAATGCGCTTGGAGCGTTCAAGAAGACTTACTGTGCTGGCCCCATCTGTGACGGCAGTGGCTTGTAGTCTAGCGATGCACATTGCTTCAAATGCAGATCCAAAGTCTAAAGATTCCAATGGAATATTTAGAGATGGAACTTCAATATGAGATAACTTGTGGGCAAATAATTCCAATTCTCTACATAAGGGGTGGTCTAATGAAGAATCTTTACATGAGTGTCGGTTTGTTTTTACAAACCACCGCCTACTTGGTATACTGGAAAGGAAATTGTCCACATTAAGGATCAAATTTTGACGTAAATCTTCTGCACTAGCTTTGGAATCTGCTTCTGGATTTATTACACTAGGAAATGACAGTCTGTGAAGCTGAACAATATCTTGTGCGTCTTGTTTAGTAAATGGCATTATAAACACATCGCCCGACTCGTATTGCATAGCATCTCTTGGTCCGAGGCGATGAGAGTAGGAAAAAATGCTAGAGACGTCTTCTGTACCATCCCATTTGTATTGGTTCATTGCAACTAATGAAATAATTCTTAACAAGATCTTTGGGACGATTTGAACTGAAAAACATGCTCTCCCCAAGATCTCAGATGTCACCACCCTCACCCTTTTCCCTCCTTGTGATCCTGTCAAAGTTGTATTATTCTGATTATGGCGTCTAAGAAAGTTTTACCACTAAGACAACGTAAAACCCCATCTCCTTGCTCGCAAGGGACTAGAGTTTCACCGCATAGAGGAATAACTGCAAATAGACCCTCCACGATGACAGCCACTGGTCGCAGGAATGGAAGGTAAAAAGTGACTGCTGTAATAAGATTTTTGTAAAGCTTTTGTTTATTCAGTGCGGCGCGACCCAGGCAGCCTGCTCATAAACCCGTAAATGATTCCAGGTAGGCGGAGACTGGAGTCGAAGAGTTTCATCATTTTAGTAACATCTTTACTTCAGGTTACACGGAGACTTTTTAGAATATTCAAAGGATTTTCATCTTGATCGTGATGATAATGAAGTCTATGTAAGTCTTCTGCTTAGTCGATATATTTGTAAATAATCCAATAACAAAACCTTGCAGAGTACCTACAATAGTGTAGATCCACGCGAGAGATCCAGCATGATAAGTCTTGTTAACCAACAAAAGAAAGACGCAAGATTTAGAGAGCAGCAGAAGAAAGATGTGAGGAAGGGTCCACAGAGGTCGGCTGCTCCATTTGGTACCTACAAACCTAGTGCTGCACAGCAAGCAGTGGTGGTGACGATTGAAGAAGCGGACGTTACGGATACTTTTTCTGATACCCCTACTGAAGTGGAAGCATACAACATGGGTAATGGTAGATCATGTCAAGCAACTCGATCTCAACGAAATGCACAGAGAGCTATTCTTGAGATCGTGAGAAATGAAAAGATGGGTCGTGACGAGATCGTGAACGTAATTGAGATTTTATCGTCACTCCACTCATCCATAAAAATGTCTCCTCAGCAACGTGGAGGACAGCAGGTGTATCAGCAGACTTCGAACAAGTTCGGGAATGGACGAAGTAAGTCGGGACCAGACGAAGAAGATATTGAAATTATCCATCATAACCACGCCAACGAGACCTACTATGTCATCCCACCTGTGTCTGATCACCCACAACCACCACGCCCCTTATCAACTCCTCCCTCCCGTGTGCCTGAAAATACCCCTCTTCTATTCAATAGCCCATACTCAGTAGACCATAATGCCGCTTCCGAAGAGCAATCACCATTGCCAGGTGACTACTGCCCTGCTTTACATCGCGAGACTCATGGACAAGACGGTGATGAGAACGCGCCTACTGCGATCCCCAAGGCGCAAAATCCCCCTTTCAATAATTTGAGCCACCTGAGTTGCCGCTCTTTCAATGACTCGATTCAGAGCCCACGAAGTGCCTTCGATGATTGTTCAGTCGGATCTAGCAATTCTGCCTTTACCGAGTCATCCAGACGAAACACATTGAACAGAAGCTCTGGGCTACTTACATCTGGGTAAACTTAAACTAGATTGGATGGCTACAACAACCAACCACAACCACTACAAAAAATATGCACCAAAGACGTATTGTGCACGTTGCTTTTGTGTTTTATGTCTAAGGTGGGTAGTAGGTAGTCTGGTTTGCCTCATTATTGCATTAGTCAAGTCACCAGGCACAAGTCACTTCTGCTCTTTACTGTACAATATTAAATTAGGTATGAAAAATATAACTAACTAAAAGTCTATACTTATGTTCCTAAGACCCATTTCCGTGTACTGAATATAACTGATGCTACTGATGAAGTATGTTCTATACTAAGAAGTACATAGGAATATTTAATTATAAGAATATTGGGAATATGGGTGGGACGTGGAGTAAACCGTTACTATGACTCCACGACTCCACCATGTCTATGTACACTGCTATTGATATACTTAGTAACCAATAAGATTATTGGTTAGTATAGTTAGTTGCAGACTCCTGTGGTCGTTGGTTGTCACAAATTAAGCAACTTTCTTCTTTGGCCTAGATTTGCGACTTTGTCATAGATAGTCCACTTAACTTTAGTTACACAAAAACGAAACAAAGCTAAACTAAAAACAATAATAAACTGAATAGACTTGTTATATATAGATATATACATCATAGACAACTTAAGAACAATTACAAAACAACGAAAAAATACAAAGTAGACGCTTGAAACTTACTTATGTTCCTAAGAATCATTACCATGTACTTCATACTATGAAACAACTGATGCAATGAATACTTAATATATATGTAGAGTACAGTTATATTATACCAGTTCCAATTACAATGACCTATACAAAGTTTTCCCTTACAAAGTTTTCAGGTGTATCATACTTAGTATAATGATGCAGAAGCACATATTATCTATATATCATGCAGTATACGGTAGTAAATAAA
>JACKZZ010007270.1_pt1 | contig 25456 bp, 14 predicted proteins | sample 8027871 | NCBI WGS metagenome assembly JACKZZ01 (sample SAMN15724774, study PRJNA655200) | protist metagenome | isolation source: fluorescence activated cell sorting (FACS) single amplified genomes of... | place: USA: West Boothbay Harbor, Gulf of Maine | collected 2000-07-19 | reverse complement strand
ATGACTTCGAAGAATCTGGATCTGGATCTGGATCTGTTGCTCTGAGCGCGTTTACTTGATTCAACACGGGGGATTGCTTCCCTTCGATCCACGTGTCCCAAACCTTGGCGAGCTCGTCAACGCGTGCGGCCGAAGCCTGCTGCATGAAAAACATCATAAAATCAGCGGGATTCGTACGATCCGGGCAAGTGTAATTTTCTTTTTCAAAATAATTCGTCACGTTTTCCACAGAGCTATTGTAGAGTATCTTTCCTCGAGCAAGCAAGAGCACCTCGTCAAACTGCCGAAATATTTCCGACGAGGGCTGGTGGATAGTAGTGATCACTGTCCGTCCTTTGGCGCAAAGCTTTTTCAAGATATTTACGACCTGGTAAGCGCTGTATGAGTCTAATCCGGACGTCGGCTCGTCCAAAAATAAGATGTCTGGCTTTGAAATGAGCTCTACCCCGATGGCAGTTCGTTTCTTCTCTCCGCCAGAAATCCCTGGGATCAAAATACTTCCAATCAGCGTGTCCGCACATTTTGTCAGCGCCAAGTCTTCCAAGAGGTCGTCAACGAGCTTTTTGCGTTCCGTTAGACTGACGGATTTTGGAAGCCGTAATGCTGCGCTGAATTCAAATGCTTCTCGCGGGGTTTGAGTCGCAAAAAGTGCATCTTCCTGCATTACGTACGCAATTTTTTTCCGAAATAGGACAGGGTCGATTTTTTCTCCGTTCACGAACACGTCGCCCCCAACGACTGCCTTTCCTTGGGAGCGAAGACGCCCTGCAATGATGTTCAACAGCGTGCTCTTTCCAGCACCAGACGGACCCATGATTGCACATAGACCAGCGGGACGTATTAAACCAGACACCCCCTTTAAAATTTCTTTTGCACCGACATTAAATGTAATGTTCTTCCACGAAATCACTTTGCTCCCAACAGCGTCCTCGCCTCCAGGGTCCTTCTTGCCTTCGTTTTCAAGATCGATCATTTCCATATTCGTGTAGGTCCCAGCCACTTAAAAAGACAAAGAGTGGGCGACAAATGGACACACGAACCACGTTCAAAGACAAAGAGTAGGATGAACACACGAACGCACCCAAACGTGGTTGCAACGCAGCAGTCAGGTGATCCTCAAAGAGTAGTGTCACCCGCCCGTGCATGACAGACGAAGCCGGCCTACCACAAAAAGAAGACGGATCGTTTCGCATTTATTTATACTTCCTGCTACTTCCTGCTTCCTGCTCATGATTGAAATGTTGAAATGATTTTCGCCTTTTCGCAATTGTTTGTTAAAGGGGTGTCGAAATATAGTGTGCCCATGCTAACGTTTTTATAGTATTTACGTATACTCGGTTGTAAAACAAGACATTCGTTATAATTGGTGTGGCCGGTGTTTTTGATACAGCTCCAGTATCAAATGTATGTTATTTTCAGAGCATTATTTCCTCCTTTCGATCCGCTTTTTTGATCTTTCGTTTTGGAAGACACATAACTAGTATATATGAAGAAGTTACTTATATGGTAGGTATGGTTAGGTTTTTACCTATCAAATCATGCAAGTGAAGTTGCGTTAGTCCGTCGATGTCCAGAAAGAACATTTACATCGGACACACGCAGATCCCTAGTTTCTCTCGTGCCATGGCAAGGAAGATCTCGAAAACGACGTAATGCCAAACCAAACTACTTAGTGAAGTTTTTTCTCTTCACATGGTCTGGGTGGACAGAAAAAACTGATGCCTTAGCTCTAGAATAGCTAAGGCATCACCGGTAAACGTGGTCTACGCGCTGAAGACGTCGGATGGGACGGAAAGTCGTGCTAATGGTTTAGCCTGAAGCAAGTTCGATTCTTGCCGCGACAGATGATAGAGGATTGATGTCGCCATCCATGTATACGAGGATATGGTTGTGTGGTTAATGGAGAGGGTTGAGGAGGTTTGTGTGGTTAATGGAGGAGGCGAAGAAACGATATGATGAGTGAAGGCTAGAACAAGCTATTGCTTCTGTTTCATGCCTGCGTCACTTTGGCCAAGCGCATGAACGACGAGATGCTGCAATCCCAACGTCTCGTGCGCTTGCACGGCAGCAACCAGCTAAAACGCATCAAAGAAGGCGCGGACGAGGCCTTCGCCCCTGCGCGTGTTGCAGAAACTGCGTTGAAAATGTATGCACTATATTTCGACACCCCTTTAAGATATCTATATTAAGGACGTCATATTATCTTATGTTGTGTATGTGTACGTAGTCTATAGTATGTCTATGTAAAAATAAGACCCCAAAATTACTTCTAATTTGGTTAGATATTTCTTGTGCGTGATATTTTTTTTGTAAGAACGACGCGAACTAAGAAATGCTCGCGGGCATACAATGCTGCGTCCTTATAGAACGACGCGAACTAAGATTACACACACCCAGAGGGACAGTCCGTACGCACAACAGGTACACAGCATGTACACAGCAACACACACCCACCCCCACGCATCGCAACAACGCACAACGCACACCGACCACGCACACACACACACACACACACACACACGACACACACGCAGACACGTACGAGACCCTCTCTGCACGACAAGCTTTGCCATAAGCGTACGACGGCGCGGGCCGAGAGCGCTTCGGGTGCTCCCGCAGGCATGAGGCGGGCCGCCGCCTGCCTGACCGCACAACAACCTCACAAAGTTATCGTGTCCATGACAAAACGAGCAAACCGTTCGATGAAAATTTCGATTCGCAAACATCGAACCGTTCCACAAAACACACGCGCGTCGTTGCTAAATAGATATTGATAATGTCACACCCTAGAAAAGGTATAACCGTGAAACAATACATTTTACAACATACCCCCGCACGCGCCTCGTCTCGTCTCGAATTTACTTGTTATTGTCAGCGGAGTGGGAAAAAAAGACGTCGAAAAGAAGCGGATTACCTGGGCCTCCGGGCTGGTGAATAAGCTGGTCGATAATTTAGAGTACCGTCGCAAATGGAAGAAGGTCTCTTCAATCATTTGCGATAACAATGCATCGGCCATAACAGTGAAGACATCGAGTAGTTGATCGATTGAGACCACATGAAAGGGTGGTAGACTCGCTCGGTTGACAAGTGAGTGTGTGTTTTTATTTAAGTTTAGGTACTTAACAATTGCAAGAAAAGAACAACTGCAACGTTTGTAACCAGGTACGATAGGTTTTATAGTATAGTTGAACTGAATAACGATATTTGTGGATAACATCCAAAAGAAGACAATCGATAAGGATTTGGGAACCAAGAGCGAAGCGATGGGTTTCCGAATGGACATTTAGACAGAGTTCTGGCAAGAGGTTTCCCTTTCTAAAAGGTGTAATCTCTAAGTAATCGGCCCTCAGGCTAATTGGGAATCCAAGTCTGAGCTGATAGGCCCGGAAGTCTATAACATTTGTACATCATTGCTAAGGATGATCCCATAAGATCATGAACAAATAAGAAGACGTCTGAGTCTCAGTGCGTATACGGGCACAGCATAGGACAGCGGTGCAGTCGAAAGGCAAACTGATCAAGCACGGCACTAGTCATGCGTTGTTCCTAACAACGACGTGCCGCACACACTCGCGAGCTCAACCACGAGGTTGCGCAAGTGAGAAGTTTAGATACCTTAGAGTTCAACTCAGAGAGCTCATAGCTATTTTATATCATCAACAACGTTACTTTATCAACAACTGCAACGTTGCAGTTGTTCTTTTCTGCCGTTCTACCTAAGTACGTACAGTTCGTATACATAATTATGTACTGTTCTTGCCTACCTAGACTACTGGTCGAAGGTGCACAGTGCACAGTACTGAGAGGTAATCATAGAGAAAACTAACATAGACAAACAACTACCTTTATCGCCGCAGTTCCCCGAGCCAGTGGGTCATATTGTTCGTTCCCGACTGGTGCAGGTGCAAATTAGAAGATCGGATGAATTCGCCACCACCAGGGGCCGTGCGTGTTTCTCGGTACGCTTCTTGTATGTGAAGGGGTCTATTTTGAGGCCCATCCTTGCTCAATGGCAGGCCGTCCCGCTTGGACGCGATGACGACCGGTTTCGGCCCAGTAGGAATGCGGCGTGCTAAATTGGGGGAGATGTGTTTGTTTGCTTCCACATAGTTGGCACCAGAAGGAGCCGGCGGTCGTATGACGATGCGTTTGTTGGAAGGAGCGTTGGTGCTGAAGTTGTCAATATTGATCACGTTCATCCCACTGTAACGTTGCAATCGAAATTCAAACTCATCGTCCTCGATAGTCTTTTCAGTGACAGGCGCCCCGGACCGACTAAAGCGTTTGTGAAAGTAAAAGTCACCCGCCATGCTACACGTCACAAATGGCGCTTGCACTTTACCCTCATCCTTCATGCACACAGCATACTTTCGCGAAACGTACTTCCCAAACCCCAATAAATCCAGCTTCTTTTCTAGCACCCCGCAGATCAAGGAATGAGTGAACACGCTATACTGTCCACCAGCCTCGGCATCTGTCGCTGGCACGGGATCGGCGGACGAGGCCATAATGAACCAGTTTTTCCCCACAGCGTTTGCGTTGATAGAGCTGATGGCTTGCTCTCCCAGCATTTGCTTTCCCGTCAAATGTGCGAATTTGTACTTAGAGGCCTCCATCAAAAATATCTTCGCCGCCCTCGGACCCACCTGATCTTCTATCTTGCTCAAGAAGTTATCCAAGGAGAACAAATGGCCCAGGGCATCCCTCGTCCGCGTGTACGCAGGGATATTTACCGGCAGCAAGTAGCTTTTCCCGCTGATTTGACACCCCATTCCAAAGTAGTATACCAGTACCATATCATTTTTCGATAATTGTTCGACAAACCTGTCGGTCGACTGCACGAGTGCTTTCCTCGACGTGTTGACGACGATGGTGCACTCGATCCCGGCGCTCTCGAGCGCAGTCTGCAACGCCCATGCGTTGTCGCTGGCGGTGACTAACGACCGCCACGGGTGTTTTTCATCAGGGTATTCGTTGCATATAAGAAGTGCACGCCGGGCAGAGGTATGCGAAGCCCTGACATGGTTGATCAAGTAGGGCAGCCACTTGGCAGGATTGTCAAACAAGAGTGGTGTGTCCACATGCGCCGAAATTTTTTTCTCCGCAACCTGCAGGGCAGCGACGCCGCCTAACTCGCAGCATTTTTTCGCAGTTCTCGAGTCATCATGGACAATATTCTTGATCGCTACGACCGCGTTTGACAGAACCAACAACTCCTCGTGCGACCGACAAAGTTTCAGAAGGTGTACCATCGAGCTGCTGCAGACTTTTTGCTTGAGCCCTCGAAACGTAGCCAGGTTGGCGACCATCCCGCACATATGGGCGATACAAGCGCTGGCCTCTCCTGGACGGCACGCCAGCACCAACTCCGCGGCCTCTATCCCGCCCTCTTCCACGATTTCAGCGGCGCATTTCTTGACTGAGGCCATGTTCATCAAAATTCCAACAACTTCTCCTCGTAGTGTGTGCCCAACTTGGACGCTTTTCAAAATGTTCAAGAGCATACCCGCAGTGCCTTTCCCGCCGATTCGATCTACCCACTTTCCTTCAGTGGAGAGGTGCTGCAGCCCTTGCGCTGCGCAGTATCTAGTCCGAGTCGGGATGCCACCGTTCGTAGATCGCCTCAGCACGTCCACCAAGACTTCTATGCCACCATTGTCTGCCAAGCACTCCCGGAGTTCTTTTGTATTGCTACTATTACCACGGACGAGGTTGTTCAAGCTCCGGCAAATGTGTTCTATGATATGTTGGGGCGCGTGGCCTTGATCGTAGCGCTCGTACGTGAAAACCAGCATTGGTACGATTTTCTTCCACGCCAACGATGGGTTCTGCCATTCGTCGTGAATTTTTTTTGACACGTTCATGATGAATGCTCCAACGCTGTCGTCGCATGCATCTTTCGCCACCGTGGTCCGGACTTTTGGTCGAACGGCCGCGGCATCTTCCCTAGTAGCCAAGGGCGGAGGCCCAGCTTTCCCCCCAAAACTCATACCCCACGTATACGTCGACTCGAGTATGCAACGATGCGACCGGCAACTCAACTCTATCATTCAATCCGCAACTGCCTCCCCTCTCGACCTCTCATTCTTCTCCTCGCGCACTGTCAGGATCTGATGTTTGTGTGGCCAGCCAGTTCAATATGTGTCCATGAAACAAATCCCTGAAAATGCAATATAATAATAATCAAACAAGTAACGAATGTGAGTACGTCGTGTGTGTACGTCGTACTGACACTCCTCGAATCGAGCTCTCTGGGACAGTCAGTCCTATCAAACCCACACACCACCTGACGCCGCCGCGTGACTATTTTTAGAAGCAAAGGTTACACATAGTTAAAAGGCATATTCCCTAAACACGAAACCCACTGTATGTAGAACGATAGATAAATACATCTAAGTACAGTAGATAGATAGATAGTCTGACGTGTGATTATCACACTGTCGATCGATGGTGGTCGATAGTCCATGGTCATGGTCACGCATCCGATGTTTTACTAGTCGATCTTGTCGTATACGAAGATCCTCGTAACTTAGTGTTTGGAGGAGGTTTCTACGCAGGTCGACTAGTTCCTATATAATAAAAGATATAAAGGTACTTGTAGTGACTTTTAAATACGGAAAACATGTGTTGGGTACCACGGTATTCTATTGTGTGACTTTGTACCATACACGGGGGTATGTCGATAGGGCACCCGTTTGGTTGCAACATCGGAGAGAGTCGTTGCATGGGTAGGTTATGCTGTGTTGATGTTAGGCGGAGTCAAGGAGGGAGGGAGGCATCCATGAGACACAGGATGGATCGATCATCCATTCATTATTCATTCACCGTTTTAAAAAAATGATGAGGGAATCCGTCGCCTCGCTCGGAAGGTGCATGCATGGTGGACGTGGTTGAGAGAGTGCGCGCACGTGGTTGTGAGTAGTTCGTTACGCTTGAGGCACGTGTTGCGTGCGGTGGCAGATTTGTGGCCGAAGGGGGCAGCCGCTTTGGTCACCGTTGTGTGGTGTGCCCGAATTTTAGAATGACGAGCGTCAACATGCGCGTGTGGATAGGCAGCTTGGCTGTGTTTTTGTTCGCCCAGAGTAGTACGGCAAAAAAAACCAAATCTACGCAAGTATTAGCCATTGACAAAGGTTGGTATCTGCAGGCGAAAACAGGTCATCAGATCTGTCCTTGCTCCTGCATGGAGCGAAATGACGAATCATCCTATGGTTCGTATTGGAAAGAGAAGTACGGACAGGAGAGAGGAGACATTGCGTGCGGGACAGATGCCTGCCTCGTACCTGCTGGATTCCAATCAGAGCTCGGCATGTGTAAGGAAATCGTAGATTATACATTCTGCCCTCGAAAAGTAATGGGCTGGAACACCACGGACACAAATGCATTCGTCAAGCAGCTTGCGGCCGATGCGTTTGGGTGCTGGGACATTACTACATGGGACGAGGGAACAGAATGCGACAAAGCGGTGATCAAAGGGGCGTGTTATGCCGCTTTTCCACGTTGCGAAAGTCTCGGGGTGGGCAAAACGTCCGCGAAAAAAATATGTAGAAGCACTTGCCAATACGAGCGCGTTGTCTGCCGCAATGGCCGTAGTGCATACGGGCCCAGAAATTGGATCCGCGATATGTGCGCGGTATGTTACCCAGTCTTAGACGATAACGGAGAAGAGGTGCTTGACGAAAATGGTGTGCCGAAAGAAAGTTGCCCATTCGCAGAGATGGATGGGCCAGACAACGAGTGCACGGGGGGTGCAGAGTTACCATCGGCATTTAAAGGCTTGACAGAGTGGAGTGGAGCCATCTACTTTTTTAGCATTTTCGTCATTGTCGGGTGGGTCGGAAAAAAGTTGAAATAAAACGACCGATAACTTCTCTGAACAGTACACTATCTAAAAAAAAAAGATCGTGAATACACGAACTAGTACGAACTACTTCTAAAACACTCTATATTTTGTATGAAAACATACTACTAAGTAGTACGTCATACTACTAAGTAGTATGACGTAAAAAAACGTGAGGTATTGGATGGACGCACGTGGGAGCTCAGATCAGTTGAACTGTCAGTCTGTCAGTGGATATATGATTGGAACCTCCACTGATCAATGGGTTTCTCTATGATAATGGAATTCATCAGAGGATAATAGTCCAAGAAAGGGTTCAAGAACATATGATGATTTTTTTATATGTTTAATGTGTAAATAAGAGCCATCATTAAATATAAGGTATATTAGTAGTGTTAAAAAATGATTTTTTTAATTAAATAAACACACACACGAGCTTATCATCCATATTTTTTGGTCACCCCGACTACTAGTCCGTTGCTACCGCTGCATAAGAATGTATCTTTGGTAGGCACTTTGATCATCATCATTCACACAGTAGTAGTAGTAAGTGTACTGAACTTGATGACAAATGCGTTTCAATACTGGACTGACTCACTCATATTGAATATTCTTAATTATTTGTCTGACTCCGAATCAGAGTCATCACCGTACGCGGATAAAAAGTTCAATGCACTGTCCGACGGTCCAGGACTCGTGGTCGTTGCTATCGCCGGCACAGTGGGAAGAGCATGCCCCGCTGTTTTCCTTTTCTTGACCAAACCCATGCCTTGTAACAACGAACTCTTTCTGGGACCAATATTGCTGGCAAGGTTGGCTGCTGTAGCAGGTTGCTGGTCCTCTTTTACGACAGGCATTTTTACTTCCGCAGCCGCCTTCAAAAATGCTTGCCTGGCAATCAAAGAATCCTGAGCATCTTCCTCCAACAAAGCTTCTTGCTCAGCACTGTTCATGCACTGAGTTCCTGCGTACTTGGCCTCTAAGATCTTAGCCACGTCCACGCTTTCATTGCGGCGGTTAATGGTCTTTATTCTATCTAAGAGTTCAAGCGATTCCATTTCCTCCTTGGATTTTTTCGCGCGTGCTTCCAATTCTGCCATAGCATCTAATTTGTTCGTGGTTCCAGTAGTGGATGTAGCAGCTGCCGAGGTTTCTTCTTCCAAGATCCCACTACCATCTTCGTCTTTTCCTTTCCCAGCCGCGGCGAGCTCATTTACCGTCCGTTTTACTTCGAATAGGCGCTTTCCTCCCCTTTCCATTTTGTAATCAGAATTTTCGGGGTCAGTCAAGAAGGTAATCTGTTGCCCACACGTTGGGCACTTGAATAGCAAACGCCAGATTTTGATACCTAAGTAGTTCTCCCCCGTTGGTTCTTTTCGACTATTGAATTTTTTCCCACGATACAGGAAGGACTGACACTCACTGCACTGGCATGAGAACGGAAGCATAGCACGCACATCGTTCCTTTTGTTTTTATCTTTGTCCCCCTTTTTCCTCTTTCCCAACTTGGACGGGTCGAAATCATTGGGAATGTACTTGTTTTGCGCTTTTCGCTCCCCCATTTAACTAGAAGTGAACACGGACAAGAGAGAGGAGCGCCAGTCTGCAAAGGACCAGGGTCCACCCGAAGAACGAGTCGTCACTGGCGGGTGCAAGAAAGAAAGCAAATAAGTATCGAAGCAAGTACCCACCTTAGCAAGCCACCAAGCTTGGCAACATTCCCATCTCCCACCCAGCAAGCGCAGCAAGAAGCAGGCAAAACAACGCTCCCACCTGTCGGTGTCACCACATTTCGCACACCCATCCATGCACCCCCTGCCACACAACCCTAACCCTAACCACATGAGATCGATCCCGTACAGTATACGTATACATCATCGTATTCTTCTACCAGAGGATCTTCATGTACAGTATGTACTGTCTGTCCATCATCGTATCATCGTACTGTAGTACAAGTACGACACCACTCGTACTTGTACATTACTGAATGTTGTTGACGACTGGACGACCATCTCCTGTTCCCCAAGTATACACGTTCGGTATTCTTTCGAGTCACTTGGAACAAGTCGAGATCATGATTCGGTCGTTAAATCGATCATCCGAACATATGAACATAGCAAGAAGAACCCAAACAAGGTTGGGCGAGAAGTGATGAGTGATTGATTTGGTCATGTGGTCATGTTGTGTCCTCCTCTTAGTGCGGTCATTGTTGTTTCTCCGTCACATGTCTTCACACCTTCCTCTTCTCTTGTTCTAGACACCGCCATCCTGGGGAGTGCATGCATGCGTGCGAGCAGCTGTCTTTCGTTGTGTGCCCGTAATGTGTGTCTACGTATTGGTGAAGTGAGAGAAACGAAACGCGATCGGCGCGAAAGGGAAGAGTTCCGACAGGGGAGTGTGCGAGACAGTCAGGATGGCGCGGCGGAAACAGCCCTCGTCCCCTGAGGCCTTGAGGCGGAGCGGGTACGGTGCGCATCAGTCGTACATAGACACGTCTGTGCTGAGGCAGATACAGGCGGCCATGGATCATAAGCGCACCTTGTACGGTCATTCTGTTCAGGACACTCATGGACTATTTGAAAGCATTGATACTGATCATTCGGGAGGATTGAGTGAGCTTGAGGTTGAGAAAGCATTTAGGCGCCTTGATTTAGGCCTCAGCGACGGTCAAATTTCCGACTTTATCGGTCGCCTCGACAAGAACCACGATGGTTCCATCTCATACGACGAACTCCTGGAGGCCTTGCACGGCAAAGCGCAAGGAAAGAAGAAGAAGAGAGTATCTCGAAGGAAACCGAGCAAAAAACCACCACCACTCGGCTCTTCATCGGGTGAGTCCAGCACGGGCACGTCGTCGCACCCCACACAGCTTGGCACTCGCCGTGTAGGTGCTGGTCGAGGCGCACCCAAGGTGCAGGCATCCAGAAGACCCACGGAATCCACCCACGCACCCACGACTCGTTTAGGAGCAAGGGCAGCGAGAAACAAAAAAGTCACCAAGACAAAGAAAAAAACGACGGTTCCTCCACGTGCGGCTTCGATGAGACAGGAAGAAGGAACGTTGTTTATGTTGAACGACTGCACTTCCGTGGATGAGTTGGAGCAGTACATGACAATGAACGGTCATCCTTCACAGATTGAACCACCCACGACATCTTCTAGGACGCGTGATTCCACTAATTTTGACCAGAAGCTCAAGGTTCTTCGCTACCACGAGAACGACGAGGAAGATACTTACAATGCAGCGCGTCAAAATTACAAACGAAACCAGTTGGATTCATGCATGATGTCGTCGACAGAGTCGTTGCCAACGTTGTCCGAGGAGGAAGATGCTCGTGGAAACACGCACCACCGAATGCCAACAAACCAGAGCTGGAGCAGTTCATCTAGCAGCTTGCTTTCATCAGGGTCTTCCTTGACATTGTCTCCAAATTTTTCCAACAGTAGTGGCGCTTGGAGTTTGAGTAGTTATTCTTCGGGTACAAAAAGTAGGTGGAAGAAGAAAACAAAGCACAAGGCACGTCGCCGGAAAGCAAGTCCAACCTATTCATCGACTAGCTCAACACCGTCACCAGCTTTGCCACCTAGACCTTTCCCCCGGGGATCTCATCGCTATCGCCGCCAAGACCCACACCCAAAGGTTCAGAGAAAACTAGAAAACACGTTGAATAGTCTGTTCGAAGAATTCAAAGAGGGAATGAAGCTAGATGGGGTTCGGCACGCACACATGATGGTAGATGTGGATCAGCTACCTTTGCACCAGGCAAGAGCGGCAGCACTGAGGCCACGTTTAAACTCTTCATCATCGTCTTGCTCAATAGATTCTTTAGTATCAAGCCCATCGCCAAAACTGGAGCCACACACAAAAAAAAATGAAAACCATATCTTGGAAGATACTATAAACAGAAATGAGCAAACTCATCTGAACGCCGCGGTCAGCAACACAACTGGGATGTACCAACCGCATCAAAATACTAGAAACTTGTACAGCACGAGTACTGCACTGACAAGGTTGACAAGCTTATACTCGGCCCAAGAAAATCAAAAGCCACAGAATATGCCGTATTCTCTGCTTCAGCAACATGGCGAAAATCACCACCCATCGATCCAGCAGCAGTTGCAACAAGGGCGCGGTCTCCCTTCAGAGCAGTACCAGCCAATTGTAGCGTCACGCGCGTTAACACCTTTGAATCGTTCCCGTGCACGCGTGCAACCAGCGAAAACACCAAAGCCGATGCCACAATTGCAGAAAAGAATAGTAAAAAATAAGGCGGTCTGTTTTGATTTACCAAGACAAGATAGTCAGGCGAACAACGATTCTTCTCCACCGCAAGAAGTTGACTGTATAGAGCATCCAGACATGATGTTGGCCGATTTTATTGTGGTCTTGAAGAACGCGTTGAACAAAGTTTATTCGTCCTTCTCTCGCGAACGAGGGGAACGTTTGCCGCTGAAGACAGTTGAGCGAAAACTCCTTGGGTCTGCCATGTACAAGACGTACTCGACTTATATGATTTGGGATCATGCAGATGCTGTTCTTGCAAGTGTCATACTTGGCAGAATGTTTCAGGCATCCATCAATACAGAGGTTTCCATCGATGAACTGATCGACCTTGCTGAGGTTGAACCGCGATCGTCGTTGAATGAAGAGACGGAAGAGATTAAAAGTGCACTCACCGGTTCACCATCGAATGGTGCACGAAAGCAAGAACTCGAAACCGAGAAGACCACTCAAGTGTTACAAATGGTATCGAATGAGCTTATGCCTGCGATTCCATCCAGACTGTCCGCTCCCACTTCTTTATCTTCAAAATCGCCAATTACCAGAAAAGGTGCTGAAACGAGGAATACACCATTGACGTCGCCGGAAGATAACCTGGCACGTGTCTCTGACAAAGCCCCGGAAGACAGGGGAAACAAAACGTCCCACAGTTTAATTGTTGATCGATCTATCATGCGCCAGATTAGAGCGGCGATGAAGCACAAGCGTACTTTATATGGTCATACCATAAAAAGCACGAAAACCCTGTTTCGAAACATGGACATTGATAAATCTGGAACTTTGACCATCAGCGAGATTCAGAAGGCATTCCACCGTCTTGATCTGGGATTGAGTCAAGGACAAGTCTCCGAATTGATTGAACGCATTGACAAAAATCATGATGGATCAATATCATATATTGAATTGGTAGAAGCATTGCATGGATTTGAGGACACGAGCACACTACAGAAGTCGGAGATGGCGCAAGAGCAATCGTCACTATCGGCTGGGCACTTGATGTCCACAAATGTGACCCCGGTAGGAAAAGCGTCCATTGGCACAACGATGACTCCAATGCAACAAAGAAATACATTTAGCCCTGACAACGAAGGAGAGAGTAGTCAACAAGAAAGACGAAGCGTTACAATGGAACGTGAATTTCCTGAAGAATTGCAAAACAGCAGTGATGTGAATGTCGTTGCTCCACAGGACATTGCACCTGTGTTACAAGTGCCAGTACGAATGATCGAGTCAGCTCCAGAGAACACAACACGAAGTGGCCCAACCACTGATTATGAGGGACTCGGCGTGCATTTGTCTCCCAGAAGCGCAAGTAGTGGAGGCAGTGGTGAAGATGTTTATGAAAACGTTGCAACAATAAATAGCGAGGGACATACTCCAACGGTAGGACCAACTACTGATTACGAAGGACTCGGCCCGCATTTATCTCCCAGAAGCGCGAGCAGTGGAGGTAGTGGTGGAGATGTTTATGAAAACGTTCCAGGAATAAATATGGAGGGACATACTCCAACGATAGGAGGCACTCCAGAAGTGTCAACTCGGAAGTCTGCCGATGTAATCAGCGTGAATACATCTCCTGGGAGTGGTGGAAGTGTCAGCACCTCAAGTGCTAATGTTCCCGGTGAAAGAATCCGGAGCATTGACATCCAGCACATAGGAAACGAGGGAGTGGTGCCTGCTGCCCCCGTGTCGACAATTGATGGCAGCGATGGCAGAAGTGGGGGCATGAATGGCAGCGAAGAAGGAAATACAGCCTTCTATCAAAGTTTTGTCCGAAGCCCATCACCTTATGACAAGAATTCATTTGCAGGTCCTGGGGCAACTGCATCCACTACATCTCCTATACCAGACTTTGGAACTGAGCAAGGCACAACCCTGCGGCAAGACGCGCCAGTGGTAAGGGCGGCTGAAGTTGAATCTCCTGTAGCTATGCAAGAAGAAGAGCAAGAAGCAAAACTTCGTCAATCGGCCGAGAAAATTGCTGCCCAAGAAGAGGAAGCTGAGCGCCAGCGTAAAGCTACGACAGAGGCATTGATTGCAGAGGAAAGAGAAGCGCGCCGCCGTCGCGCTATTATCGCTACTGAAGAAGAGGCGGCAGAAAGGCTTCGCGCGTCGGTCATTGCCGAGGCAAATGCAACCAAGGAGGAAGCCAAGCGTATCTTGCTGGCTGCTACTGCCGCAGAAGCAGCAGAGAAGGAAAGATTGGCTGACATTATAGCGCGGGAAGAGCGGTTAAAAGTTGCGGAAGAAGAGCTTCGTCGAAAAGAGGTGGAAACCCACGAAGCGATTAAACAGGAGGAAGCCAAAAAGCAATTGCAACGACAAGAGACTGGGCCAATCGTGGCAGTTCAAGTAGAAGAAGAAGAGGAAGGTCCGCCCGACATACGGGAGACCGGCAATCCTTTAGAACAAGGGAATATTATATTGTCTGTGTTGGCAGATGCTCAACTGGCGATTATCAAGGGAGTTTTTGACCGTCGTTCTTTGAGCGAAGATGGTGCGGCAAACTTGCGAGGATTGTTAGGAGGATTTTGGCTCAACGACGAAGCGCACAATCTCCTGGATCTGCAAGTGGACATTCGTGAACATCATGACGGCAGCACCGGGCGCAGAATAACAGTCTTGGAAGTTTTTGAACGTATTGTAGCCACAGGTTTGAAAGAAATTACATGGGAAGAGTTGATGGCACACTTTGCTGCAGATAGATCCCTCCGTGAAAGAGCAATGGAGTGGACAAAGCGACAGAATTGGTCTCACGTGTCTAGCCAACTATCCAGTCACATCGAGATGGAACGCACGGCAAGAGATTCAACGATTCAAATGTCCGCACCATCTTCCCCCATGATGTCCGTGCCCCCACCAGCAATGTCTCCCCCTAATTTTTTTCCCCCGACACCTGCAAAAAAATCCCGAGGTCCGCAACTGCTGAACGCATCAGAAATATTGAGCGATGATTCCGACGAAGACAACCCCTTGCAGGAACAGAGCACACCTCAAATGAAAGCATCACCTAGCCCAGCAAAAAAAGCATTGCCGCGCGCCACTGTTATGCCACCTCAGGAGGATATTGTTGACCCAGACCATGACCATAGCTCTCTTGGTCAAACACTCTCTGCCTGCGAAGTAGCTTTACCAGGAGTCACAACGGATCGTATGACATCTATTACCACGTACGCGGACGTGCTGTCTAGAATGGCCGCTGGACGTCGCCCAGAACCGAAACAGCATGCTGCCAACCAAGAAAGCGTCTTTTCGAGTCATATAGAACAGAAGCCGTTCGTCACCACTTCCAAGTACGATAGACCCCAAGATTTGATACGCGAAATTTCTTTAGAAAGAGCCCTCCCCGAAATTTCTGTAGATGGCGTTTCACAGCGCAGAGAACAATCAAGGGCCGCTTTGACCAAGATGGCGGAAGGGTACACGTCGCCATTTACGCACAGGCCACTTACTCCCCATGAGTCCCAGGAGTCACCACAAAGTTTGATTCGCAGCATCACCAACGCGGATACCATGGTTCAATCGAAGTTACTGGAGTCATTTGGTCGTAATATAACCACTCACGAAGCAAGAGTCAAACCTCGACGGCCCAATTTATCGCCAACAGAGGCAAACGCGGCTTTTGTAGGGTTTCAGAGACGAGAAGAGACGGGTGTTGAGCCACATAGACCACCTATGTTCGATGTTGAGCGCACCACTGGGAGAGCTGCAGCACGCCGGCCAATTCTTTCGCCCACTGATACAGTATTCGGCAGTGCTCTCGCACAAGAAGACAAACCAGGAAATGTTGTCACGAGGGCACAAGAAGATGTTAGTGCTGCACACCAGTTGCTCAAGACACTTCAAGCTTCGTTGAGCCGTCCTGCTTTCAGCCCAGCCATTCAGACTGCCATCCCGAGAAGGAAGGCCGATTTGTTGATGGCAGGAGATGATTATTCCACCTCATCACCATCGATGGGAAGTCCAATGGGGATGGCACTAGATTCAGTGACACAATCTGCACAAGAGATGCTCTTGCGTGTTCGATCGCGCGACGCCAGCATGTCCAACATCAACGACTCACCGAATTTCAAATATTTGAAGCAATCTAAACAAGGTGGCGCAGACCTTTCAATGGACGCCAGCAGTTTGCAGGCTCGCGCCCGCGAATTGAGCAGTCGAATCAAGGCCATGAAAGAGTCTCGGGCAAGTTCTCCAACAAATTTTCGGCAAATTGGAGTCTCATCGACACCAGCAAATGATACGCCTGCGTTATCGTCCCACGAGGAAGAACACCATAAGGTACACTTTCACCGCTCCGGGAGTGTCACGGTGGATATGTAACCGATAGTACAAAAATGACCTATATCGTACATACGTAAACGCAATGAACATCGCGTTTCATCGGCCGTTAATTCTATTATATACACATAGCATGGGTATTGCTCATTCAAACATCTCGTCAGAACTCAGGACTGAATTCCGTGAACTTCAATGATGTCTCGATGTTTTTTCAATTGTGAATTGTGAACGCCGATCGAGCGCATCTTGGTTTGTTCGGCACTGATAACTTCCGTCGTCTTTCTCTCTGTTAACGGCCAACGTGTTCGATCGTTTTTTTCGGCAACTACGTCGTAGGGAAGGGCAGAGTATAAGGGTCGTTTATCCTTTTGGCTTAAGTGATTGGGAGCGACACCGTTGTTGCTGAGCTGTTTTGGAAAGGCATACCTGTCGAACGAGAGCAGCATGTTTTTCTGGTTGGTTTATGGAAATGGGGAACGCAAAATGTTCAATCTAAACTGTAGGGCATTGATTTTGATGGATCATATCAGCAACACTTGTTTTAGGGAAAGCCAAACTTATGTAGAAAAAAAAATGCGGCTTGTGAATGATTCGTTGGCAGATATTTTGTTTAACATTCAAATTATTCAAAAGAAGCAGGCGGAAGAGGTGGACGCTGGGCCCTCAGAGGAGTCTGGCGAAAGTGCGGAGAACGGTGAAGTCGATCATGGTGCGACGATAGGCGACGAGTTTGATCCTGTACAAGCTATGAAGCAGCTGCAAGAGTTAGAAAGCTTCAGAAAAGAGCAACAAGCAGCACTTCAGGAGGCAAAGAGAAAGTTGGATGGGTGCACGACCGAAGAATTGGATTTGGCAACAGACGACGGTACACTCGCCAAATTAACCTCATTGCGAAATGGTTGTGCTGCAGATGTGATTTCCACAAAAGCAGTGTTTAATCTGTGTCGTGTTGTTGACGGAAAAGCAGATATGTTAAAATTTGATATACCTCAAAATGAGACAATAGCAGACTTAGACGAAATTTTGGGTTCGAGGCGTGCTATCCGGAAAATAGAACCAGTTCCTGGAAGGCAAAGACGAAACAAAGCGGACGGGGGAAAGAAGGCGTTGAACGACACGACGAATGCCCGACAATCCATACAGACATAAAAGCTAAAAAGAGAAAAAAGAAGAGAGGAAAAGAGCAAATGAGGGAGAAAGAGAGTACACAAACGTACTTTGCCATGCGATAAGTAGCACTATATGTGATATCATGCTTCGTACCAACTACTGTCCCACTGCAAAAATGCACGAGGACAAAATCCTACGACAAAATAGGACGCAGACCGTATAAATTGCACACGAAGTATTTCGTACCACAATACGTTTGATCTAAGAATTCTTAAATACTATTTGGGGAAAGTATATTGGACTGATTATTAGCGGATTAGTGATTAGTACTTAGTACGTCAGTTACTCTCGCCACTTTTATTTGGCACCTCCCAGTGCCATGATAATCGCCGCTCGCAATTTCTCATAGACCATAAACTGGAACGCAGCAGTCAAAATGGTCTGCCACATTTTTGCACTCAGTCCACGGTACCACCCGACGAATCCATTTTCTTCGAGTTCTGTTTGTAAAATACTCACAGTTGTAGCCCCGGTGGTATCATTTCGTAGTCTCGATTGGGCAAGCTGCAAAGGATACGTCAAAAGCGTGGCTGCGGCTTTGGCGACTGCCCCGCACAAGAAAAACTCAAATGCTGTGACACCCCGCTTGCCTGTTTTCGCTACATAAGCCACCATCCTACGAACGCGCTCATAGACGACAAACTGAATTGTTGGGTTGCTGCACAAAATAATTGACGGCCCGACTCCATTCCACAATGCTCTTAGTCCTTCCTCCTGTTTAATTCTCACCAAGGCATCGGCCATATTTTGATATAACACAGCCCCTTCCTTCCGTTTTTGCGTGGCCAAACGCTGCATTGCCACCCAGAATGGGGTGGTACTTAACACATTCACAATACCTGCAATGAAAGCAAGAGTTAAGTTAGGAACAATGCCAATCTTCGCTTTGGCTAGAACGATTCTGTAGACAGTTTTAAACGTTTCGTAGGTGTAAAAATAGACAAAGTTGCTGATCCCGAGTGCGATTGCTTGCGCTCGCAAACCTTGGTAGAGCCCGGGCAGGCCATCCTGTTCATATATATCACGGATAATTTTCAAAATACTTTCCTCCTTTAAGCTTTTATCTACCTGCAGCCGCAAACGGACAGTGTTTAGAGGAAAGAATACTGTGATCGCCGTAAATCCACCGATGGACCCCGATAGCGCGTGCACAAACGAGCGGTACGAAAAGACTTCGTTTTTTACCGTTGAGAGTAGCCCCGGCATGATCTCGACCAACAGTTCGACGGTAAGATAATGGCACCGCGGAACAAAATCACCTCAAAAGTCAGTGCACGGAGATGATCGAACCCAATAAATGTCAGTCTCCCAGCGAATCATGTACACAAGAAATGGGTAGTGAACGAGAGTTGACGAAGAGTCGTCAATGTTGGTTGGCACGTTGGGGGACGCCGCAAGAAGGGTCGCAGGGTCGCAGGGTGAATCATTTGAATCACAACAGACCCTTTAGTATTAAGGATTTATATACATTTCTACAAGTCTTTCCGACTCTTCTTCTGCCATGACCTAAATAATAAGCTAAGTACACTGTCAATGAAGAGAATGCAAAAGTACTTGTGCTTCATTTGAAAGGATTTTCGATTTCTCTTGCGAAACTTTGGGTAGCTTTCCTTGCAATTGTTGAAGGTTTGATTCATGCTCGTGTTCATTGCTCTGCGTTGTTCGAATCATCTTTCGCAGAGGTGGCAGCAGTTTCTTCACTTACTTCTTCCTCTTGTACTTTGGAAAACACGAAGAAATAAAACTCATGCCCGGAGGTCAGCGCGGCGGCCCCGGGAACGCGGCTGTCTTTCTTCAGCTGCTCCGCGTCTCGCTCGATTTGAAAACAAGATTTCAAAAACAGCCCCCCTCTTTCAAAATCGACGGTATTGACCAAATACGTCGGGGAGCCAAAGCTCGTCAACAAGTACAGCCCCGTTGGCGACAATGCAGCCTCGATCTCCTGGACCATTTTCGTTACCTCCTCAGGTTCCTCTGTCATCCACGACTCTTGCCCCTCGCCACTCCCTTCGACTCCATCGCGCACTAAAAGGGCGTCTAAGCACCCTTTGTCTATGATGTAGTCCATTGAAGCAGCATCGATCCCACCGCCAGAAATGTTCGTGGCGTCCAGTTCCTGCCACGAGATCGCGTTGTGATAGTCTTTGGGAGGGTGCTTTTCTGCCATTTTTTTGATGATTGCTGCAACGTAGTCCGTGGCCACAATATCCGTAAATCCATCTTTATACATTTCCATGGGCATCGTACTACTTCCCGTCCCTACAATAAGCACTTTCCCGTCCCTCTTCGGCGCCGATTGCAGAATTAAGTTGCGCAACGGCGAGCCTTCGTTGTATTCGCAGTACCAGTCGTACTGCTGCTCGTATTCAAAGCGGATTTCCCACGCCTTTTTTTTCAGGCCAACCAAAGACATGCGGTGCTGCGGTGCACGATATACACATTCGTGCTTTTTGATAGCTCCGATGCACCAAAACACACTCAACATCTCACCACTCATCATGTCGACAACGGTAGCATACTTCACATTCGCGACGGCCTCGTCTTGTAGCGCGAAGGTCACCCTACTTCCCAGCTCGTCCATGACGTAGTGCATCCGCCCACCCGTGCTGTCCACGATCGGATACGCATAGCGCTGAAGCTCTTCAATCATGAGATCAGCACGCTCTTCTGTGGTGGCATCTTCATCGAATTTCATGTTCGTCAGAACGACCATGCGTTCCATAACGTTTTCGTACCGCTTTAACATCTCCAAGGCGTCCGCCGGACTCTTGAACATCCAAATATGTTCCACGAGCCAAATATCTTCTTCTTCCATTAAATCTTTAACCGCATGGACGCTAAACTGCTTGTGCGGCAATGGTTCTTCCGGCGCGTGACCAAATGTGAACGATTCACCCGCATCAAACGCCATAGCCTGCAGCTTTTTGAACAGCACCGGCCACAAATGTTCCGGAATATTTTGGCTGGCCAACTGCGCTTGGTGCGCTTCAAGAAATCTTTCCTCGGTCCATTCCGAGGCGAGGGAAGCCATGGCCGTGTGCGGGGCTGCGACACAGGAACAGTCACACAGGAATGCTTCGCTCAGAGATGGGCGACAACGAATTCGCGGCATGGACCGTCGTTCCTGTTTGCTGCATCGACGGTCAATGCGTTTTAAATACGAATCTGTCGCGAATCGGAAAAGCGAAGACGCGAAGTCATAAATGGAACACGTTGCCGTCTACGTACATGGTTAGACTACCAGGTACCGTAGCGGACGATCGTATCTGAAATATTTATGGTCGAAACTTATTAGAAACACCAACAGAGGAGGACAGCAAGGAAATAGTACTCGTAGAAGAACAGAGGTTCATTACTCTTCCAGCACGTTCACGGGGAGAGCAGCTTGTTTGCCACCACTGTCGCTGCCGAAGACTTAAGTGCAGCCTCCCCTTCTCCAGCTCGAAGGCATTGGCATCTACCCCTTTTCGACAGTTTGTACCGCCGACCTTTCTTCGAACGGGTGAATATTCCACTCTGAACTCCCTTTTTCAATGCTTCGTTAATACTAGGGTATTCATCTTTTGATGCCTTCAAAACCTTTTTGATCGAGTCCGAGGTAGAACCTGTCTGGTCTTGACGCACCAAGATAATATTCCTGATGATGTCGACTACATCGTCAATCGCCTTCCCGGCAATAGATTCAACCTCGGCCTGCCTCATTGCATTGTCGGCCTGTCTCTTCGCATCCATCAACGTGTTCACCAACTCACTTTCGAAGGCTACGAGTTCGTTCTCGGGTAATGCACCAATCGAAGAAACGTTTTTTGCCCAAACATTTCCATACTTCTGCTTCGAGGCAGTCAAAGGCACAGTCTCGCTAGCTTGATGTTCGGCAACGTAATGACACCGTTTGAGTACCTTTTCGCATGGCATTAAATCGCGTAAGGTGTATCCGCTACAACGCTCATGAGCTTGGGTCCAGACCTCTTTGAAGCCTAGTGTTCTCCGTGCAAGAACTATCGCCGCCGCGGCCAGCTTAGAAGGATTCGAACGGTACGAACGAGACCCCGACGTTATGGGTTCACCAAGTATTGTGCTAAGCACCGTGGATTGAATTCCAAGCTCGCAAATATACATGGACAGATATCGAGCAATTTCTTGCACCGTGGCATCTTTAGGAATATTCCAAGTTGTGTAAAAGGATGCGTCTAGCGTGTCCTCGGGCGACCCCGCTTGAAGGTACTCTGCCAAAAAATCCACGGGTGTAGAGTAAATTAGATCGTAGTCTAGACCCGTCATCAACACTTTCTCCTCCATGCTGCGTAATTCATCTGCCGTAAACGTATTGTCTGAAATATATACGAAATCAGGCACACGTGGAGAATGCGTACTTTCCATTTTCGCTGCAATCATAATACACGCGCATCCCAACAGTTGCAACTCCTTACGCGCCACTGGAAACTTTCCTAGACAGCGATCAACGAACTGCACCGACAGGTAGAATGCCTGGTCCGACATGTGATACTCATCCGCCACATCAACGAGCCAATCCAACAAGATGGCTCGCATTCTTGGTTTGAGATCTTTCTGATACATCTTACAAAAATAATCGTCCACTACAACTTTACGCGATGCTTTTATCGAAGTGAATCTTTTGGGCGACCCAGTCAGGGGCGTGGAGTACATTGATTTCAACGATTCATCCACATGATCGAAGTATGGGTGCCGTAATGCAACATCGCACGGGATACGTTCAGGGGGATACGCGAATAGGCTCGTCATCAAATCAAACCCACGAGGTCCAAGGCTACCAACATGGTTTTCATTAATAGACCGAGGATGTTGCACTAAATCACTACTGGCGTGAAAATGCGGTAATGTGGAGACGCCTGGCCAGGTCGACTCGTTCGGCGTACCTAACAGTTTGTAAACTTTAATCAATACATCCATTTCGTTGTCACTACCTTCGGTATATTCATGGCCTCCTGCAAGCTCCCAAAAGATTCTTCCCGCCGCCCACATATCTACCGGAAACGAGTACTGCCGTGCTCCAAGCAGTGTCTCAGGCGGACGAAAAGCCACTATAGCGTGGCCGTACTCTGGCGTCGTCGCAGTCAAACCGTGGTCAACATCTATTTCTGTCATGATAGTTCGAGAAAAATTGAGATTGGAAATTTTCAATCGACCGGCATGATTGATAAAGATGTTTTTGCATCTTAAATTCCGATGTACCAGACCACATGCATGTAAATATGAGATGCCTTGCAGCAATTGAAACATGTAGTTTTTTACAACGCCCGTATTCACAGTGTAACCCTCTTCGTTCAACACAGCGTCCAAGTCTGTATCACACCACTCCAGAGCCAGGTACTTTCGATTTTGGCTTGGTGTCTCGAAAATGTTCAGCAGCGAAAGAATGTTTGGATGCTTGCACGCTTTCAGGGCGGCAACTTCGCGCAAAAATCTTTCGTTAAAACATCCATCGAAATCTTTGGTTTGCTTAAAATACCTGGCTCGAAAAAAGTGGCCCGATACTTTCCCTCTGACTTTGTACTCTTCGTACGTCCCGCCCTCTTTCACAAGTTGGTCCACCTGGGCTTCCTCAAAGTCAAGTTGCCGCAGATTATCCAACGTTAACGTCTGATATTTCTGCGGCATGACCTGAAAGTTCCTTATGGTCGTTTCGGTAATCCATTCCGGAAGAAACGACAACACCCTCGCACTGATGTCTGCCGCGGCGCAATGGTTGGGCAAAGCGTGGTACAGAAAAGGTACTTGGAACGGAGCGTTACCAAGCTCTCCAGTCACTGCCGAAGAAGTACTTCGCTTTGCCAACTTTCTCGGACGGTTGCTAGAGTCCATGATGACCACTCGAGGAATGAACGAGGCCTAATGACTTTATAAATCGCTACTTGGTTGAATGGAGTCTTATCTCCGGGAAGAACGCAATGAGGTCTTGAGGTTGCACACGGGTATGTTGATAGTGTGCGAGAGTGTTTCAGTGTTTGATTGTACTCAGGTCAAGGCGAAGTCTTCTTCTGCATCATTATTTCGCTTAGCAAATTAAATGGCATTTCCCGCGCTCCATGGTCGCTATGCTACGTCTATGTTGCATCGACGGGGATGGTTAATTTCTTGTGTGTTTTTGCGTGTTGTGTTTCATGGCTGTAATAAGACGAGGAAATAGATGACAATCTCGTGTGATGGAGTCGTGCAGGTCATGTTATATGACTGCATTGTATTGTTATGTTATCCACAGATCAGCTGCTGATATAGCGAGGTACACTACGAGTATGTATTTAGTGCACTGTACATTTGAAGAATTAACATCCGCGAACACTACCCCTCTGCAACAACCGCCGTCGCCTTCGCCCTCCGCTGTCTCTGCCCGTTTGAGAAGTATTCCCTGCAAGGCGTAGTGGACTGAACAGCATGCCTTGAAAGTCCACGACCATCCCAAATTTGCGGACGCTCCATTTTAAGTGGGCACACGTATCCCGCAAGGTTCTCCCGTGTTCTGTGGGGATTCTACCTTCCCACTGCACCTTCGCCGCCATATCCCCGTCCTCATTCTCCATTTTTATCAAATTTGCATTCAAGGTTACTGTGTGATTGAGCCATGCCTTAAGACTGGTAAAATTATCTAGCCCCGTCACCACAACACTGCTCACGGCGGCGGACAAATTGTATTGTCCCCTCTCCATTTCAAGCAAACTGGTTGGCGTGCTTGGGGCTTTGAAGGCGAGACCATTCACGACGTTCTCGTTGAGCAGATTGATATTCTGAGGGACCCCGCAAAAATGAATGCCGTCCACGGGGCAGATACATGTCGGCTGTTTGTAATCCAATTCTCGGTGCAGATGTATGCACGAGGCCATTTGTGAGCTTAACTGTTTCTTCGGGTCGTTCCTTGTAAAAAATGTGTTGCAAGTGTCTTCAATTTGTTGGCACCTTGGGCGACTGCTCAGACTTGAACAGTTCAAGCCATTCAATAATATTCTATCCTCGACGCAGCTCATAATGATACCATCTCTTTTCTGGTCTCTTTCTGTCTCACACTGTTTGGAATTGTCTGCTAGCAAAGTCTCGAATTCGCTGTTCCGGTCCTGACGTTTAGCCTCCTCCTGCTGAAGCTTGTGCATAATTTCCTTCCTCTTAAATTCCCATATACGACCGTTCATCCTCCTCTGCAGGCGTTTTATCGTCTTCGTAAAAGCCTTTAAATCCCTTATCAATTTTGGATGCTTTCGTTTTATGAAGTCCACCCTCATCTCCTTGCATTGTACATACTTCTGGGAAACAATACTGTTCCGTTGGTACATTAGCACATCTGCGAGGTTCTCAACGTCACGAGTTGCAGCTGCAAGAGTGGCATCGCAGTGTTTATTTTCATAGTCCCTCCACGCATCATTGCATTGCTGTTGTGCGGCCGGCAAAGCAGACAGGCTTTGTTTAAAAAGGGCAGTCCCATTCCCAAAAAGCGACGATAATTCTAATTCTTGTAAATTTCCAGTAGCTTTATGGATCATGGTGGAAACAGATTGTACCAACATGCTCGCGAAAATCTTCTTCGCTTGAGCAATTTTTCCTGAGTTATCGACGTCTTTCTTGGCAACCTCCTGAAACCGTAAGCCAAATAGAATTCCACCAGATTCGGACGCGAGGGCAGATGTACAGAGATTTTCATTATTATTACAATATCCAAACAGTTCCACCACACTCGAATTCATCAGTCGTTCGCGCACGAGGCGTTCTACATGTGCATTTGCTACCGCTACCCGATTCACAGCCTCGTTTATTTCGTCGTTTACACGGTAAGACGTGGAGATGTTTGATACTGCCGTATGCCCCATCTCTGCCTGAAGTTCTTGCGGAGACGTGGTGGCCAACGACTCACTGTG
>JACKZZ010007670.1_pt1 | contig 25488 bp, 18 predicted proteins | sample 8027871 | NCBI WGS metagenome assembly JACKZZ01 (sample SAMN15724774, study PRJNA655200) | protist metagenome | isolation source: fluorescence activated cell sorting (FACS) single amplified genomes of... | place: USA: West Boothbay Harbor, Gulf of Maine | collected 2000-07-19 | reverse complement strand
CAATAGCAAAATGTGCGCCAAAAACGGAGTACAGTCAAGGCCGGAAGAAGAGGTAGATATTTCCAATTTAAGTTTCAATCATATTACAAATTTGAATATGTATGTACACGCACTCACTAGTTTTATTAAAAAGGATCAACACAATGACTCTAAATTACTTTATAATTGATGATTTCACTAAAAAATATTTAATGTATACTCGTATAAGTTAAGTTTAATTTAATGGACACAAATGTATTTCATTATTCCGAATCTATATTTTCAAGAATTTTTTTACTCGTATGATATATTTACGCGTTTATAAAATATTACCGGTATATTAATAAAATATATAATGATTTTATATTACAAGCTTTGTCAAGCTTTATGCTTAAATGGCAGCTTGTGCGCAACATTTGGAACGCCGTATGGGTTCAATGCAGTCCAATCTGTATTCACACACGTCTAGCAAAGTGTGTTAATGGCATACCGCCCCCAGCTGCATTTTGCACTATACTTGGTGTCGCTTGCTGATGTAGATCTTTTATTTCTTTCACCGCAAGTGGGTTTGCCAATATGCCATCACCATCCATATGCGCTAAGCCAGAGTTTGCTAAATGTGATGATAAAACCCCACCATTTAAACCAGGTCTATTAGTAGGTGTTGAGTCTACACCAGATACCATAGCAAACAGATCATGCCCATGATCATGAGCTTGGCCTACCTCGCCGGGTGACAACATTTTTAATTTTTCAAATGACTGGACAGAGTTTGGCGCCCGGTTGGATGGCGGTACTATACTATGCATTTTTGCGTAATTTTGCATTCCTAAAAACCATGATTTTGATCTTTCGACTTGATTAACGTCAGGCGAGCTCGGTGGGTGCAACGCTCCAACGCTTGCAAGATTGTGCGTGTATCCCTCAGGCATACTTAGAGAGTTCATCCACCACGGCGGAAAATTTTTGTACCACGAAGGTGCCCCTTCCACAGGCTCAGCATTATTTTGTCTTATCACACTGTTTGCTCTCGCGCTTGATTTCGTCTCAACGAATGCGTTTATAGGCATCGACTTTTGACGTAGTGACCTACAGCGGGCACTGTTGATATTCGTAAAAAAATGTATAACAAAAAAACATGATGCAAGGAGTGGGAAAAACCTTGTTTTTACGCTGGTAATAGACAAACGACGATTTCCAAACAGTATATCCATTGTTACTGTTAAAACAAAATACGCAGAGAAAAGTAAGTCGTATGTACAACCTGTCTCTACTGTTCTTTATTAAATGGTTTTGGCAGAGAAAAGTAAGTCGTATGTACAACTTGTCTCTTTATTAAATTGTCTTGGTAAGCTGATAATGTGTATCGTTGCAATGTATGCATCTTCCATCCTTGCAATCTTTGTATGTTTCCATCTTTCCTTGCTGTAGTATTATATTGTCTCATAATGGTGTTTCTTTCATTATTATTCTATATTACTATTATTGCTTGCGCTTCATCAACGATGCAGCTCCAACCCCTCCCTTTTTATGTAGAACAAGAAAGAAACTCGAAATCCGAAAGATGGTTTGTTAATGCTGTGTAGTGTTATGTTGAGGTTCGATTTTGTTCATACTGTGTAGTGTAATTTTGATTTTCGAGTTTGTACATGCTGTGTAGTGTTATTTTGGTTTTCGATTGTTTCTATGCTGTGTAGTGTTATTTTGAGGTTCGATTTTGTTCATCCTGTGTAGTGTTATTTTGATTTTCGATTTTTTTCATGCTGTGTAGTGTTATTTTGAGGTTCGATTTTTTTCATGCTGTGTAGTGTTATTTTGATTTTCGATTTTGTGCATGCTGTGTAGTGTTATTTTGAGGTTCGAGTTTGTTCATTCTGTGTATTGTTATTTTGATTTTCGAGTTTGTTCATGCTGTGTAGTGTTATTGTTTTTGTTGTTATATTAGTATTAGTATTAATTGTATTATTATTATTTATTATTTATCCATCAAAAAACCGTTAAAATAATAATAATAATAATAATAATAATAATAATAATAAATTATTATTTTATTATTATACCGTATAGTACCAAGTATTATTATTATATTATTAATAATAAAAAAAAAAGTTGTTGATTTTTCTTTCTTTTTGGCCTTTGTCACTTGTCACAAACGCGTTGTTGTTGTTGTTGTTGTCGTTGAAAAAATACAACTACAAGTTTATAAGCGAGGATAGCGGGTGGTGTACCAAAACACCCCAGTAATATTCAATTGTAACACCCATCGTGTTTTCGGCCGTTGTCCATAATTGTGTGTTCGCTTCTATACTGGCGTTAAAAACGAAGTAAAGCATGTTGGCTATACCAAAACGTCCGTTGCCAAACAAACTTGCCATTTCAAATGTTATTACACCTAGTTTTACTGACACCGCAAAGTCTCAAAGTGTCTTAGGTAGTGGAACAGTTGCTACAGACTTGCCTGAGCCGACAGAAGTTGAAGGGTATCTAGACAAGTTAAAACGCAATAACTCATCGATTATATCTTTGTCCTCGTGGAATACACGATATTTCTGGCTAGACCCACGTAGTTGCCAGTTATTATATTACAAAAATAAGAAAACAAGTAAACGTAAAAAACCAAATGGTGGATTTCGTTTGGAAGATATTATTTACATATGTTTTGATGATCAACAATATAATTTTAAATCAAAAAGCAAGCCTACCGATAAGCGGTCTAAAACAAAAAAAGATAAAGTTTTTAAAAATAATTATCAGTTTTCAATACAAACTGCAGAACGCTATTACGTCTTGCGTGCAAAAACACACGGTGAGTTTCGAAAATGGACACGTGCGTTATCGGTATGGTTAAATGCTCATATGGAAAGAATGGCTGCGTCAGAAAAAAAACGGTTAGTTGCTAATGGGTTGTCGTTGTACCCACGAAATATGCATAGTGGTGGTAATAATGAGTTTAACAGCGATAATGTAGACCAACAACTACCGCAGCTAACAGCGAATGCTATGATAAAAAACCATAATGTAGCAGACTCCACGTTGTCGGAGTCAACTATATCAAACTCTCCAAACAGTGATTTAGGAAGCAGTACCGTTAGCAGCAATAGCAACAACAATTTTTCAAGCCCAAGATTGAATGCGTCTTTTCAAAGTGAGAGCACAGGCAGCAAATCTTCGACATCAAGCCGCGATGACAATAACAAATGGCCGTTACATTATAACGATACAGATTTAAACGCAGTAAAACATTGCTTAGATTTAGAGGAATATACAATTTTGAAGCATGGATATTCAAATGATGGCGATGAAATAGAAGGCAAAGCGAAAGGTGAGGATGACACGTTTGGTAAGGTTGATCGCAATGTCGCATTTAATAGAATGATAGGCGCTTCCACAACGCAATTGGACGAATGTAAAAGCAATGTTGACAACGATGATGATAATGATACATTGGATAGTAGTATATCACAAGATTTGCTGAAATTAAAACTGCAATCAGAACTATGTTTAAAACAATTAAAGAACGAAATAGATAAAAAAACGAGAAAAAACGTTACTCCATATAACCAAAATGATGTTGCTCTACCACCACCACCACCGAAACAAGGACGAAGAAGTCTTGCACGAAAAACATTGTTAAATATGAAAAAAAATACCAGCCCAAATACAATGGCAAAGTTAGTACGCAATGTCGGAATAAAAAAACAAAAAATGTTAAGCATTGAAACAAAATTGAATGACAAGGAGGAGCAAGAAGAATCATTTCGCAGTGAAAGCGAACGTTCTGATACAGAGAATTTAACACCGGTACATGCGATAATGGGTGACGACGATAGTGACGAGGAAGATTCTTTTATAATTGCTAAAAATGATGAACAAAATAAAATTGTAGAAAGTAAATTTGATCTTGATTTATTAAATAGTAGCGAATTAGTATTAAGCGATGAGGAAGAGGAGGAGGATTTTGGAGCGCGCAATAAGAATGACCAGGAAGATCAGGGCATCTGGTTGGTTGATAAAAATAGTTGGGACGACGATGACGATAGAGAAAATGACGTGCATAATTATGAAGGAAGCAAATGCAACGTTGATGCTAAAGAGGGCAAAGCAAACGAAGTTGTTGATATGGATACATGGGACTCAAGTGACGATAGTGACACTGATATGCTATGATATGAAAAAACATTTTGTTGCGCGCGCGGTAAATTACGCTTTCGTATTTAACATCAAATACTAAGGTATACCGCGTTGTGTATATTGTAATATATTTTACGCTCATCATTTTTTATTTACTTTAAAAAAAGATAACTTTTTACTTTTTACTCTCCTCAAAAAAATTAACAACTGAACAACTGTATACTTTGCAAACCCTCTATTATATTAATTATTCGTCGTTACTACGACTCGTTACTAAAATTGTACTCCCTCCTCTTACGATACCAATAGTAACTCAACAGCCCGATTGACATCATTATTGGTAGCACGTAACGCGCCTAGTGCTGTACGTGGATCCACAAATCCCATTTCGTGTAGTTGTAATAATTGGGCTTCTTCCTCTGGCGTCATCACAGGTGGTGTAGTAACCCTGGCTTGGGGTGTGTTACTAGGGCGGATTGGTACAAATTGATTGTAACTTCTACGCGATAATGAGCGGCGTGAACGACTATGGAGTTCCGCTTGTTGAAATTGCCTCCATCGTGATCCAACGGATTTTAGCTTTGACATCTTTCCCCCTCCACATGTTGTCTCTTGGCTCGTCTGTGCAGTTTTGCTTTTCCCATGTTTCAATTTAAACATAATAATTTCTTGCTCTAACAATGGATGTTCATGTTTAGATAAGCATACTTTGCAACATCTATCATTTTTAGTATTCTGTTTTGAACAGAGTAAACACGACCATCGTTTGTCACCGCTCTGTGCAAAATATTGGTGTTTAGGGTGTAACAGGGAATTGTAAAACGTGCTATTCCCCGCTGCAAAACTGTCGTCTTCCTCCGGAAGCTTTTCCTCATCATCATCATGAAGTGATTGCTTTCGTGACTCCTTTTTTGTATTTATGTCCATCTTTTCCTTTTTCTTGTAAATACGTTTACCTTGTTCTCTTAAAATGTTATCATTTTCCTCGTCACTTCTTTGCCATATTGTGGCAAATTCTCGACACGAAATCATATACTCATGCGATACCCCCATTTCGTTTTGGATATCAAGGATTCGTTTTCTTATTAATGCTTGTGGCGGCGGCGGTGACAATGCACCATTCCTACTGCCCCCATGTTGCGTTTGCTGTTTTTTCTTTTGCGATAGCTTGTTGTTTGGGCCAACAGTTGACGCATATATACGATGCAATGGTTCCACCATGTTCCAAACATCGCCGACTGATTTTTCCAATAATCGTAACTTCATTTGGAATACTTCCGATGCAACAGAGTTGTATGCTTTTGAATCAGCATCTTTTGATTTCATTATATTTTTTTTTGATTTATTCTGTTCTTCAATTTCCTCCGTCAACTTTGACAATTGATCGTAATTTAAAATATAACCCCACGTTAAAAATGCATATAAACGAGAAAGACTACCGCATGCATCAATTAGGATATCACGGTACGATTCAAGAAAATTGCTAATTTTTTCCTTCGCGTGAGGACCATTGACCTTAATATCAAGTTCCAAATGTGCATTGGTGGTACGTATAAAATCTAACATCATGTACGATGCTGTTTGTGCTTTATGGCGTAGTACTCCACATCCCTTGTATAATTTTTCTCGCGCACCAGAATTTTTGGCATCGTGTTGTTCATACCGCAACTGTCGCAGTTTGTTCTTTGTTTTTACAGGATCGTTGACAAAACATCGATAGTATCCCCCAGTAGCACTCCCGTGTGTGCTCCAATCTTGTAGACACACCCAGCAGAATTCATGTTGGCATCGTTGATTATGGCATGTCATATGATTGCAACCATGATACTTCTGTATTGGTACTTTGCACTGCGGGCATGGACGTGTATTTTTTGCAAGCCACAGCACATCTTCCTCTTCCCCACCATTAGTTTTATTTATGTTTTTAAATGCGGTTTTTATATTCCTCTCCCTTTCACTGGTCGCTTCCATATTTTTTTTATGCTCCAACTCTTTCCAACGCAATGCACAATCGCATGACGCAGGGCTATGCGGGCTCTGACCACAACTGAAACAAAACGACATGCCACATGTGCAAGTGACGTCACGTACCAAATATGTTGAAGTTTTACAGTACAATGCACGGTTGCAATTTGCACCAGGACACCAACGTACCATTAAATTACTATCAACAAAATTATTTGTAGCATATTGCTTGTATTTATTGTACAACGCGATTAGTGACGCGTCTGTCGACAACATTTTCTTGTAGAAACTTTCTGGGATTGGTTCCGTGCACGTGTGATGCGGGCATTGCGAACCTTTTGTCCATAATTCTCTGGTTCCACTTTTAATAGCATTTGTTAGAAAATCAATCCAACAATCATTGCAAAACGAATGCCCACATTTTAAACTTGCAACGTCATTGGACTCTTCAAAACATATACTGCAAACCATTGATGTATTCGTGGGAGATAAGGTAGATGCATTGATTTCAGCAAATTTTGCTTCCGCGTCAACAACATGGGCGATATCAATATCAGCTAGTTTAACGGTATTGGTGCTGCTGTTGTCGGTAGTATTACCAGCACTAGTACTGTCAAGAATTGTGTTAATCATGCTGTCTATTACATCCATTACAATACTCCCAACATTTACTTCGTCCTCTTCCTCTTTCATTGTCGTCAACATATTACCCTTCTCAGTATCAACTAAACGATCTACGTTTTTAACAACAGTAATAACTTCATTGTCTTCAAGTGCATTGCTTATCGGAGAGTCTGATAATAGTCGAGCTGTATCCCATTTAAATTGTCGCAACAATGACAACGCATGACTGTGCGTAACGTGCAGCTGTTTTGCAACATCATTTATTAGCCCTACACGTCGTTTCTCAATATCTTTTTCATCAATAATTTCATAGGATAACTGGCGTTGCATAGGAGAGGGAATCGGTGACAACGATCGTCTTTGATCCTCAATATATCCATCGTCAATATTCTTCGTATTGGTATAATTCATTGTTCCTAGCACAATCTTATTATTTTTGTCCTTATCACCAGCAACATCACTAGAATGGTTTGATTTACTAGGCATTTCTTTCTTGTCCTCTTGTTTTACTTCCCCGCTAGTCTTATTCATCTCATCCCTATTAGTATTGGTACCACGCTCGTGGTTTGGCCGTACCGGGCTCGTTATCCGAACATAATTATCAGCAGTGTCACGATTGTTGTCAATTGAGTCATTATTATTTATATTATTATAGAGAGATTTTGGCGCGTCGTGTTTATTTTTGATGGATCTATTTACAATTTCTTTTAATATCATAACCCAGCTTTCGTGTTCCTGTCGATTCATCGCTTTTAATCTTAAAAACGGTACTAGCTTAGTATGATGATGATCATTTTTGCCTTGCACATCGTAATTCTCACCATTTTTTTTCTTCACCGCTGTCAATACATCATCACTATTTAATGATAATTTCTTTAAACCCTCAAATAACAAAATTGTTGGTCTGCCAACAGGTATGCCAACACTCGATAATTTAGGCGCCCCTTCTTTACAATACGAGCCATTTAATATATAGCATCGTAATATTTTGCCTTTCATAGACATTGTATATAAAGTTGTTTTACACAATGTAAAAAATCCACGCTTCCAACGATTCCCCCAGAAAGGCCGTTTTTGTACAACCATATCTGAATAGTCTAGCATACCAATTTTATCAGGAAACTGTCCAGTTTGGTTAATAAACGTACGTTGTGCATTGGTTAATTGTATTGGCAACTTCATATATGTTGACGGTTTTACAAGCATGTTCAACGTTGCAGCAGCGTCATTAGCTTGCAGGTAATCTGTTTTATTTTTTTTTGGAATCGCAATTTGCGTAGTGATAGTACTCGGTAGTGGTGTCTCGAAAGATGTTTTACTTCGTTTCCGTGATGTTTTCAATATTTTATTGCCCATATTGTTTTGGTCTTGGTATATTCTACATTAAATACAGCCTCCCGCTATATATGTGTGCGCGTATGTGTGCACGCTGGTATCAAAAAACAAAATACCCAGCCCCGCAGTATATTCCTAGACTTCCAACAGGCTATACTTGAAACGTGTTGCACGTATTACAGGCAGTGATGTGAATGATGTTGATATCTTTGTGTATAGTATAGGTGTGTAGTACATGTATGTAGTTGTAAGTTGTAAGTAATGTATAGTTCAGTCCAAAGTGATTAACTATGGAGCATGAAACATGTCTGTTGTTAATGCTATTCGCCTGCTAAAAGTAGAAAAAGGTTGATACTCAGGGTACACCGAAATTCCAAAAATGCAGGAAAATATTGATAGAAATATCCGCACAAATCATCTTGATAGGGAATATAACTTATATTAGCATATACTAATAAGTATGTATGATCAACATCTCTACTTTTAGCAAAGGAATAGCATTAACAACAGCATATATATTGATAAATATTAAATATCAAATATCCAATATCCGCACACATCATCTTGATAGGGAATATAACTTATAGTAGCATATACTAATAAGTCAACACGATCAACATTTCTACTTTTAGCAGGCGAATAGCATTAACAACAGCTCCATGACATAGTAAATCACCTCTCAGCTATTATAAACAGTGTTATTATCGCTCTTCTTTCACTATATTTGTTGTCATTTCAAGATTTTTTCTGTCTTTTTTCTTTCTAAAGTCGTCACCAATCACCAAGTACATCAGTTTAGTTCACACCTATCAAATTTGCAGTTTTTGCTCCATTCAAATAGCATAGAAACAGCAGCTGTTTTCGGATCACAAAAAAAATTGACACCTCGGTGTTTTTGTACTAAATTGGATATTTAGACTACGCCAAATCGATGTCCAGATCACTCATGATGAATTGACTTAGTAGCTTATAGTGATACCTGTAATAATAGTATCATCACAAAATCAATAGTTAGTAGAGTTATTAAAATAAAGATATGCTGTGTTGTTGATCGATCGATCGTGTCGACTCGGGCAATTCTTCTTCCTTCCCCGGCATTGGCTATATTTGCATCTCTTGGCATGTTACTAATTCAATAAATACATTTACGCCTTTTAACAAATAACACAGCTTCAGATTAATATATATATATATATATACAACAGCTCCACCGAATTCTACAATATAAAATAGTTGTATACATTTCTTAAACCAGAATATATATATATATAAATATAATATAAAATAAATTAAATTAAATACAAACATTTTGGATATTCTCAAACATCGGTTTGTACTATTTATTGTATTTTGTGCAATATATATTGGTATATATAGTTAATAAATATTATTGGTAGTTGGAATGTCTAATTCGTTGCCATCTTCGCCCGTGCGAACATTTCAAGATTATAAAATATATGCAGACGATGATAATAATTACACAAATGGGAATTTAATGATTGGTGAACCTATGTTAAATAATAATAATAATATTAACAGCAATCGTCCAATTGTTCATACAATGACGTCTTTATCAATTGGTTTATCTGCCTCGGATCAGACGCTTGTTAAATATTCATCCAATAGAAGCATTATGAACCGAACGTCTAATTATCCTATCAACAAATCATTGCCGTATTACGATAGTAGCAAAGCAGCAGATGCAAGGTCATTATTGCATGACAATACCATACGTAACCATGATACAACATCGTATAATAATAATAATAATAATAATAATAACCGGAATAGCAATGACAACGACAATGCGAATAATACAACATTTGCAACTATAGGTGATAACAGTAATGACCCAATGCTTCAAAATGATAGTAGTAGCAATAATAATAACAACAAGAAGAATATTAGCAAGAACAACAGCAGCAGCAGTAATAATACGAACAACAGCAACATAAATACAAGCAATGTCTCCCCTCAAAATGCTATCAAAAAGAACAATGTGAACGTATTGAAAACAATACAATCTAGCTCGAGACCATTGTATAATTATGTAAATAATGAAAGGATTAATGGAATGTTAAATTTTGATGTAAGTGCAAACTAATTTTGTATATTATCTATATTTCTCACACACACTAACATGGAATTATTTGGATTTGCACATACGTAATATTGATACCACACACACGCACACGCACTCACAGGTACCTCCATTTCCAAATGATGAAGAACGAGCTGTAGCATTCAATTATATAGTTAATCATGATTTAGGACAATACGTGAAAATTAAAATTCGAGGAATGATCACTGATGACTGTTCATATACAAGTAGTTTTACAAAATACAATACTTATAATGAACATATAAAACACACGGAGACTATAAATATGATACATGATCGTATGTATGTATCAATCCAATATTGCTCTGATTCATTGCCAATCTCAAACATTGAAGATATTATAACAGATTTAGTATCACCAAAATATTTTAATAAAGATAACAAGAGTATATCAACTGATAGTAATAATAGACTAGTTACATGGGAATGGGAAAAATGGATCACATTACCTATCAAATACAGTGAATTAACCCCAACGAGTACTGTAGCATTTACGTTGTACAATTTAGAGGGGGTCTCTTACGGTGGTATGTACGCAAATAGTAAAAACTCAACAACATGCTTATTGGTGTAACAACTACTAACATGGACACACACACACACACACACACATCCTTACACAGGCACGACGATACAATTGTTTGATTATACAGGCTTATTAAAAGAGGGAAATCAAAAATTACATTTATATTCCAATGTAAGTGCTGATGCTGGTGTCAAAAGCACTACGAATGGTGAAACGAATGGTTACGGCATTAACCATATTAAAAGTAAATCAAACGGTGCATATTATCATCATATTACAAAAGCATTAGAAGCATACCGTAGAGGAAAAGTAGAACGTTTAAAATGGCTGGATGATATAACATTAAATTATATTGAACATACTGTTTTGCCCACATTTCATCCTGATAACGTTTCACCAGAAACGAAATCTACACCAAGTGGCACCAACGACAATACATACTTATACATCGGGTTGCCATATTTTGATGTCCCAGTTATTTATGAAGAAATGCAATATTTCAGTAACAATAGTAAAGACCACCAGTGGTTAATTAAGCAGCAAGTGGAAAGTATGTCATTGCGTAGGCAAAGTCAACAATTGGAACGGGATGTTGCAAATGGCGGTAGTGACGGTAACACAAGTGCAAACGGCATGGCGAAGCGCCAGGCCAGAGCGCGAAGATCGCGCAAAAACACAGTAAATGCTGTTAGCCCTGAAAAAGTGAATGAATCGTACTGGAAAGATTCATTAAATTTAATCGTAGATCCGGATTTACATAGCAAAACACCAAATCCAGCAGAAGTTAAATACCGTAGGCTTGCACGCGGTATATTGCAGAAAGGATATGTCACGGGAGAGATGAACTTGAAACCAAATAGACAAGAACGTGAGCGGTTGGAAAACATTTTTAAAAGCCATAAAAACAATATTAATGCATTGGATAGAGAAATATTGTGGAAATTTAGACATGGTTTGGTGGAAGAAAAGCGGGCATTGACAAAATTTTTATTGACCATTGACTTTGGAAATGAGCATGAAGTAAATGCTGCAAAGGATTTATTGCCAAGGTGGAAGCGTATTGATGTTGCCGATGCATTGTTGTTACTTGGTCAACACTTTGAAAACAATTACATGGTTCGACGACATGCTATTAGCATATTAGACGATGCAAGCGATGAGGAAATCGACTTATTTATGCTTCAATTAGTGCAAGCAATGCGTTATGAGCCAAACCCAGCATACACGGAGAATAAAAATAACGATGATAATCAAACCAATAACATCGTAACACCCGATGCAATAGTAATGGAAAATACAACCGGCGACGGGAACCAGACCGCGGCGGTGCAAGAGAAAAACCCATCGGTGGAGGAGGCAAATAAATTAAAAAACGAATCGTTACTCTCTGTATTTTTAATTGATCGTGCAGTAAATTCATTTGCATTGGCAAGTTCTTTTTATTGGTACTTACGAGTTGAAAAGGAAAACCAAAACGATAAGAAATTTACAGTTGTGTACAATGTATTTTTACAAACATTGAAGGAAACGGAGTATGGAAGGGAGAGGTTAGCAGACCTGGAACGTCAGTCTATGTGGTTAAAGCTTGTAGCAGATGCGAAGCACGATGCAACTACACATACAGGATTTGGGAGAAGCAGTCGCGATGCAATGTTATTAAAATTAAAGAAAAGTTTACATGCAGGTGGTAAATTCGCTGATATGTTATTGTTTGACCCACCAGTTATTTCCCCACTTGATACAAGGTTGATGTTTGCAAAAATTGTTCCAGACAAAACGTTAATGTTTAAAAGCAAAATTTACCCAGTTGTGTATACATTTGAAGTGGAACAGAAAGTGCCAGAGGATAGCACCAAAAAGGTGGAGGCATCGTCCACTGGCAAAGAACGACGGTTAAGACGGCAGCGTATGTATACTTTACACGTGTATCTAGTCTATTTCTATATATTACAACTAATACCAATTAAATAATAAGTTAAAAACTAAACTAACAGTGCAAACGTAACACATTGTGTCAATAGGTACATTTCATAAAAATACATCAAGGCGCACATCAATGTCCTTGTTGTTTTCCCCATTGAGTAGAAATGCAAGCGATCTGATGAGTAGTCCAAGAAACGACGACAATGATACCAGTGCAACAACAACACAGAAAAAGGTTGATTTACATGATTTGCCAGGTGTAAAACGTGTAACCGCTGATGTTCTTGATAATGCTGATGATGACGACGAGGAGGATCACCCACATGTGTCTCGTCGGTTTGATGACGGCAACGATGACGACGATGAAGAGGCAATAACACGAAATATGAAACGGTTGCGGGAGCAGGCACGCGGTTCCTCTCCTTCATTGTCTGTAACGGAGTTAATGTCTAATACAAAATCAAAAGTAGATATGTTTTTTTCAAAACGGGTTTTATCACGCGTCATGTACAAATCGGAAGATTTAAGGCAGGATCAATTGGTAGTACAAATGATTACGTTGATAGATCGTATATGGAAAAGCGTCAACTTAGATTTGCGTTTGACGCCGTACCGTGTATTGGCAACTGGCCCAGACGATGGTTTAGTTGAGTTTATTGAACATACAAGTACATTGACAGATGTATTAAAAGATTACAACCAAGATGTAAGTATAAAGTCGCTTGGCACAGATACGTATGGGCCTAACTAACACTTTAATTTAATATTTTCTAATGCACATGCAGATACGGTCCTATTTTAGAAAGCACAGCCCCGATCCAAATGCTGAATTTGGTATTGAATCTGAAGTCATGGAAACATTTATTCGTAGTAGTGCTGGGTACTGTGTTATAACGTACGTACTAGGTATTGGTGACCGTCATTTAGAAAATTTAATGTTGAAACCTACTGGCCATTTGTTGCATATTGATTTTGGCTTTATATTTGGCAAAGATCCAAAACCAATGCCAGCTCCTATGCGTTTAACAAAGGAAATGGTCCAGTGCATGGGTGGTAAAGATAGTGTAGGGTTTGCTGCATTTCAACGCTATTGTTGCCAAGGGTACAATATATTGCGCTACAAAGCACCATTGATATTGTCATTGTTGAATCTATTAAAAAATTCTGGTATTAAAGATTTTTGCGTCACACAAAATGCAAATGCAGTGATTGAGCAAGTGAAAGAAAAGTTACGTTTGGATCTGAGTGTTGAAGACGAGGCAAGTGCAGAAGAATATTTAAAAGCAAAATTAGAAGACAGTGTTAGTGCGATCATGCCCGTGTTAATGGATATGGTACATGGTGCAGCAGTTGCAACGCGATAAAACTCCGAGAGGGCTATTATACGCGTACAAAATGTATTCACCGCCTTCTCGTACAATACCTATTGTTCACCAATCGAAGGTTGCTACCATAGATGTACCACCATCTTGTTACTTCCTATTTTCTAACGTATCGAAACACTTGATCAATTTTCTTCAATTGACTCCGTTATTGTAGGCTGGTACATGGAGGGCGCAGAGAGAGAGAAGAGGGTAAAGCTAAGTTTTCTTGTAGATCCTTACATTATTATATTATTGTTAGTTATGTTTTATGTATTATGTATATATATAAATTTTTATTATTTATTATTTATTATTATCAGTTGTCTTGTTTCATGCCTGTATCGAGTGTGGAAAACAGCATTACATACAACACCATCAACTATCAACAGTCTACCATCTACACAGCACTATAAAATTACCAACAAAGAATCGAGTAAATAGCATGCACACACCTCTCCTACCTTTCTGCGATGCTTTTACCATGGCAATACTATTGAGGACGGTTCCGCGACATTTCAAGACCATTCAAAAACTTCCAACTCCCAAAATCACATACCCTCCATATATTAATGGCAAAATAAAAACGTTTCAAATAATGCAAAAGGTGGCATACTTTTTGCATTATAAACAGAGTTATTATTCAAAGCATGTTGAAAATATTCAATAGTTTGACATTTAATTACGTTTCATAACAAAACAATGGTATCTTTATTTGACCTTACAAAAACGTTTTGTTTATTGCCAATATTAATTACAGATACTCACAAAATTAGCGGCACTACAGTTGCGGCCTGGTCGTATTTCAGTGGCAATAATAAAACATTTGTTTAAAATGGTACAATTATACTTTTATATAAATGGAAATCACAAAATACTTCTATTGCCAATTATACACGCACATACTCAAAAGTTTCAACACAGAGGTCAAAAAATTTTTTCGTCGCGTTGCAAAGTTGTACATTACAATGACTCACTATTGAATTTTAGTGAATTTTAGTCGCGTTGCAAAGTTGTACATTATAACCACTCACTATTGAATTTTAGTCGCGTTGCAAAGATGTACATTATAACCACTCACTATGGGAAAATACAAGAGCTTAGTCGCGTTGCAAAGTTGTACATTATAACCACTCACTATGGGAAAATACAAGAGCTTAGTCGCGTTGCAAAGATGTACATTATAACCACTCACTATGGGAAAATACAAGAGCTTCAACATTTTGTTGATGGAACGGTTCTACAAATAACATTGTACATAATGGAACATGCGACATCTTCTTTTTACACCCTTTCAACGGAAACGTGCATGGCACTAACGTGCGAGGCAGAAACTTTAACACAAACAAAAGCACCACGACAACTTAAAATTATATTTCAATTGCACTACATTGGTAGTTTTTACCTTCGTTTATAAATTTCGTACCTCGCGTATTGTATATACATATATACACACATATATATATACACATCGAAAGAAACACAACATTTGTAAGAAGGATTTACCAACGTACAAAAAAACCTTGTTCGTCATTATTATATTGTTATTATAAACGACGGATATTTGGTCACAAACAAAACAAACAAACACACTGTAGGTTTCAACACGATATATTATCTCTAGAATATTAGAATCATATATCATTTATACATTTGTAAACTTGATTGTAAGAACATATCAACTACAAAATAATTACGAACCTATTACCCTGTGTTTATTATAAAACTGTGACTTTCCGAAAACAAAAAAAACAAAACAAAACAAAACAAAACAAAACAAAACAAAACAAAACAAACTACAACAAAACAAAACAAAACAAGCTACAATGAATATCACTAAAGCATTCATAAATGATTTTAAACCATCGTACTTACGAAACAATCGTCGTGGTGGGCAAAAAAACATACGTTGTTTCCCAGCGTGTTCACATGATGGGCATAAGTGTGCTGGTTTTTGTGGACAAGCTGTTAAACTAGCTGTATCTACAAATACGTGCAAGACAACTGTTGCAGTTGCTGAATTCGTTCAGGTCGACAATGGTAACAATGCCAGTAAACAGAAGAAGAAAAACGCAAATGTTGCTGCAAGAAGTACTAGCGACAGTACTAATACTGACAACACGGCATTACCAATCCAAGTTGGGACTGTGGTACCAAAAGAGTATTTAAGCGACAATGTACGGGTAAAGAAAGACCCCTTACGTCGCTTTATTAACGGCAACAAAGTACAAGAAACCGTGGATGCTACGTCTAGTTCTTTTACTTGTGACTTTTTGCCAACGTGCTGGCATTATTCATGGAGAAGTAATAAACATTCGACAAACAAACAACATTGTTTGCGTGTGTATTTATTTCAAGGAGATGATGCAGCGTCCGACAAAATGAAATGTGTTGACGTCTATGACTCACCAACGTTTAGTTTGTTTTCATCGAAGCAATTGGACAATTATGCAAAAGAAGGCAAAATACCAAATGGCGCTGTCGCATTGTTTCACGCAAGGCAAAAAGCATCTGCGGAAAAGCTTTACAATAAAGCGAATGGCTCTCAAAAAACTGCGAAAAAGAAAAAGGTGACTGCAAAAAAGAATGGAAGAAAATCTTGTAGTATCAAAAAATCTGCAACAACATCTGTTTTAAAAAAACGTAAAGCAATGATGGATGGGCCAATAAAGGCATCAAAGTTTGGCGGTTGTAAAAAAGCAAAAATTGAAGCAATCGGCCATGATGGATTGGTATCCTTTCCATACGATGCAATGATTGCGGATTGCCTTGGTATTGAGCGTGGCACGTCGTTGTCAAAAGTTGAAATGAGTGCATGGAATGGAAACAAAGATGAAAATGATATGGTTGATGAACTAGATTTATTTGATCTTGGACCTGGCGAGTTAAAACATGCCAGTAGTTTTACAGCATTAAATGAATTTGACGTGGATGATTATTTTACGACTACATTTAACAATATCAATTCACTAAAGCGTTCAACAAACGATATGGATATAACCATTGATTACAGCTCTGAAACTTCGGAAAGTAGCCAAGGTTCCATATTCCATACGTCTAGCGAAGATGACGAATGCGAATCTGATTTGGATGCACTTTGGTATTAAGAGCCGAAGGGCTTTGTCATGATACGAAGAAAAAACAACAAAATACTCATAGAAACATGATGCAAGATTTGAATACGAAATAAATAAAAAAGATAGAGGGAGAGAAACAAACAAAAACACACGTATAGTTTGTGCTGTTCTCACTCTCTCACACACAAAGTAAAGGAAAGATGTTTACGATGACCAATTTGGATGACTTTTTATTTACTAATTTAAAAGGTAATAAAATCTCAAATTGCAATGTTTTGTAAAGCCTTGAACTTGTAACAAAAGACAACTTACACAAAACATTTTTAAACATTCAGTATGTTATTTTCGTTATTTACATTACGTATTGAAATTGCAACCAATTTTTTTATGAAAAATGTACATATGAAAATGCAAACACGCGCACGCATAAATAATTTAAAAAAAGAAAAGAAAAGAAACACAACTGATTATTAAAGTAATGTATACATCTATATTTGACAATGCAACGCAACAAAATATATAACATGAGAACACTTCTCATCGATTAGCATTTAACGGATTAAATCTATTGAAATATATAATTTCTTCTGACTTGCTTCTCAACAGCTTATATTTTTTTGTCTATATCATTTGAAGTCAATTTGATGAATATCGTTACGGAGCACGGTGTAACGAAATCAATACCGTGCACAGTTCTTTGAATCGCGAATTTAATTTTAACAAAAAATATTTATAAAAAAATTAAAGTTTTTTGGTAATAATTATTTTATTATTTTTTATACGTACATGGTGTATTATATTAAAATATATAAACGTGTTCATTCTTTTATTATGAGATAAGTTACAATATATTCTGGTACAAGTTTTTACTCTCACGTCTAATAGATACTTCCCTCCAGACACCAAAACTCTCCTGGATTTACGTAAACTTCTTTTTTATTTTATTATACTACTACTAATACACTTTATTACTAATTATTATTATTATTATTATTATTCAGAATAAAAAAAACAACATATAAAACAACAACCAATTCAATCAACTACGTATTAGCTGTAGCGTTATACTTTACATGATACCTATCAACAATTCAAATTTACGGCATTGCCTTTAATATACATGTACACTCCTGACACTCCTGACACATCTGCTGAAATGTTCCAGCGTTTCAACTTCATCATTGCAACAAACAAAATAAAACAAAAAACAATTGTTACCAAATCAATCTGCCTCGAATATAATTTTCTATTGTACGTCGATAACAAACGTCTTTCGAAAACTCTTTTTCTCTGTTCTCTGTTCATTTTTTAAATAGTTTTGAAAAAAATATACAATATATTAGTTTTGAAAAAAGGGCGATGTATAGTAGTAGGAAGTTATGTTCATTGCGATTTCATCGGTTGGCATGTATGCTATGTTTCATTTCTGTCGCAGCTATTGGTTTGGCATCAGCGGCGTTGGAAAAAGGTAGCAATAAAATTTCGACAATATTTTACAATGATATTTCAAATTATAAATTAACCAATTATATCAAATCCAACCTTTGTATTGTTGCGTTTTATCATCCTAAAATACAACATTATTACAAAGAATATCTAAAAAATGAATTCCAATCCAAGCTGGCAGCGCATTACAACGAAAATCTACCGGAACGAAAAATTATTGTAGCAACTGTTAATATTGGCACGGAATTGCGTAAGAAAATGGCGACGACCTATTCTATCAACCGACCATTTGTTGTTAAAGTATTTTTACCTGGTTACAACTCATTTGGTATTGAGTTAATGTCGGCAGATAATGGCAAATTGTTTTCAACGAAATATATAATTGAACAAGTTGATTACATATATAATGAACGATTAAACGTAACATTGCCATTACTACAACCCGTGGTTGACGCGTTTATGGATTCGGTAGATACAAACAAACAAAATGCAATTAACGCAATGGAAAACATGGATACGAAAAGTCCATTAGCAAGTGTGCTACCCACACTTCCATTAAATTTATATAAAAAAACAATGCAGGGAATATTAAAAACTGGTACAGTACGTTCTTTACTTTTTGCCTACCGTTGTTTTCTTCAATTAAAAAACATGACTAACAACAAATCATTGTATTGCAGGGTCAAATTGCTACAGATTATCTGAATTACCATCGCCAGTTAAGGATGGAATTTGCAGGTGACGAAGATATTGAAACTATTTTACTAACGTATGAGCGGTACGTTTGATAACTCCTTTTTTTTTTCATTGTATCTGATTGTTTATATATATGTACCAAACACGCATACTAACACGCATGTATTTATATGTACAAAGATTACAAATACTGGAACAATTTTTGATACATTTATTTGGTGAAACACATAACGCATTGCATAATATATACAAACGGTTGCTATTACCAAGTGCAGGAAAACATTCCAATCCCGTGTACCATTTGTATTTCAACATATATAAGTTGCCAAACGTCTATAATGATATAAATAGTATTTTTGTTGATGAAATAATTTACAATGTTACAAATTTATACAAGGGGTGCCAGGCAAAACAGATTGCCATGAAAGAAAGAATATATGATCAGCATAACATCAATTACAGTGAGAATGCAAATGTTATTTACATGCCAAAAGGAAAAATAAAAACTCGCATAAAGTCCACTACGAAACTTGTTGATAATGGCGAAGATCATAATGACAAAGGTAATACTAACAAATACAAGTTGTTTAATGAGTTTGGTGACATCTACAACAAATGTTTATGCATCAAAGATTTATTGGAAGATGCTTATTATATACGTGATCATGGTAATGCTGGTGATAATGATATGCTGACAATGGAAATGGACGTCGGCGGTAGTACTGCCAGCGCAAAACATACAACCCCAAGTATGTAAGTCTCGTATATACTACAAATGGGATCAAACGCAAGTTAAGCTATTATTATTTTTAACAACTGATTTAAAAAAAAAATACAATACCCAAGATGCACACTGGTATAAACTCTAATTTTATGATATTCATTTTTTAAAAATGTGTGTATTTTACGAGTAATTGTTTTTTACATATATGCATACTTATTTAAAAAATTGAAATACGCACATAAAAAAAGTTGCATATTTTACGAGAGTAATTGTTTTTTACGTAAATATATTTTACATACTCTGATATAAAAAGTTGAAATAGGCGCATAAATATTATTAAAGTTAATTTATATACCCAACACACAACAAACAGGACCCTTCCTCACTCTACGGTTTTTTCTAACTGTTTAAATCATTTGCACTGTCACCATTATTGTTTTTCCTATCACACATGTTCATGCAAATATTTCCATCACTAATAAAGTCGCCTTCACCATGCAATAAATTCCCATTGATAGTATCAATACAATCCGTTTCGCCTGTAGCGTTTTATATATTATTGATATTTTAATTTTATAGAGATGTTAGTATCGTTCAAGAAAGAAATGTGAGTATTACGCATGTTGAACAAACACATATTTGCTTTGTACACACGAAGGGGTCGTCGTGTATCTGTTACTTACAAAAAACCACTGCATATCCGCTTTTCATCTGTACAATTGCAGGGCGTTGATTTTGGCAATCATTTATTGGTTTTCCATTACCATCTTTCATATACTTGTCACCGTCCGTTCTAGAATGTTCTGTTAAACAACAGCAGCAGCCGTTGTTACCACATCGATCATTGTTTACTTTATTTAAATAATAACGAAATTTATTAGATTTATATAAATGATTTGTATTTGAAAGTAATGCGTGCTGTTGATCATTTGGGTGCGCTTTGGCATATGCAATTGGATCATTCACTTTACTAATAACACCAGCTGACAATTTTATATGTGCAGGTTCAGGTTTCTGCGGTTCCGCCAATATGACAACAACAAGTATTAACAACACGCAGACCAGGCTCACGGCATGCAACATAATAAAGTTGGTGTTGTATGGCATATGCATGGTGAAACAAAACGTGGCAGCAAACTGTGTACTGAAATGTACAATCCCTGTTCACTGGATGCTACGGTTGTTTGGCACACGTATATGCATATACATGTATCATGTATATGCATATATATAGTTCCCCCTTTTTAACACTATACTCTCTTAATATATATACTTCTTTCATCAACTCTCTCCTCTATTTTGCGTCTAATTCCCTACTAATAGGTGTATAAAATGGTAGACTAAGCGATAAGCTGACACAGTATGTAATTAGGAGATTCAAGTTGTACTTGGAAAAATAATATACTTTACGAGAAAAATATGGCCACCTTATACTCCTGAATCCTCAATAGAATACTCTTTACGAGAAAAATATGGCCACCTAACTCCTCAATAGAATACAATAAATGAGTTCCTGGGATTGATTTGACTGTGAGTGGAGAGTGTCACAGTATAGCCTCAAGAAGGAAGTGCCGAGAGGGAGGTACATCGATGCCTTCAACACCTTCTGTTGATAAAAAAAATGCAATTATATCTCAGAAGGGAGGAGAGTAAATAATTATAAAATATTCATTGCGCGTATTTTGAATTTGTTTTCATAATATAATAATTTAATAAAAGGTATCTCGTACGAAGTACAAAAAAAAATAAAAATATATTAATTATTTTAATGTGCGTACAAAAAAATACAAAGGTGTTATATATTATATATCAGGCTGGATGTAGACAACACTAGAACTAGTTGCAATTGATGAGGAACACCAACAAAAAATTAATGCATATAGATTACCAAAGAAACCTTTCGTCAAACCTGTAAGTGCAAGTGTTGCAGAATTTAGGCGTATAAATAAACTGTTTGAAACTCATATGGACAAAGCAAAAGAGGCACGTGCAAGTGCACAAGATATACATCAGGCGCAAAATGATGTTATCAACATGCTAAAAAACAGTATTCGTCACACAACCCCAAGTCTTGGTCGCTCTAAATTTGGCAAAAGAGTATTATCTGGTATGAAAAAAATGCATTTGCGCCAAACACAAAATGTCCTTGCGGGGAATGGCCAATAGAAGACATTGGTATAGATGTAAATATAATTACATTTCTATAGATGTTTGATGTTTGTACGTATTTAAAATTGGTAAAACTTAAATACTGATAACTTTGTCAATAAATGATATGATGGTGTGTACAGATATCATTCAATTCATGTGAAATATTACCATCTTGGATATAAAAAAAATGCTTTTCTCAATATTAAGCGCTATTTATGTTGTACGCGCGTATTTTAAAATGTTTTTTATACCAATTTGTATGATGTATGTACACAATACACTCACGTAATTTAAAAACTGGGTTATATTGATACTGAAATATATAAAGCTTATTATAAAGTTAATTTTTTTTGTACATATAACTACTTATCTTTTTACCTCCTGAAAAAAAATACTCGTGTGTACATGATATCATTTTAAAACGTATATATATATATATATATATATAATTGATTCTTACTCAATAATCGTATTATTATTAAAAAAGTTTTTTATTCTTAATGTGTTCAAAAGTTTTATTCTTAATGTGTTCAAAAATTATACACATATACACACACATCACACTCTATTTTTCTTTTGCCACGTCAATGTCTTTGTTACTATCTACATCACTTGAAAACGTGTCAACATATCTTGATCGTAGATGATTTGGACCACGTCGTGTTGACATAGAAAAACGATTTCTTTTCTTTTGCTGCGGCGAATTATGGTCGGCATTTTTCTTCCCGTGGTTGTAAATATCTGGTGTTTGACTACGCACTGTATTCGACGAAACATCTAACATATCTTCGCCTTCCAACGATTGAAAAGTAGAATTTAGCATACCATCGCTTTGACTTCGACCAGTTTTTTTAGGACTCATTCCCTTGGAGCTCTGAGGCATTTCATTCAGATTCAGCGATGGCGATATCGTATCTCCCTTGTTGTCGCCATTTCGACGACTGATTATAGGCGACGCTCGAGGTGAGTTACGTGGTGAAGGTCTTGGTGATTTTGATTTGTTTTTACCCATTGCTAATGCCAATGCGACTTCCGGCGGTGGAACTAAAACTGAGTTAAAACTCGGTGATTTTCGTCCACCTTTTGCTGCGCGAGGGGAGACGGATGGCGGGGGTGTTGGCCCTAATTCTGCATCTGTCGGAGGCAGTATTATCGACATTGGTCGTTTATTGTTGCGCTGCTTTCGCCTTGCACTTTCAGGTGTTTTTAAAAGTTGCTTAGATTGAGTAGGCAAATTATCGTGTGCTGCATCAGAAATGACATTTGACGGCAGACCATTCTCTGTGACCCACATTTGTAACTCTTTATCATACACATATTTATTTTCATTTCCTAAATTCGCTACGACTGCTGTATTGCCAGATACTTTTGTCTTGCCGACGGATGTATCACTTCCGGATGTGACTTCCAGACTGGATGATTTGCTATCAGTTGCCCCGTTATCAATATCAAATTTACCACCATCATAATTTTGGTCTTGCTTGTTGCCAAAAAAGGCTCCAACGGTAGAAATTACACCCCAAAACTTCCATGAATCATGGTCTCTGCCGTTGGTTGGCGACGTACCACCCAAACTGGCACTTCTAGGCCGTCCCGAACTGTTCTTAAGGGTACCATCAGTACTCATAGGTTCATTTGTTTCATGGTGTAAATCTATACCAGTGACACTGTTACTATGTTTTAAAACTTCAGCGTTTCGCACTTCTAACTTATTTATTGGTATTGGTTGCAATGTAGTACTTTCTTTGTCTACGCCCATATCAGCCCCAGAAGTGCCAGTATCGGAAGAATACCCCGTAGATAAATCATCAGCAGACGATTCGATTCCCATCGCATCTTCGCCAGCATCAATGCAACGCAATAATTCAATTGTGCGCATCAATTCTGCAGATGGTTTTGGCTCCTGCATAGCTTTGGTAAGTGCAATATCCACAACACTTTCATCATTACCATTTCGTGCATCAATCGATGCACCGTAACTGGTTAGTAATTTCGCAATTTTAAAGTTGCCTTGTTGTGCTGCCAAATGTAACGGTGTGTTGCCGTTACTGTCTTGAACTTGTGGTGAAGCAGCAGTCTCTAAAAGGAATTGTACACATGCTACATGCCCATTTTTCACCGCTACATGCAGTGCTGTATTACCGTTTGCGTCACACTCATCTACATCAATTTCTTCACCATCACCAGTCCCTTGGCTATATAATACGCTTAATAAATCAACATCACCATCCATACATGCACCATGTAGCAACAACCGCTTGGCAACAATATTTGAAGTGGGAGCTTCTTTCAAAACAGGTTGTTCTGATGACATTATCGCATTTTCAAAAAATTTACCCCATACTTTACCAATGCGCTCAGCATCTGTTTTTTTTTCAGGCGTATTATCTTCTTGAATTCCAACTTTTTCTTCGTCATCCCTTACTTGTAAATTTTCAACATTCTTATCGTTATTAACATCACTATGCTCTAATACATTAACATCATATTCCTCCTGTTGAGCTTCGTCATTTATTACTCCCTGCTGATCTTGCTGTTGAAGTGGTGTTACACCAATAGGATTCTCCCAGCTCGATTCTCCAGTTTCTTTATTATAATAATAAACTGCCCCTTCTTCAGAAGTGTAACCGACCCATGGAGACCCGTTGTGCTCCCATGCTTGCCATGTATTGATGTCGACTTCACCCGTTTCAGTGTAACTCCCATCTTCAGAAGTATATGATACACGCCGTGTATGGTCGCCCCATCGCTCATGTATGGAACGCTCATTATCTTTTGTAACCGATTGAGCATTAGTTGCATCTGTTGCACCTTCATATTGGCGGTTATCTGCTGCGGATACATTTAACTCTTGCGTTTGGCGCACGGGGTGCTTTTCTGTTTCCGATTCCTTTTCGCTCTCATTTTCACCTCGCGGTGTGTGGAACCCATCACTATCACCGTCTCTAGGTGTATGAAATTCTTCCTGTTCTTCGTGTTCTTCGTGTTCTTCGTGTTCATCTACATTCTCTGCGTTATAAATACTTGCATCTACTTCGGCTATTAATCCATCTGAGTGATGATGTTGCAATGTGTTATTGTTACTTTCTTCATGCTGAACGATTGGGTTCGCATCAATGTCTTGATGTACTCGTTGAGTTATACCCACTTCATGGGCTGAACCGTTGTCAATGTCATTATTTGTATCATTTGGTATCAACATAGCTGGAGGGGCATCATCATGCACAATCCCATCTTGTTCGTACCCACCGTATACATTATTAGTAGCATGATTAATCTCTGGAATTGTGTTCGTTGTGCGAAACATTACTTCGTTTCCAGAACCTGCCTCATTGATCCCTTTATTTGCTTGTTGGATTGGTAATAGGTTCCTCTCAATAATTTTGTTGTTACTATTATTATTATCATCATCATCGTTGCCGCCGTCG
>JACKZZ010012881.1_pt1 | contig 25544 bp, 23 predicted proteins | sample 8027871 | NCBI WGS metagenome assembly JACKZZ01 (sample SAMN15724774, study PRJNA655200) | protist metagenome | isolation source: fluorescence activated cell sorting (FACS) single amplified genomes of... | place: USA: West Boothbay Harbor, Gulf of Maine | collected 2000-07-19 | reverse complement strand
CAAATAAAACATTAGTTGTATATTTGCAATCATCAGGTGAGTTTTGATTATAAATATAAGCAGGACCAAACTTTGCGAAAGCTTCAACACCTGCTTCTTGAAAAGGTACAATACCTTTTACAACTAAATCCCAAGTATACGCTCCAGTAAAGCCACTACTTGATGAACCATATGTAGCATAACCTGTCTCAAGCGCAACATAAGGCAAAAGTTTATACCCTAGATTAACAGTCGCACCCAATCCACTTACATTGTCATTGCCCTCTACAGACTCAACCTTACTAAAACCAATATTTCCTTCTATATACCCACCTCTTGCGATTGGTATAGCTGCATATGTAGCACTGCCTAAAAAAGCAGCCGATATTGCTACTAGTGTTGTAATTTTTATTTTTGGCACCAGTACGGCCTCCTGAGAACTATTAAATTTAAACTAGGATAGTATACAAGAGTTTATGGGGTCAAGTCTCGCCATTCGCCATAACTTTTTGTCGAATGGCGAGACTTGCCCCCAATACTAAAAAAACTATAGTCGCCCACCAAGGAAACCAAATCTTTTGGCATGCTGTGTAATATATCATTCAATTTGCTATTAAAGATCGTAGTATTAGCATCGTGAACCTGCATAAGCTTGTTAATCTTTTGCGGTGTAATTTTATGTTTCCTTAACTCTTCATCGCTTAGCTGGTAAAATCTTGAAACTATCTCGCCTATAATATGTAAAGAATAAAAACTGGGCGAGCCCTCATCTAAATATGCTAACTTTGGCTCTAATAAAGAATAATCTCTTATGAGAGCTCCATATCCCAAAAGCAAACTAATATCATTAGCCTTAGAAGATTTAAGAATCTCTAAAGGAGTCTGATTTTTCTTGTTAACTAAATTATAATTTGCCCCCAGAGCAAGCAATTTATGCACTAAACCCATTTGTTTTAAATTCAGTGCTGCATGTAATATTGTATCGCCACTCCGTGAATCACTTGTATTTATATCTATTTTAGCCAGCAACATGAGATTTAAAACTTGAGTTAAATTATGAGCTCCAGACACATAAAATCTATTGGGGAAAAATCCAGGTGAAATCCTAGCTCCTAATGTTATTAATAATTCAAACAACTTATAGGTTTCGGATGGGTACTGACACTGAATAAAACTATCAAGATTAGGCAATAACGCAGCATTTGCACCTAGTATTATTAATTCTTTGCACAAATCATAATCATTAGTTCTGGCAGCATAAAATAGAATTGTTTTATCATCTATGTTTTTTTCATTTAAATCTTTAGTGCAAGCATAATATAATTTTAAATATTTTTTGAATATATGACGCCTATACACGGTTGGAAATTTATTTAACAGCAAAATGGAATTCAACTTAGCGCCATTTGCCACCAAGAAAATAGCCGCATCAATATTTTTATCATCAAGAGCCACTTCAACAGCATTCTTATTCTCATTATTCTTAATATCGATATTACAATTATTTGCTATGAGCTTTGTAACATATCTATATTTATGACCTTTTACTGCGTGAATCAATGCAGTATTGCCATTAATATCAGTTACATCCACCTGTGTTTTAGTTTGAAAGAATAAATTCCAGTAAGCATAACCATAATTTTCATTTAATCTTAAAATAAGCTTTTGAGGTTGTGGATCGTATTCATATAATAAACAAGCAATCTGCATACCTATACTAAATGCATAATCTAAAGCAGTTCTGCCATCAGAATCTGCAACTGTGATATCTACTTGGTTTTTTAATAACTGCTTAATCAAAGATAGTCTTTTTTGTTTAGTGCATATTATAATTAAAGGTTCTGACATAGCAGCTGGGTTATTATAATTTATATCTATGCCGCTCTTTATAATAAAATCAACCAACTGGGAAAAGTTATAATATTTATATCTATTCGCAAAAACTAAATTAAAAAGCTTATCTATTTTGAAGTTTCTAGCTCCAGCGGCAAACAATAAATTCATATTTTCAAAATCTAAAGCTGATATGGCATAATCCAAAGTTGAGTTATAATTCTTATCTATATTCGAAACATCAAATCCTGCTTGTATAAGCTTACTTGCCAAGTAAGAATAATTAAATTCTAGCAAATACATTAATACACATTTGCCATACTCATCTTGACAACTAGAATGGTTTTTTGCTTCTAACAAAAGGCCTATCCATTGCTTAATCATTATATGCGTTTTAATTTTTTCTAACATCAGTTTATGATCTAAAAATGCGCCTTTTGACATTAGAATTTGAATGACCCTAAAGTCTGCACCTTGTATTGCATAACTAATTAAACTTTTTTTTACCCCATCTTTTGAATTTATATTTCCAGACAACAGAACTATAAAATCCACCCAAAGATTAATATTTTTTTCTGATAAGTAACTAAAATTGGAGACAAAGATTTGAAATACTTTATCAAGAGCCAACAGTAAATCGTTTTTTAAAAACAAGTGCGCTGTTTTTATATCATTATTGATAACCACATAGTCTAGAGCTGATTTTTTATATTCATCTCTAGCATAAATATCTGTATCTTTTTCTAGTAATGATTCAATTACATTGCTATCGGATTTTGCGCGAACAGCTTGAATAAAAGCATTTTTACGCATAGATCTTGAATTTACATTGATAATACCGTAGTCCATTTTGCAGTCCGCTGTCATCCCCATTAAACTAGAAAATCCATTTAAATGGGCCCCCGCCTGCGCGGGGATGACATAAATGCTTAAGCGCTCTTAGCCTGTTACTTTGTATCGCTCACTTTAACTGTAGCAAATACATCATTCAATTGTTTGGTAACTCTTATAAAAGTTGTTCTTTTAGACAATTCTTTTAAACTATGTGCACCTACATATGTACAGGTTGAACGTATGCCTCCCAAGATATCTAAAACTGTATCCTTTACTTTGCCTTGATAAGGAACATTTACAGATCTTCCTTCACTTGCCCTATATTCTGCAACACTGCCAAAATATTTTTCCATAGCTTCAGCTGAGCTCATTCCATAAAATCTTTTGTATTTAATACCGTCTTCTTCGATAATATCGCCAAGGCATTCATCATGACCAGAAAACATGCCTCCTAGCATTACAAAATCAGAGGCTGCAGCAAAAGCTTTAGCTACATCACCTGCAGATGTGCAGCCACCATCAGAACAAACATGGCCTCCAAGGCCGTGGGCTGCATCGGCACATTCAATTATTGCGGATAATTGCGGGTAACCTACCCCAGTCTTGGCACGAGTAGTGCAAACCGAACCTGGGCCAATGCCGATTTTTACAATGTCAGCACCAGATAAAATTAACTCTTCTACCATTTCACCTGTTACAACATTACCTGCCACAATAATTTTATCGGGGTATGCCTCTCTTACTCTTTTTAAACAATCAACGAATCTTTGTGTATATCCATTAGCAACATCAAGACATATCATTGGGATTGCTACGGATTTTAAAATTGTATGCAGTTTTTCTATTTCGCTATCAGAAATACCGACTGTTATAAAACAAGAATTTAATTTTTCGGGCGTAGCTTTTGCAAATGCTTGCCAATCATCTAAAGTTGCGAATTTGTCTAGGGCTGTCAATAACTTATGATCAGCCAACGCACTTGCCATTGCAAATGTACCGGTATGATCCATATTGGCTGCAATTATTGGAACACCCTGCCAAACTATAGAAGAATGCCTAAAACGAAATGTTCTTTCGAGTGATACATCAGATCTAGAGTTTAAAATATTTCTTTTAGGTCTTATCAATACATCTTTAAAGTCTAATTTAACATCATACTCAATGCGCATATTTATAGTCCTTTATAGTTTCCTAAGGCATGCAAAATAAAAGCCGTCCATGCCATTTTTCCCTGGTAAAACTTGCTTGCCAACTTCACAATCTTGGCCCCAGTATTCTTTTATTTTAATTTCAAAAGCATCATTATGCTTATCAGTAAAATCTTTTAAAACCTTGTAGTTTTCTTCTGGAAATATTGAACAAGTTACATATACCAATAAACCACCAGGCTTTAAAACCTTCCAGATATTTTCTAGTAGCTTATGTTGTATTAAATTTAAATTTTCTATATCTTGCTCACGTCGAATGATCTTAATATCAGGATTTCTTCTTATAACTCCTGATCCTGTACATGGAGCATCGAGTAAAACTCTATCGAACTTATTGCCATCCCACCATTTATCAACATCAGCTGCATCTGCACAAATAAGTTTTGCACTAAGCTTTAAGCGAGTTAGGTTTTCTTTAATTAAGTCCAATCTACTTTGATCAACATCAATAGCCACAAGATCCGTACTTGGTTCAGTTTCAAGAATATGTGCAGTCTTGCCACCGGGGGCAGCGCATGCATCTAAGACTCTTAGCTTTGGCTCAAGCTTTAATAAACCAGTTGCAAGCTGTGCTGCGCCATCTTGGACAGAAACCAAACCCTCTTTAAATCCAGGAAGTTTTTCAACATCAACAGGGGTCTCTAGAACAATACCGCCAGGGGTATCTTGAATTGGTGATGCCTGCATATTTTTTGCTGATAGAGTATTTATATAATTATCTCTTGAAGTTTTCTGTAGGTTAACTCTAAGAGAAAATGGTGGGTGCTCATTATTTACTTCTAGGATTGTCCTAAATTCTGCCGGCCAATCTTGTTTAATCTTTTCTTGTATCCACATAGGGTGATTATAATATGCTTCTTTTGTTAATGTATTTATTGCTGCTATTTTTTCTTTATCAATATTTCTTAATATTGCATTAATAAGGCTTTTGGACCAAGGTTTTTTAAGTTTTGCAGCACCGCTTACGGTTTCTGAAACTGCCGCATGATCAGGCACTCTCATCTCTAGCAACTGAAATAACCCAACCATTAAAAGGCAGTGAAGATCTTGATCTGCTTCTTTGAAAGGTTTTTCTAAATAATGCTTAGCAAGAAAATCGTAATAGTAAAACTTTCTTAATACTCCAAAACAAACAGCTTTAACAAAAGCTTTATCTTTTGGATTTTTAATTTTTGCAGTTTCAAGCCTAAGACACTCTGACAAAGACTTGCCTTCAAAAGCTATTTTACAAATGATTAACGCAGCAATTGCTCTTAAGTTCATTTTATTTTACCCAAGTATTGTACCAATATTAAATTCATTTCTTTTGGAGTTTAAAATATCCTTGAAATCCAATATTTTACCTCCAGGAAGCTGCAGTTTAACCAAAGTTATAACGCCGTTACTTGTAGCTACATCGATTCCTACATCAGTGATGGCTAATACTTCACCAGGAGTTCTGTTGCTAATAGCCTCGCTTTTGAGAACAGCATCCCAAATACGAACTCTGGCTTCACCTTCACCATAATAAACCACCGGCCATGGATTAAAAGCTTTAATTTTGTGAAAAATATCTACGGCTGACTCGTTCCAGTTTATTTTTGCTTCTTCTTTTGTAATTTTCTTGGCGTAAGTTGCTAAGGAATTATCTTGAGGGGTTGGAGTCAATCCATCTAATTTCTCGAGTGTAAAAATAATACCCTTTGACCCAAGTAGTGATAATTTATCATGCATAACACTGCTAGTATCAGTTTGATTTATATCTGTTGCTAATTTATACAACATATCTCCTGTATCTAAGCCTTCGTCCATTTGCATGATCGTAATGCCGGTTTGTTTATCACCTTCAAGTATGGCTCTTTGAATAGGTGCCGCGCCGCGCCATCTTGGTAAAAGAGACGCATGAATATTTAAACACCCATATTTAGGCGCATTTAAAATCACCTTAGGTAATATTAAACCATAAGCAACTACAACCATGATATCAGCGTTTAAATCAGCAAGAATTTTTTGATCGTCAATTGATTTAAAATTTAATGGTTGATATACAGGAATATTGTTTGAAAGTGCAACTTCTTTTACTTCACATGGGGAAACTTTTTTACCCCTGCCTTTGGGTCTATCTGGTTGTGTATAGACAGCTATAACTTCGTGATCTGAATCTATTAACGCCTTTAAAGGATTAACTGAAAACTCTGGAGTGCCTGCAAATATTATTTTATACGATTTCATTTACTCAAATAAACCTTTTTATTTTTATTAATTCTTAAGCAAACCCAAAGCATCCTTATAGTTTTGAATAGCATCAGCTTGATCGCCTAGTTTATCCAGCAATCTTGCAAGTGATGAATAACCTTCGATGGTTGGTTGGATTTTTATGCTTTCTTCAAAATAACTGCGAGCCTTACCCCATAATTTGCATTTTTCGCTGAGAGTTCCGGCAGATATGTAAAGCTCGGGTTTATCTTTGTAATTTCTTAGAAGTTTTTCAACATGAGATAATTGCTTGGTAGTATCTTCTGTTTGAATATTCCCATAAAGTTTTGCAAGGCCTTGATGCCATGCATTTTTAAGCGATCTATTAACTAAATATTCAACCTCAGGCGCAGCTTTTTCATTACCCAGCAATTTTTTGGCATAAAAATAAATAAAATCTGGATCTGATTGTAAATTCCTAGGTAACTTTTTCCACAAATCATGCACTAAATCTAAGTCTTCATTACTGGAATTTTTGAGCAAATTTTTATAAGTATTTTTTTCTAATATAGCATATTGTTCGCGATTAACTATTCCAACTCGATAAAGTTTTGGCATAAGGTCGAGTAAATTTTGCCAATCTGCAGTATGAACATAAACTCTTTCTAGGAGCTTTAAAACAGCCATATGCTTAGGATGCAGGCTGTGCAGACGATTAAGAGTTGCTAATGCTTCTTCTGTCTTACCTTGTTTTAACTGGAGATTTGCTTTTGTTAACCCAATTGCAACATCAGACTGCGGAGATTCAATATGAGCTTTTTGTAGATATTTATCACGTTTATCAAATTTTGCTTGTTCGTGCGATGCTTTTGCCAAAGCTAAATAATTAATTAACTTTGCTTTTGAATCCTTAAGACCACTTAACAAACTATACTCGGCACCCTTCCAGTTGCCTTCGATTAAATCAAGTAAGCCACTGTTAGTTTTACTATAAGCGATTTTTTTTCTTCTGGCTTTGAACCAAGATTTAATCCCATAAAAAATATTACCAATGCCGTCTGAGAAACGTAAAACCAGATATAAAATAAATATTACTGCTATTGAGCCAACAGCAGCAAACCAAAGTGGCATTTCAACTGACCAGTTTCTATAAGAGAAAAATGCAAGGCCTGGGTCTTTAGCAATACTAAGCCCTACAAATATTGAGAATATTAAGATTATAAGTAGCCATATTAAACGCCACATTTTCAAACCCTCTTATTTTTAACTAAACCAATGTCCTGAATCAACCAGCCCAACGTCCCGCACCAGCCCAACGCCCCGCACCAGCTCTACGTCCCGCACCAGCTCTACGTCCCGCGACTTGATCGCGGGATCCAAGCCTTAAAAATTCCAAAAACTACCTATTATGAAACTTGCAAACTATTCACAGCATTTAAAGAGCTATCGATTGAAGGGATCTCGGGAGAAATATCCATTTCTTTAAGGCCATTTAAATCAGCTAGCACAGACTGTGTTACTTGTGAATCTTGAACACAGTAATCATTAATCCATGTAACAGCCTGCAATAAACTTGCATGGAAAATTTCATTTTGATTTTGTAATAGCGCCATCATGGCTTGCAAAATTGTGGTATTTAAATTCTGATATAAAAACACTTGTTGCTCGGGTGGAATTAAAGGCAACTTGCCAGAATCATTATACCGCACAACAACAATATCTTTAAGCTTACTCCAGGTAGCATTTAAGCCTTTTTGCCACCAAGGTTGCTCGGTTGTGGCTGCTTCTGGCTGTAGCTTATTTGCACTAGAGTTTGGCACATTTAACAATGGTAACTTATCTATCTTTTGATTTAAGGCATATAGCTTCATGTAAATAGCGACTTTATCAACAACCGGCACAGCCTCGAGGTTTGCGATATCAGATGAAATTGCTTTTTGAGCTTCTTCAAATTTACTGTTTTCTGCGGTGCCTAATTCTTGATTAGCCATTTTTAGAAGATCTAAAGCCACACTTGGATTTGCTCTAAACTTAACATTCATACTTGCAATTTTTACAAAGTATTTAGCCTCTGCTGCTACCCATGGTTCTTTATTATTTACTTCTTCAACGCTTTGCATGGAATGCTTAAGTGTAAGGAATTTTTCAGTTAAGTCTTTTAAAGCTTGTTGGTTTTCAGCAGCAATTCTTTGAATATCGTTTACATTAGTATTTAACTGGTTAATTTTTGCTTGATTTTGAGTGCCTTCTTGAGCCAATTGCTGTTTTTCTTGCAACATTTTGTCATAAAGCGCATAACCGCCACCACCAATAACCCCAATGACTATCAAGAATAAAATAAACTTTGAAAGAAACCGAGACGATTTTTTTCCAGTTGTATTTTTTGTATTTGTTACTTTTTTATTCTCTTCGTCTGACATAATTGGTCCTTAAGCTCAACAAGATAAGATATAATAGCACTATGACTTGCATTATTTGTTAAAAAAACCCTTTTAAATCCAAGTTTTTTAGCATCACTTAAGATGCGATCACTTATAACTAGCAAAGGAATTTCTTGCAGGTTTATTGGGCTAGTCATAAAAATTAAGTTTTGCAAAATTTCGCCAGAAGTGCAAATTATTATATCAATTTTATTCTTAAGAAGCATATTAATTGCTTTACTATCTTTTATAGTCGGGATAACTCGCCGATAAACTGCAATAGCTTCACAAATCGCGCCTTTGCTCGAAAGCCCATCTTGCAAAATATCGAGTCCACCCTCACCTTTTATAATAGCGATTTTTTGATTTTCTATATGTTTAAGTGCACCTAAAGCTAAAAGCCCTTGGCTAGTGAAATCTTCTTTGGGAGTAAAATCAACATTAACTGCAAGTTCTTCAAGAGCAGCCTTAGTACCAGACCCAATCGCAAAAACTTCTACTTCTTTATTTAGTGACTGAAGTAACAACTTGCTATGTAAAACAGCATTTTGGCTTAGGAACACCAATTTTCTGTATTTATTTAAATCAACTTCTGGGCTTATTGGTAGTGGCTTGATGTCTATCGCAGGGAAAAGAACAGGTGTGCCGCCAAGTTTTTGGATTTCATTGCACAATTCATGGCCTTTAGGGGCTGGTCTTGTGACCAATACTGTTAAATCTTTTAATGACATGCCCTTATCTTAGCCTTTTCTTGTATTTATATCCCTATAAAATATCCAAAGCACCTTTTTCTATCAGAATGTCAGCAACATTATTGCCAAGCTCTTGGTATGAATTTATAGAAGATTTTCCTTCAGCACGCAAAATTGTTGTGCCATTTGGGTCAGCGACCAACGCCCTGAGCCAAAGCTTATCATCTAAAATTGCAGCATATGCTGCAATTGGGACTTGGCAACTACCACCCAGACGCTTACATACTATTCGCTCAGTTAAAACTCTAGTTTGCGTTGCCTGGTGCAATAATGGTTTGATTAAATCTATAGTTTCGACGTCTTCTTCTCTGCATTCAATACCCAAAACGCCTTGGCCTGCAGATGGCAAGCACTCTTCTAAAGTTAGAGCAGACGCAATACGCTCATCAAACTCCAAACGTTTTAGACCAGCAGAAGCTAAAATTATTGCATCATAGTCAGCATTATCTAGTTTTGCTAATCTCGTATTAACATTGCCACGCAGGAATTTGATTTCTATATCAGGGCGCAAAGCTTTAATTTGAGTACTGCGGCGCAAGCTTGAAGTACCAACAATCGCGCCATTGGGTAAATCCATAAGTTTTGCATAATTATTCGAAACAAAAGCATCATGCGGATCGGCTCTTTCACACATTACAGGTAAAATCAGCCTATAAGGTAAATCAGTCGGCACATCTTTCATAGAGTGAACCGCTATATCCGCTCTTTTATCAAGCAAAGCTTCTTCTAATTCTTTGACAAATAACCCCTTGCCGCCAAGCTTATTAAGATTAGTTTCTAGCATTTTATCGGCAATTGTTGTCAAGCCTAGTAAATTTACTTTTAAACCATGGTGCAACTTTTCTAATTGAGATTTCACCCAATTGGCTTGCCATAAAGCTAGTTTGCTTTCGCGGGTGGCTATAGTTATTGATTTTTTCATAATTATTTCTATAAAATTAATTTTAATAAAAAATTATGTTACATTATACTCCACCAAAAAGGAGATGAAAGTGGAATCAACATTATATTTGCATGTGGGGCATGGAAAAACTGGCTCGAGCTTTATTCAGTCGACCCTAGCTTTGAATAAAGATTTTCTCTCAGAGAATAACATCAACTATCCTATTGATAAAGAAGAAAGGTTAAGGCACTCTAAAGGCAACACTTCATCAGGCAACTGGGATTTATTAACTAGAAATAACTACATTGAAGAGCTAGAAAAATTAGGCGTAACAGAAAATGAGTCATTATTATTTAGTGGTGAAGCGCTAATAAGGTACATAGCATCAAACAAAAATAATATAAATAGTGTGATTTTCAACATTAAAAATCATTTTAAAATTCAGCAAATAAATATTCTATTATTAATAAGAGACCCTGGAGATCATCTTGTATCAAAATATCATCAACGAATAAAGGGAGCTGGATTTTTTATTGAATTCGATGAATATTCAGAATTATATGCAAAAACTAAAACCCCATATACAGTAGTTTTGCAATTATTAAAAACCATAAAAACATGGGAGAATGCCAATATAACTATCCTGAACTATTCGCGCATTAAATATACATTAATTAATGAGGTTTCAGCATGGCTAAACATTAGCTCAAACATGGCTCCATTCAAAGATTTTCTGGTTAATAGATCTCTTGGGGAAAGTGAACTAGAACTTCAGAAAACTATAAACAAATCATTAAATGAATTAAAATTTGATGATATTAATTATCAACCTGCAAATAAATTAATCCATAATGCGCCAGGCATTAAAAAATGCATCCCTTTTTTATCTACAAAAAACCAAGAATCTTTTGAAAAAAAAATGGACCCCATTCTAACTGAACTAAACTATATTATTCCAAAAGAACATAGATACAAGAAAAAGATAAGCCTACAAACAAAAGATAGTAATGATGAATTGAGCTTTACAAAAAAACAAATTGAAGTGATTGGAAAATCTTTTGCTGAGATAGTATATAACTTAAATCATACTAACAAAGAATGCGCTCATCTAAAACATAAAATACATGAGCATGATATGCTTATAAAAAATGATCCGATGTATACACTTCACAAATTAAAAAACGCTTATCATTTTGTAAAAAACATCCCTAAATTGTTTATAAAAAATATATTAAGAAAATTGATATACAAATAATACGGCCAAAGTAATTGCTTATAATTCAAGTTTAAACTATCAACCCATATAACATACAACTTTAAACTATCAAAGGAAAAGCAAATGGAACCAACCCTGTACCTGCATGTCGGCCATCCTAAAACTGGCTCCTCATATCTACAGCATAACTTTTACAAAAATCGCGATGAACTACATAAGCAAGGAATATGCTATCCTAGCGTATACCCTTCTGGAAATAATGGGTATTTATTATATGAACAGGATAATATTGATATACTAAAACCAGAATATAGTAATAAGTCAATTTTTATATCTTGCGAAAGCTTAACAAGAAGAATAGCGACCAACTTAGACAATATTAATGAAAAAATATTTGAAATAAAGCGTAAAAATGGGTATAAAAAAATAGAAATATTATTAATGATTAGAGATCCAAATGAATTATTATTATCAGCATATAACCAAAATATCAAACGACATCAATATCATAACGAAATAAGTTATTTTATACAAAACAACAGCGATATATTATTTAAGTATATATTAAATTTTTTAAAAACAACCAATAGCTGGAATGCAACATCAATTACGGTGCTAAACTATTCCAAGATAAAGAACACTATTTTCAAAGAGGCCCTCAATTGGCTAACTGTTGAAAAAAAATTTTTTCAGGAGAACAAATTTTCAGTTAATAGATCTCTGACACAGGGAGAACTAGAAATAATTAAAGGTCAGAATAAAATTTTAAATAGCGCAAAAATACATCCATCAAAATTTCCTATAATTTCTGACGCTCTATGGTCATCACTACCGGAGCAAGTAGAGCCTGATAAGGTACAACTCAGCCAAAAAGATAAAGAAGATTTTTTTAAAAAAATATCTCCAATATCAAATGAAATAAATAAATTTATTACCGAGGAGCATCAATATAATCTAAAAAAACTGAAACCTATGGAAGATATCAAATCCAATGAATTTACATTTAACAAAAAACAACTGAGCATCATTGGCAAAGTTATAGGCGAGTATATTGTAAAACTTGATGAATCAGAGGAAAAAATAAAGAAATTTGAAAACACGGCATATAGCAAATTAATGCGTCTTATAAATCGGATATATTTAAAAGTTAAACTAATATAACCGACTCTTATCTGCTACTATCAATTTAAAATAATAATTAAATTTATCTTGATTTAAAACCGAAAATTTAGGCCTTTTAGCTAAAACAGGATACTCTATGGTTTTAATCGGTACAATATTCTTCACTATAAAATCATTAAAATTTTTATAATTATCATAAATATCAAGTGCAAACTCGTACCAAGACTGAGATTTTTTGCCACAAAAATGATAAGTACCCCATGTTTGTTTTGTAGCATTAATTATTTGCCAAATACATTTTGCGATATCACTTGCAGCTGTTGGACAGCCGATTTGATCGTCTACAACTTTTACTGTTTCGCGCTCCTTAAAAAGCCTTAGCATGGTTTTAACAAAATTATGCCCATGCAGGCTAAAAACCCAACTGGTTCTCAAAATTATATGTTGGTTTAAGATTTGTCTTACGGCTTGTTCGCCTTCGAATTTGCTTTTGCCGTAAACCCCAAGAGGAGATACCGGGTCATCTTCTTTATATGGAACCTTACTGGTGCCATCAAACACATAATCTGTTGAAATATGAATTAATGGTATATTATTTTTTTTGCAAGACTCTGCTAAATTTTGTGGGCCTATTGAATTTACGGCAAAGGCAAGCTCTGGCTCTGTTTCTGCTTTATCGACTGCGGTATAAGCAGCTGCGTTTATAATGTAATCTGGATTGTGTTTTGAAAATACACTTCTTATTGCTTCTTTAGATATAATATCTAAGTTTTTTTTGTCTAAACTAATAAGCATGACATCGTGGGGGGCATGGATCTGTATTTCTTTGCCGACTTGGCCATTTGCACCTGTGAGTAATATTGTTTTCATTTTATAGGTCTCTTGCTTTGCTTGAGATGGTGTTTAGTGTCTTTGTTAAAGTGCAATGATATGGAAATTGCTTCGCTTTGTTCGCAATGACGGGTGCAAATAGTCAGCTTACTGCTAACAAACAATCCATATAGTATTCTACAGTTTTACTCATTCCATTCTGCAAATCGTGTTTTGGTTTCCAGCCAAGCTCTGAATTAATTTTATTAAAGTTAATGGCATATCTAAAGTCATGGCCTTTTCTATCTTCGACAAAGGAAATTAGCTTTAAGTATTCATTCGCATCAACATTTGTTTGCTTTGCTAAAATATTTAAAACATTTTTTACTAAATCTAAATTATTATATTCAGCATCTGCACCTATATTGTATTTTTCGCCTAATCTGCCGCCCTGGATAACTAAATCTATACCTTCACAATGATCTTCTACATAAAGCCAATCACGAATATTACTACCCTTGCCATAAATAGGAATTGATTTACCTTGCAGAGCATTATTAATAACGGTAGGTATTAGTTTTTCTGCATGCTGATTTGGGCCATAATTATTTGAACAATTTGTAATAGTTACCGGTAATTTATAAGTATTAAAATACGCATCAACCAAGTGATCAGATGCAGCTTTTGAAGCAGAATATGGTGATTTTGGCGCATAAGGTGTTGTTTCTGTAAAAGCGGGCTCATCAAGAGATAAACTTCCGTAAACTTCATCTGTAGAAATATGATGAAATCTACAATCTTGCCTGCCTTGCCAAACTTTTCGGGAAGCTTCTAGCAAAGAATGAGTTCCTACAACATTAGTTTGAACGAATGCAGAGGGTTCGGCAATTGATCTATCTACATGGCTTTCTGCAGCAAAGTGCACAATTGTATCGATAGAATTATCAATAAGTACTTGTTCAATTTCAAATTCAGAACAAATATCTAGCTTACAAAATCCATATCTAGGATCTTTCTCATAGTCTTTATTATTAAGCCTACTACCTGCATATGTTAACTTATCAATATTAATTATTTTAATATCGCTATATTTATTTAACATATATCTAATAAAATGGCTGCCGATAAATCCTGAACCACCTGTTACAACTATATTTTGAGGTTTATGCATATTCTGGCAACCTATCTTTTAAAATTTTATTTATAAAACCATTTGTTTTATCTTTAGCAGATAAAATTGGTGCGTCATTTAATGGCCATTTTATATTAATACTAGAATCGTTCCATGCGATGCCATGCTCATCATTTGGATTATAAAAATCGGAGCATTTATAGTAAAAGTCAGCATAATCACTTAAAACAAAAAACCCATGGGCAAAGCCTTTTGGCACAAAAATTTGTCTAGCATTGGCATCACTTAACTCATATGCTCGCCATTTTAAAAATGTAGGCGATCCTTGTCTTATATCAACGATCACATCAAAAACCTTACCAGACGTTACTCCGACTAATTTTGCTTGTGGAGATTTTAATTGATAATGTAAACCTCTCAAGCAACCACGAGCTGACCTTGAATAATTGTCTTGCACAAAGGTATCTTTAATACCTGCTTCAAAGTAATGATCCTTTTGAAAACCTTCAAAAAAATGGCCCCTATCATCTTTATAGATTTTAGGTTCTAAGATAATCACTTCTGGGAATAAATCACTACGCGTAAACTTCATCATATTTTTGAGTTTCTTCTGCTAAAACTTTATTTAAATAAGTGCCATATGCATTTTTTCTTAATGTATATGCAAGCTTAGCTAATTTTTCAGCATTGATGTAGCCACACCTATAAGCAATTTCTTCAGGGCAGGCGATCTTTAAGCCTTGGCGTTTTTCAATAGTTGCGATAAATTGACTAGCTTCTAATAAAGATTCGTGAGTTCCACTATCAAGCCAAGCTGATCCTCTACCAAGATTCATTATCTGTAATTGCTGCATATTTAAATAGTATTGATTTATACAAGTTATCTCAAGCTCACCTCGCGCAGAAGGCCGTACGTCTTTAGCGATATCGACTACTTGGTTATCATAAAAATACATTCCGGTAACTGCTAAATTTGAAGGAGGCACTTTAGGTTTTTCTAGGATATTTATAGGTTTTTTATTTTTATCAAATTCAACTACGCCATAATCTTCAGGATTATTAACTGGGTAAGTAAAAATTACTGCACCATTATTAACTTTATTAGCGTCTTTAAGCATTTCACTTAAATTATGTGCATAAAAAATATTGTCGCCTAAAACTAAAGCAGAGTTAGATTTGCCAATAAACTTTTCGCCAATTATAAATGCCTGCGCCAATCCTTCTGGTTTGTCTTGTGAGGCATATTCAAAATTCAAACCCCACTGGGAACCATCAGATAAAAGATTTATATACTGATCGACATCACGGGTGTTTGTAATTATTAAAATATCACGGATACCCGCTAACATTAGGCAACTAAGGGGATAGTAAATTAATGGTTTATCATATACGGGAAGCAATTGTTTATTAACACCAAGAGTAACTGGGTAAAGCCTGGTGCCTGAACCACCAGCTAGAATTATACCTTTCCTTTTTTGCATTTTAATTTCCAATATCATTATTTGTCTTGGATTATAAGTAACAATAACAACCAATACAAATTTCTATTTAAATAAATATGCATTTAAAGTCATCTAGAGGAACGTAGTGACGCGGCAATCTTGTCAGGTTTGCACATATACCACCAATGAGATTGCTTCGCTTCGCTCGCAATGACGAGTAGTGTTTAATTATTGATTTATTCAACAACCTCAGTAAAATGGATAAAAATAACCTCTTGAGGCAATTATGAAAGATAAAAACTTTTTAAATGATTTAGCTAAAAAACTAACCGAAGCTCTTCCAGAAAACTTACAAAAAATGCAGAAAGATGCTGAAAAAAACTTTAATTCTGTATTGAAATCTGCTTTTAACAAAATGGACTTAGTAACAAGAGAAGAATTTGATGCACAAACTAAAGTTTTAGCCAGAAGTCGCAAAAAAATAGATGCTCTCGAAAAGAAAATAGCTGCGTTTGAAAAAAAATGCAGCAAGAAGAAGTCAGATGGCAAAAAATAAACCTTTTGCTAGCCAAGATTATGAAATCTTAAATAAAGATACCTTATATAAAGGAAAGTTCACTCTATCCAAAATAACCTTGCGGCATAAGCTATTTGAAGGCGGCTGGACAAATCAAATGGATAGGGAAGTTTACGAAAGAGACTCTGCAGTTGCAGTTTTGCCATATGATCCAGCTAAAGATAGAGTTATTCTGATAGAACAATTTAGAGTCGGCAGCTTGGCAGATCCTGAATCACCATGGCAAATAGAAATCCCCGCAGGAATAATAGAGCCAAATGAAAAACCAGATGAAGTGGCTCACAGGGAAACCTTTGAAGAAACAGGTTGTAAAATACTTGAATTAACCCCTATGTTTAAATACTTTGTTAGCCCAGGCGGATCAAATGAGTTTTTACACCTTTATTGCGCTAAAATAGATTCGACTGGAATTGATGGGATTCATGGCTTAAAAAATGAAAATGAAAATATTAGAGTTTTAAATGTTTCAATTGATGAAGCTTTGCAAATGATGGACGAAAAGAAAATCAAGAATGCACCGACTATTATTTCACTTTTGTGGTTGAAACAGCTTAGATCAGAGGGAATTAGACCATATTAAGTAAAGAGAGAAACCTGTCTGCACGGGAATGACAAATTAATGCAACAACGATAAAAAGACAAACATTATGGAAAATAAAACACTATCGATAGGAATCATTCTTTTTAATAACCCCAAAGAAGAAATATTCACAGTACTAGATTCAATTTTGAATCAAACTTATATTACAGCTATTAATGAGATTTTAATCCGCGACCAAAGTAGAAATTGCTTAAAATTTGTCAATGAATGGCTATCCACCAAAAACCCTGAGATTCTCATCAAAACCTATAGCGGTGATAATATTGGGTTCGGTGCTGGACACAATTTCATGTTTAATAAAATTTCGAAAAAATCAACTTTATATCTTTGTCTTAACCCAGATGGTTTCTTACGCCCTACTTGCATAGAAAACTTAATTAAACTTAGCGTAACGAAAAACCACTTAGCTGTAATAGATGCAACACAAGAGCCAATTAAGCACCAAAAAATATATGATCATAAAACTTCTGAAACACCCTGGTCAGATGGGGCTTGTTTGCTTATACCATGCGCAATATATAAAAAAATAAATGGCTTTGATGAAACATTCTTTTTATATTGTGAAGACGTTGATATATCATGGCGAGCAAAAGCGGCAGGATATAAGTGTTATACAGCACAAAATGCCTTTTTTTATCATGATACAAGTGACGATAGATCAGATAGAACTGAAGTATTATTAAAATCGGCCTGTATTTTGGCGCACAAATGGCGCGCAAAGAATTTGATTTTATATTTATTATTGCTCTATAAAAAAATTGATGTTGATAAAACAGCTTTTATAAGATTTTTGAATCAGGTGTCTCAGATGAAAATTAGGGATGTTAGAAAAGTGGCTCCTGATTTTTCAAATAAGTTAGTATTTGCTGCAGCTTGCAATAAAGATAGATAAAGCTAAATAGTATAACTTAAAACTAGCTATACACATTCAAATAGTTGAAATAGATAATGATAAAATTACAATACTTAAAAAAAATTATTTTAAAATTACGCACTAATCAATTTAAATTTTATAAAGTTATTAATGGCAATACTATATCCAAACACAAAGAAACAATCATTGTTGTCACACACGAATTATCTCGGACTGGCGCACCAATCTTAGCTATGAATATCGCCAAAAGATTTTCTGAAAATTACAATGTAATTGTATATTCTTTAAAAGATGGTGACATCTTAGAAGACTTTATAACACATATAAATCAAGCTATAGTATTCAGGCAAGCAACAAAATTCAACAATCGTATTAACCAAATAATTAATAAAATTATATCTCTGTCACGTAATGCACTACTATATAAAATAACACGAGCAGTAAACAAAAAATATAAAATAAAGTTTGCTATTGTAAACTCTATAGTATCTGCCGAGAGTTTATCTGCACTGTCAAATAACTTTATCCCTTGTTTAACACTAATACACGAATTTGCAAGCTATGTATCACCTAAATCATTAATGATGGATACTTTTCTACTTTCAAATAGCGTTATATTTTCTACAAACATAACCCTACAAAATGCAAAAAAGTGCAGCCCAACATTAAAATGCCTAGATTCTCATATTTTACCACAAGGATTATGCGAAACACAGAATAAAACTTTATTTAAAAAAACTGATGAGAATGAATTACAGATATTACAAGAAACATTTGAGACAAAGACAAACTCCAAACAACCCATAATAATCCTTGGCGCAGGCAGTGTAATATATAGAAAAGGTGTTGATATATTCATAGAAATAGCTTCACTAGTTTGCAGCAAATTATCAGATCAGCCACTGAGATTTATTTGGATTGGCAGTGGCTATAAAGAAAAAACTGGTGGCAGCTATGATTCTTATCTTTATGACCAAATTCAAAGGTCCAAACTTGAAAACAAATGTATATTCATAGACTCCACAAGAAATATTGAATACGCCTACAAACGGGCAGATATTTTTCTTTTGAGTGCGCGTCTTGATCCTTTGCCAAATGTGGCTATTGATGCTATGCACCACAAAAAGCCCGTAGTATGTTTTGACAATGCTTCCGGGATTGCTGAAATTTTACGGTTAAATGATTTAGGGCACTGTGTGGCGCCATATTTAAATACACATGAAATATCAAAGATACTAATTAAACTCGCATCATCAACATCAGCACGAAAAAAAATTAGCGAGAAAATATACACTATAGCAAAAAAGATTTTTGACCAAAAAAAATATATATCTGGTATTGATAAAATTGCCACACAAATGGCCGCAAAAGCGCAAAATGAAAAAACAGATTGTGAGTATATATATAACAACTCGCTTATCAAGAAGTCATTTATACCAAAACAAAATAACTCTTATAGCTATAAACAATTCATAAGAACATATGTTAGATCTTGGAAAAAAAACTTGTTAGCTATTAAACCTTTTCCTGGATTTCATCCGGGAATTTATGCGCAATATAATAATACTATATCTGACCCACTTGTTCATTATATTAAAAACAACAAACCTAATGGCCCATGGAAATACCGAGTTATACTTCCCATAAAAAGATCACATAAAACGAAAATGAATGTAGCCTTACATCTGAATCTTGAATGCAGAAAGTCTGCGATTGATTATATAAAAAAAATCAACATAAACCTAAACCACCCAGATTTATTTATAAGTGTGCCAAACCAAATTTTGAAAGATGACACAATTAAACTATTAGAAAATTATAGCGGGAAAGTGAAAAAAATTGAAATCTGTCGCCAAACAAAAGGATCTATTTTTCCTTTGTTAGCTTTCTTTGGTAAAGAAATTATTGAAAGCTATGATATTATAGGGAACATTCACACCGAAAAGCCAAAGGAATTTTATAATACAACATCAATCAATCCTTATGATAAATTTACAATAGAAAATATGCTAGGTGGACGGAGAAGAATGGTAGACTCTATATTATCTAATTACGAAAATAATAAAAATCTTGGACTAGTGTTCCCTGATGATCCTTATGCTGGATCATTGGAAACTATAGAAACCATCGATAAGGGAATTAAGAATTTGTATGGGATACCCCACACAAATGAAAAATATTTTAACTTCCCAACTAACTCAATGTTTTGGATAAGAACCGAAGCCCTTAAGCCATTGATAGCACAATCATATGATGTGTTGCAATCAATAAATTGCTTAATCCCATTTGTCACTAAAAGCAAAGGTTTTACTTATGCAACAACGTTTGTTCCTGGCATCAGAAGATAAAATTTTACAAAAGGATCAAAGATGAATTGTTTAATTTTGGGTGGCAATGGATTCATTGGTTGTGCCGTAACTAAAAAGCTATTAAATGCTGGCCACAATGTAACTGTGCTTAGCCGAACCAATAAACTTCCAATAGAAATATTTCAATCTAAAAATTTCAAATGGATAAGCGGCGACTATAAAGATGAGAATTTAATTAAACAGGTCGTCACTCACACCGAAATATTAATTCATTTAATTTCAACAACAATCCCTCAAACATCAAACCTTGATCCTACGTTAGACATAGAAGAGAATCTAATTCCAACTGTTAGATTGCTAGAATACATAAAAACTTCCAATATTAGGAAGGTCATATTCGCATCGTCTGGTGGCACAGTATATGGCCCAGCGTTAAAAACACCGATTGAAGAATCACATCCGACTAACCCTATATCATCATATGGGATAGTAAAATTAGCTATTGAAAAATACTTACTACTATACAAATCAATTTCTAATATTCAACCAATTATATTGCGCATATCCAACCCTTACGGTGACAGATATATAAACAACAAAAAACAAGGTGCTATAAACGTATTTTTAAATAAAGCCCTAAACAATGAGACCATTGAAATATGGGGCGATGGTAATGTTATAAGAGACTATATCCATGTTGATGATGTAGCAGAAGTATTCTTAAAAGCTATAAACTATTCAGGGAAAGAAAGTATTTTTAATATAGGCTCTGGACTGGGATTATCAATAAATAAAATATTAAATATTATTGAAATTTATCTACAAACCACCTTAAAGAAAAAATATGTCAACAGCCGTAATTTTGATGTCCTAGAAAATATACTTTGTAATCAGTTGGCGAAAAATGAATTTGGCTGGACGCCAAAAGTAAATGTACCAAACTGGATAACAATATACAAAACCAAACAAAAACACTTCATATGATTTTTTTTATTAATAAAATGATGAATAAAAAAATACAAAATATAAACAAACCAAACAAACATAACTGGAATTAATAATATGCCCCAGGTAACTATTATACTACCTTCATTTAATCATGATAAATATATCAAAGACTCAATTGATAGCGTGCTAAATCAAAGCTTTTCGGATTTTGAACTTATAATTTGGGATGATGCATCAACGGATAACTCTTGGGATATTATACAAAGCTACAAAGACACAAGAATAAGAACAATTCAAAATAAAAAAACACAGATCGGCATATTCGCACTTAAGAACGCTATTGAAGAAATGGCAACTACTGAATATATTGCTATCCAGAACTCAGATGATTCATGGGCACTAGACAAACTTGAAAAGCAAGTTAAATACTTAAATGAAAATAAGGATATTGGAGGGGTATTTACCTATGCTAATCCTATAGATGATCGTGGCAAAACAATTGTTAATGGCCCTACATTTACCCAACCTAATCGTTCCAGACATGAATGGTTAAACTTCTTTTTTTCCAATGGGTATAGCCCCTTATGCCACCCAAGTGCAGTAATAAGAAAAAAGTGCTATGAGGAGTGTGGAGCCTACAGGAATGGTTTTACAGGAGCTGGGGATTTTGACATGTGGACTAGGCTTTGCCAAAAATATGAAATCTACATAATTCCTGAAAAATTAGTAAATTATCGAAAAAGAGACAGCAATGCTAACAGTAGCTCAGTAACTCTTGAAAACAACAATAGACTTTCTATAACCATGAAAGAAATTTTAAAAAATTTTTTAAAAATCAAAAGCAGCAGTGAATTGATTAAGATCTTTCCAAGCGTCAAAAGATTTGTACACGACGATAGTTTTGACAGTGATTATATCTTTGCTATGCTCTGCCTAGAAAGAAAAGAGTATTCGACAGTTTACAAATCATTAGCATTTGATCTACTTCATAATATAATGGCAAATGATGACAAGTACCTTAAGACGAACAAAATCTATGGATTTAACTATACAGAATTTGATAAATTATGCAAAACATATAATGTATATAACTCTGAATACGCCTATAGGATACAGCAATTGAGCACAGAACTAGCCAAAGTAAAGCACCAGTTATCTGAAGTCCACGGCTCCAAACTATGGAAAATTCTAAATATTATAAAAGAAATTACAAATAAACTAAGATTCAAAATCTTTCACAAAGTATAAACTACAATATAAAAAACAATTATTGTAAACCCAACAATTTTGCTGACCCTGCGAAAATCATTACGATCTAAAAGAACTAGAGCCATACTTTAGCAACCTGTGCTAGGCTCAGTAATATAAGCAAAGGTTTAATGCACTATCTAGATAATTAATATAAATATTATTTGGGAGCAAAAAAACACATTAGTATATATTTTTAGGACAATTTATTATGATAAATGTTACAAAAACTTTTCTTCCTCCATTAGAAGAATACCAAGAGCTAATTAAAGAAATATGGTCCAGCAATCAAATAACAAATAATGGGGCAATAACAAAACGACTTTCAAAAAAACTTCTAGAGTATCTGGACATTCCTTACATTGAGCTAGTTTCAAATGGGACAATTGCATTACAACTAGCTATTAAGTCGCTTGAAATCAAAGGGAGCATAATAACAACACCATTCAGCTATGTGGCAACAACAAACGCTATAATTTGGGAAAATTGTAACCCAATATTTGTAGACATTGAACAAAACAACTTTTGTATAGATGCTAATCAAATTGAAAATGCTATCACTAAAGATACTCGAGCAATACTAGCAACTCATGTCTATGGATACCCTTGTGACGTAGAAAAAATTCAATCAATAGCTAATAAATATAATCTCAAAATAATATATGATGCAGCACATGCTTTTGGAGTACAAATTAATGATGAATCATTAACTAACTTTGGGGACATCTCTATTCTAAGTTTTCATGCTACCAAAATATTCCATACAGCTGAGGGCGGAGCAATGATATTCAAGGATAAAAATATAAAAAAAAAAGCTGGGCTATTAAAAAAATTTGGTCATACAGGAGAAGAGGAATATCTATTACCTGGGATAAATGCAAAGCTGTCAGAGCTTCATTCAGCAATGGGGATTTGTATGTTAAAATATATTGACCAAATTATTAATAAAAGACAAAATATCTATAACTATTATGAAAATGTATTTGCTGGATCTCAACTAACTAGACCCAAACTGCCTGCAAATATAAAGTATAACTACTCTTATTATCCACTTGTATTCCCAACCAGCAAGATTATGCAGAAAACTAGAGCTGCGTTAATTGCAAATAATATATACCCTAGAAGATACTTTTACCCATCCCTTAATAAGCTACCCTATATTGAAACCAGCAACAAAACTAAGTGCAAAATATCAGAAGATATATCATCAAGAATATTATGTCTTCCAATGTTTGATGGCATAAGTCTAGCCCAGCTTGACAATATAATTAATACTATCTTATCTAATAATGACACGAGAAAATTCAATTCAAAAACACATGGAGCCATATCTAAGCATGAACCTCACTAAAAATCCTTTTTTTATAATCGGCAATCCAAGATCTGGGACAACTTTATTACGATTAATTTTAAACAAACATCCAAAAGCTATTGTTCCACCAGAATGTGGATTTAGTTTATGGCTTTATAATAAATTTAAGTATAAAGAGTTTTCAGATAACCATGTGCGCATTGAGTTTATTAAAGATCTATATAATACACGCAAATTTGAAACTTGGAATATAAAAAAAAAATTAGTAGAAAGCCTCATCTTGCAGCACGGTGTCAAATCATTTACTGAAGCTATAAAAATGGTGTACCTAGCATATGCTATGACAAATAACCGAAAATCAGAAATTTATGGTGATAAAAATAACTATTTCATAGATCACATCCCCGAACTAAATAAGATATTCAACAAACCTAAATTTATTTTTATTATTAGAGACGGAAGGGATGTAGCTTTATCTTATATAAATATTAACAAAAGCAATATAACTACCAAGTATCGCCCTAAACTACCATCCGAAATACAACAAATAGCATGTGAGTGGCAAAACAATAATTTATCAATACTAGAAACAAAAAACTTAAATTCTATATTAGTAAAATACGAAAATTTAATACTAGACACGACCACAACATTAAATAATATTTGCAATTTTCTAGATATCAAATATGATAAGCAAATGTTAAAATTTTATGAATCAAATGATGAGCCGCTAGAGTTTATGCAGTGGAAATCTAAAACAAATAAACCTATCGATAAATCCAGAGTAGGCGCATACAAAAAACTCTTGTCACACAAGGATATTGCAATGTTTGAAAGCACTGCAGGGGCCACGCTTAGGAAACTAGGATATTTAAATTAAGCCCAGTTTTTTAAAAAATCAAACTTTCTTTACTAACAAACACTGAGTAAAAATGCTAAAAAAATTAATGGAAGGCAAAACCGAAAAAGATTATATTTTTTATGTTGGGATGCAGCGCTGTGGAACAAAATCTTTTGGTGAGTTCTTTAATAAAAATCATTATGCTGTTTGTAGCTGGGAACAAATAGCGTCAAATAACTGGCTGGATATTGCACATGATGGTAATTATTTAGAGATTATAAATTCAAAGGAGTTTAACTCATACCAAGTATTCGAAGATGGTCCGTTTTATCGAATAGAGTTTATAAAGTTCCTATACCACTACCTACCAAAATCAAAGTTTGTTTACTATTATAGACCACCATCTGATTGGTTCAAAAGCATGATATCCCACTCTGAAGGCCAAACTCTAGGGGAAAACAAAAAAGCTTTAGAAATACACTGTCACTTGTATGACAGACTCCAAGACTACTTATTTCTCAAAAATGAGGTGCAAGCAGACATCAATAAAATGATGTTATTTGATAACTATAAACACTACACCGACCAATATATAAAACACCAAAATCAAATTAGGCTCTTTTTTAGCAACAAACCAAAAGATAGATACTTTGAAGCAAGCTTATATGACTCAAATAAATTCAAAACAATGAATGATCATTTTAATCTATCCTTAAAATTCACCGATGAAGTTCATACACATAAATCGAATATCGCTCCCAAAGCAGTAATTGAACAAATAAATAGGTAAAATCCCAAAATTTTAAATTTTTTAATGCATAAAGAAAAAACGAAAATATTAAAATGATAGGTAACTCAGAACACGAACTCACCTCAAGAATAAATAGATACAATCATGAAATAGATGGCCTTAGAGCAATTGCTGTCATATCCGTAATACTATTTCTCGCGGAATCTGTTATATCAGGCAAAGCAATACTTCAAGGTGGCTTTATAGGTGTTGATATTTTCTTTGTAATCAGTGGCTA
>JACKZZ010020078.1_pt1 | contig 25547 bp, 14 predicted proteins | sample 8027871 | NCBI WGS metagenome assembly JACKZZ01 (sample SAMN15724774, study PRJNA655200) | protist metagenome | isolation source: fluorescence activated cell sorting (FACS) single amplified genomes of... | place: USA: West Boothbay Harbor, Gulf of Maine | collected 2000-07-19 | reverse complement strand
AAACTATCTATCTTTTAATCTTTAATCTTTAATTTTTTTACTGGAACTTGAAGTAATACCCATAGTTTTTTTATACAAATCTATGAAACCAGTAATAATTTTTCTTACCCAAAATAATTGCATTGACATACCAATACAAAAATTACAATGTATACATAAAATCAATTGTGTTGGATATGTGAATAATTCTATTCTATTGGCAATAAGACACCACCAGCCTAAAAGAAATGATGAAGAAGAGAGGGAGAGGGAGAGGGAGAGGGAGAGGGAGAGAAAGAGTTAGAATATAATTGCATTAAGGTAGTCATCCACTACAGCAAGGGATAACTTATACAGCAGTACTACAGACACACGAACAGCAACCAACGACAACAACAAACTTACCAATATGCCCAAAACCAAATATACGTAATACAAAAAATGATATAGTAAATAATAATCCATTCATTAAATTAATAGTTGGATAATATGCGGCAAATGTTTGCCCATTCGACATAATAATTTTAGACATATAATAACGATTATTATTAAAGAAATTACTAAATTCAACTAAACATACAGCTAATAATGAACCTTGACCTAATTCGTGTTGTATGATTTGATGAAAATACCATATAGCAGCAATATGATGAAATGCAAATACCCAATATTCTTTACCCCATTGTTTATTATAATATAATATATCACACAAATCTGCATAAAAATAGCCTATCATAATACAAGCCATACGAGTTACTTCATCATCAGCCCATTTATATGGATAATCAAAAAATAGCCATTTGCCACCATTAGCTAAACCAATTTTAACTACAAGATATGGCATCCATAAGGATAATATAGAGGAACAACATGATGAACCCCACATACTTTTACCAGCATTGCTCATTGCATCATATCCTCTAACAACTAAACCACTTTGATATGAAATCAAATACACTATTCGAAAACATAAAAATGATATTCCAATAGTTTTCCAAAACTCGTTGTTATCTAAACCAGTATACACCATTTCCTTCTTTTTATTGAAGTATTGAAGTGTTGGTAAAAAGGCATGAAAAAAGGACTTTCGTTAGTGAAATACAAATTTTGGAAATTTACAGTGCCCATGGTTTACAGAGGGCCATAGAGGGGGGAATTTTATCAGTCAAACCTACCTTCAATCCTCAAAAAGAATGTTATTGGGGGGGAAGTCTAAAACTTGAACCCAATCACACAATCCGTTAAGAGTGAAGAAGCGACTTCAAAAGAGAAACAGACTTGATCTATCGATAACACCACAGAGAGAAACTATGTTACATTTGGCATTTGATGTCATTGAGGCGAAGAGAAATGAGCTACAACAAATTATCTGAATTTCTTTGGCAAAGATTCCAGTTATCCTCAGGCTGTGATGGGGATCAGACAAAAAGAAAGTGATTGAAAGCATCGTGGAGAACATGGCAAAGAACCACAACTCTGTAACTGAAGAAAGATACTAGTCCGTGCTTTGGCTTCACAGAATCAGGAGTCATCATGGAAATCATTATGGATTCCTCCAACCTGACTTCATCTGTATCATCTTTGGCAAATGATAGTGAGTAAGTATCAGAGATCTAACGCTGTTATAAAGAAAGCTGTGAATGAGTGGTGCGAGGATCCTGTTTCAGCAACAGTGAAGTATGGGCATATCAGCAAATGGAACACATCAAAGGTTACAGATATGAAGAAGCTATATTATGAGAAGAGTGAATTTAATGATGATATTAGTAAATGGGATGTTAGTAGTGTTGCTTATATGAGGTCAATGTTCAGTAGTGCACACTCCTTTATATGGGAATATCTCTGAATGGGATGTTAGAAGTGTCATTGATATCTGTGTTCACTGATTGTCCTATTCCTGAAGAACATAAGCCGCATCGTCTAATGTGAGTTGGTTGGTCACTGTTCAACACGTGTATAATTCCTATAAATGTAATATAAAATACTCAATAGTCAAATAATCCACTGTTTCGTTCTCTCATCTCCCCTCTTTTGTATCTGCCCATATTCACCAATGCTTTTACCAAAGGCTTGTCTTTCTTTTGCATAATTAGACATCACTTCAATACTTCTTCTAGCAATGCCTAATGACATAGCAGCTAATACTACTGCTCTTTTGGGTGCGCGCGACCGTCAATCCTTGCCTACAGTAGAAATAAAAATTAAAGAAGAAATTTTATTATTATTGAGATTAAGACTGCAATTATTTTTATTATTATTATTATTATTTTTTACTGTTACAATTGTTATTACTTTTATTTGCTACTACGGGATTGATTGATTGCCCCTTTGGAGTGTAAACCAGAACTACAACTGGAACTCAGATCAATGTACCTTTATACCATTAATTTCCCAACCCCTCATTGCTATTTTCATGCCTAAATTTTAAATTTATATTTACATAAAATCTTCCATATCTGCAAATAAGTCAACACTCCATTTTTTATAAACAGCCATAAATTTTGCAACAAATGCTTCTAAATGAAAAATTTCTTTTGAACCTTGTTGAATACGATGCTCATAATATGCTGCCCAATGAGCAATTTCATGTTTTAAGGTATCATCAGTATTTTTAGTTAATTCTCTTACTAATGTTGTCAATATTGTTTCAGATGGTATACAATTTGTTAACAATTCGTATAACATATCACGCACTTGCGATAATTTGGTTGGTGATTGTTCTGACATAATTTCTCTTGCAATTTTAGATATAAAGATTTCCCAATCAGGTAATTGTATTGGTGAATCAGCAGATAACATATTATTATTAACACCTTGTTGTACATATGATGCCTCTAACATTAATAATGCTCTTCTTATATTACGATCACTATTAATACTTATTCTTGTTGCTAATTGTTCAGGACATATTACATTTTCTTTTTTTGATGTTGTCATTAATAAATTTGTTAAATCAATTTCATTTGGTGATGGTATTCTTATACCTAAACAACGTGATCTAACAGGATCAATTACTTTACTTGGGCTATTACATATTAATATAATTCTACAATTACTACTATATTTTTCCATTGTTCTTCTTAAACCAGCCTGTGCTTGTTTGGATAATTTATCAACCTCTGTTAATACAACAACCTTAAAACTTCTATTAGTATTAGTATTATCAGTATTAGTATTAGTAGTACTTGTAGTATTAGTATTAGTATTAGCATTACTATTATTACTTAAACTACTATGTTGTGCAATTTCTTTAATAACTTCTTGAATAACAAATCTATCATTATTACCAACATCAGATGGATTACACTCTATATGATAATTACTACCAATCATTGTTATTTCAATTTTTTTAGATGGATTTGGTTTAAATTCTCTTGGTTCTAATTTTACTCTTTCAACACTTGGACCAAATATTTCACGTAATAATGCCATCACACGTGTTTTTTTTCCAGCACCTGGTGGACCATAAAATAATAAATGTGGCAATTCTTCAGATCTTGCTAAAGCCTATTCTCATCATTGTTATTATTGAGGAAGTGAGATAAATGAGATGAAATAAATTGAGTTTGGTGGTTAAAATCATTTGAAATCGAATAGAAAATAAAAAGAAGATTAGCATGATAGGAAAAGTGCTTTCATAAGGAAGACACAAGAATATAACACATACCCGAAGTTTGGTAGTAATATCTTCATGTAAAGACAACTTGGCCAATGTGTTTGGACGATACTTATCAACCCATAAACTCATTGTGAGAAATTTTTAGAAATTTTAAGCAATGAGTTGTTAAAAAGTTATGTATTTAAACACAGATTTCAACCAAAGTTACTTAATGAAAAATAGCAACTCTGTTTGTCAGGTGGGTCGCAGTTCTTGAAGATGAAAATAAACAAACAACGAAAACAATGATTAAGATTTTTTGATTTGTTGTCCCACATGATCAATGATCACATGATCACATGATAGTTTGTTGTTTTTCTCTCCATTACATCAGAACCTGGTTCAGAACTTTTAAAACTTGATCAATCTTAGGTGTTTTTGTACAATTGGACTGCTGAACTCACTACAAATGAGATATCTTATAGGAGTGCGATACATTGGTTCAAATTTGTGTGGAATGTCTAAAGCGGCTGAGCATGCTTTGCCTAGTGTAGAAGATTTAGTTAGTAATGCTCTGAATGGGTTTGTTTCTCGAGGGAATAGTTATCACTCAAGCTCAAGTAATGATGGTGATGTAGATAAATGGATGAATTTACAGATCTCCTCACGTACTGATGCAGGAGTTCATGCAATACGAAATTGTTTTCATGTAGATATTATTCGTCCTGAAGGTAAAAAACCATTCAAAACAAGTGCAGTAGCGAATGGGATTAATTCATATCTTAGTAAACAAACATCAAAATATATGAAACATAATCATGATCATGATAGTCATGGTATATACACAATTGATACAAAACGGAATAGTATGAGAAATCAATCACATTTACGTAGTGTTTTGATTACTGATGTAAAAACTGTTCAATCAACATTTAATGCTAGATCCGATGCAAAAAGTAGAATATATGAATATCACATATTAGTACCAACTCAAGCTGCTCAAGCTGTTTATGATGTTAATGCAATAAAAAGAAAGAGTAAACTAAAACTAAATGATACTGAAACTTCTATTGATAATGATCATAATAATGATGATGATGATTTCGTGGAAAGTTATGAAAGTTTAACTAGACATCGTAATATTTTTCATGAAGAAAGAAAATGGTGTTTACCTCATCCACTCGATACAAAAGCAATGCAAGATGCATGTGATATTTTATGCAATAATAGTGAAGAAACTGATTATAGTTCCTTTCGTAATAGCCGTTGCAGTTCATCATCTCCATTTCGTAAAATTATCAAATTCAATGTTTATTCTCATTCTTTTCCTGAACATCCTACCCATAGCAATACTACTGATACTAATACTAATACTAATACTGAGAATAATAATGATAACAACAACTTATTAATAAATCAAACAAATCAAATCACTATAACAGTTGAAGCAACATCATTTTTATTGCGTATGGTGCGTAATATGGTAGGTTTAATAGTTCAAGTTGGCGAAGGTAAAATCAAATTAGATGATGTTAAAAATATTTTGTCCGTTAAAAATAGACATAAAATTAAAATTAAACCAGCACCTGCTGAAGGACTTTATCTTAAGAATGTCGTATATGACTGACTGATTTTGAAATAGTGCAGTGTAGTGTAGTGTAGTGTAGTGTAGAAGTAGATGTGAAAATAATAAAATTAAAATTACAATACAAATAGAATTACAATTACTAGTTTGTGTGCTGCTGCTTCGTTTGGCGAATCGTTACCAATCCGGCAAAAACAAATTATATAACCATTTATGCCAGCAAATCTTTCACATATTAAGGAGGTTTAATTTTGTTTTCTCACAATATACGTCATAAATTTTCTGATTATATCATCGAGTAAATGAGTGTGAGTGTGAGTTTAAGTGTTGCGTGTGGATATTATTAGAGTATTTGTTGTTGACGTGTCCCATGAGGGAATTCAGGTGCAGGTAATGTTTCAGGTAGATTAACTGAATTCATATTTTTCATACGATTTGTAGCTGTATTAATATCAAGAATATAAGAAGCCATATATGTTTTGACTTCTGTATCAATTTGCGTAAAAGCTAAAGTATTTCTTTTATAAATACCATTTTGACTAACACTTAAATCGATAACCTTCTGATCAACAGGATTTTGCTTTATTTGACTATATGTATATTCATTGCCAAATAAAGTAATTAAAAGTCTTTTTGGTTGAAAACAATTCAAAACTTTTCTGATTAATTCAGTATAATCATTTACAAATACATTAGTTTCAAAACTTACATATGAACATTCTGGTTCAGGTGTAACATGTATAGTATAATATGCTTTATCTTTAATAGCATTCATACTATATCCGCATGGTGCAAAATCTGTTTCATCTATTTCTGCACCATCACATAGTTTATCTATACCTGATTTTATTGTCATTTGTTTACCACCCTCAGGTGTATTTTCCAAATAAAATTGTGATGCAATAGCAGGTGCCATATCAAACATCATCATATTTAATAACATGTCGTCATCTTGAACAACTATTAGTTTATCTGCTGGTAATTCTTCTTCTTCAACTACTACTACTACTGCTGCTGCTGCTGCTGCTGATAATTCTGCAGTTGGTGGTAATGATGATAAATTATTATCTACTGATGGTGATGATCCTAATGATGCTAATGATGCATGTGATACTGATCTTGACAATGCCATAGGTGAATATTGTCTATGTAATTGATCATCTAAATCAGCAACATAAAGAAACCAATGATCACCTGTTATTGGACCTAATATATGTCCAGAACCATTTAATCTATTACGTAATTGTGTATGTTTATTTAAATATTCCATTTCATCATCCCATGTAGAATGTGGCCATAATTGTGCTGATGGTAAAAATAAATTTTTTCTATTATAACCTAACCATGTTAATGATAAACCTAATTGATCAGCATAATTTAATATTAATGGTAAACAACGCAATAATGTTGTTGTACCACATGTTTTCATTATAAGTTTATAATCATATACAAATAATGATGATTCACTTAATACATATGCATCACAATGTTCATTACATATTTTAGTTAAGATTGTACATTTCGCTAGCTTACATATTTGATCCAAATCTTTGCGTTCTAATGAACGTAAGGTACGAATTTTACTATCATTCTGAAGAAGTAAATGACTTTTATCAAATAAAATTTCCATTGTTTTCTCAGGACCTTCAAATGTACCTGCAATATATTCAGGTGACACATGATCATCTACATCACTGAAAGACACATCAGTCTTAGGTGTGAGTGGATTTGGGGGGTTGTCATTCCCATCTTGTTCACAATTTTCATGTACATGTGATATCACAAAATCCGTTGTATCCATTCAATTAAATACTAGAAATCAATTTCATAAAAAGCTTTTTTTGTATCGATATCGATGAATTCATAAAACCGGCCCACATTCCCACTTTCCAATCCTTCAAATTGAGCGAATCTGTATTGAATTTGTTGATAAAATTATAATTACTGTAAAATTATTATCATTTTGCCATGGGATTTTTCTGTGAAATTTTAAAAGGAGAAAAGAAAAGGGAGGTAATTATTCCAAAGGCCTTCGCTCTAAGTATAATGAATGCCTGTTTAGATTTGTCTAAAGATGTTAGTAGTAGTGAACCTACAACATTATGGGTTCATCCAAATGGAGAAAGTGAACCAGTTATTGTGTGTCACCTATCTAAAAGCAATCCTCAATCACAAGCTATGATCGAATTAGGACCTGAAGATGGACCTGTGACATTCTTCACGAGCGGTGGAAATGGAAAAACCAAAGTTCATTTATCAGGAAGATGGGGTTTTGCTCCAGATGAAGATGAAGATGAAGATGAAGATGACCATGGCTCTTGTTCAACTTGTGACGAAAATCATGAAGAAATAGATGAATCAGCAGAGGATGAGGATGAGGTTAATGATTACGAAGAAGTTCAAATTGATGACTCTTGGTCTTCTGATGAAGAAGACCCAGACAAACGCATTGATCAATATCTCAGAAGAGAAGAAGAAATGCGTCTTGCAACTAAAACTACATCGACATCGACATCTACATCTACATCTACATCTACAAATAATAAACGTAAATTGAACTCAGAAAATGTTGCTGGTGATAAAAGCGATTGTATCAGTACTATCACTGATAGTTATAGAAATCAAAAGAGTGCTAAAATACAAAAGGAGCAGCAAGTAGCAATGCCTGGTATAGGCTTTGGATTAAACAAGGAAGGAATAAAAAAAGAAGCAACAAGGACTGAAAAATGGAAAGAAAGTATCATAGAAAAGCATGAACTTGATACATTAAAAAAGCGTGCATTACCAGTATCTAAAGAAAATAGAATCGATATTAATATTCATAATAAATTAAATTTACCAAAATGGGGAGTAAAACCTTTAGAAATCAACAATAGTAGTAGTACGAAGCCAGTTATTGTACCATTACCAACACCAATATCAAAAACATCAGGAATAATAATAACTGATTATATTTATGGTAATGGTAAAGAACCTAAAGCAGGTAGTAAAATTAAAGTAATATATCAAGGAATGTATCCTAATGGTAAAATATTTGATACAAATTTGAAAATAAAAAAACCATTAATATTTAGAAAAGGTCTAGGTGAAGTGGTACGAGGCTTAGATCATGGTATTGAAGGTATGCGTATTGGTGGTAGTAGAGAAGTTATTGTACCACCAGAGTTAGGGTAAGTTAAATCGTCTGGCTATTTTGAATTTTGATTTTACTTTGATTTTGATAGAATTGCCTATGAGGAAAACATACCATAGTGATTAACACCCACTGCCGAGCTGTAAAGCTTTGAGGCTATTTAATAACTTTTTAACTGCAATCTGAGGCATTATATTATTCATTCTATCATATCATCTATATACTATATACTCTACACTCTGTAAATGCTTTGCAACAAGTTGGATTTTCTAACCTTTATTTTTATTTTAATTATATCTCTCCTGACCCTAATACTTATACTAATACCTAATAGTTATGGAGCAGAGGGTAGTGGTGATATTCCACCAAATGCTACCCTTATCTTTCGTATCACTTTAATTGGTTAAAGTGAGTGATACGAAAATGAAAAAATTGTTTATTTATTTTTATTTATAAATAAAGTTGAAGTAAAGAGAAAAGAAAGTAGCTTGAGTATACATATGAGTTTAGCTTTCAAAAAGTATGTATTTATTAACTTACGCATATATATCATTTATTTATCGGCAGTGATTTGAAATATAATTTCTCATAACATATAACGAAAATAAATATAGATTTTTTTGCAATTTTTATTTCTTTCTTTTTATGTTTTCATTTTATGTAATCATTTAGCGTGACAATGCATCTGCATTTCGAATGGCACAGACACATATTTATTTAATTTAATTCAAATAATTTTTTTAACTACAAATTTAAGTAACTTAAGCTGCGGCGAAAAAACCGGCACATGCTATAACAGCAAAGAAAAGACCATAATAAACTGTATTAATAACACAAAGGATTTGTAACGCTTTTCCGCCAGTAATATTATTAAACACATGATCATTAAGACATTGATTGCTATATTGTGTTCTACTTTCATAAAACATCCAAATCCATAAACCAGTAGTAACAAATGCAGTAATACCCATACTAACGGCACCAAGTGTATCTTGATAACTTATTTCATCTTCACTTTTTATTTTATTACATTTTACCAGTAAATGTAAAATAGACATTAAACTCATTATAGTGGTAAAACCTGTACCTAATGGAATAAATAATGGTGATAAAAAAGATAAAGTTATAAATTTCATCGTTGAATATGACATCTTTTCATCACTAGGACTACATAAATTATTTAATTCAGTAGCTGATATCTTTGATAATGTCAAACCACCTTGAATCATTGGTAAAAAAACTATTGTAAATACAAATAATACCAATGAGCAATGTATAACTTTATCTTTAAAAGTCCATGGAACTTCAGCTAATTTATTATTTTTTTTACTTTCCAATAAAGTCATTAATTTCTCAAATTTTGGTTCGTCCTTTACAATTTTCTCCATTTCTTCTTTTTTTTTTAGAAATTTCTCTTCCATCGACGGTTTTGTATCAGATGAGAATGATAAAATACGACTAGTTAAACATTCTTCAAATATTCTCATAACTTCTCCCATTTGATATTCATCTTCCAAAATTTCTCTCAATTCAGGTTTCATATCTTTCAGAATTTGTAAATCTTTCTCCAAGATATTCCCGTCATCACTTCCGTCATCACTTCCGTCATCACTTTCTCTGTTTACACCAATTTCGATTTCCTCTGAGGAAAGCTGATCATTAAATTGAACCATTTTATTTCTACACTTTTAAATTTATGGTAAATATGCAAACTAAATCTAAGTTGGTTCCAATTAGGAATAATTGAGTCAGATAAATATTCAATGGGTGTGAAAAAATCTTAAAACGGTTCAGGAACCTTTTGACCGAATTTTTTTATTTGTTCCGAATTTTCAAGGGTACTGGGTGAAACCATCATTGATTTGGCCTTAATTAAGTGATTAAGTTGAATAATACTCTATTGGAAGTTTCCACTGTTTATAAAGATAGTTAATTTTCCATTTTTTTTGCAAAAAAAGTTAAAGTGAATATTATTTTAACTGATCGATTTCTGGAAGACGCAAATCTTTTCTTCCAGTTATTCGTTCTCTTGTTTCACCTATAATATAATTTTTGTCAATTTAAGATGGCATTAAAATTTGAACCAGGTAGTTGGGTTTGGATTGAAGATGAAGAAGAACGTTATCTCCCAGCAAAAGTTTTAAAAGGATACAGTGCAGGTGAACCAACAATAGTTGAGACAGAAGATGGTGAAGAAAGAAAATTAAATGAAGCTGAAAGTAAAATAACAACACAATGTAATGAAGAAGCATTAAATAGTAAAATAACTGATTTAGTTGAAATATCAGATTTAAATGAAATGTCTATATTACATGTTCTAAGAATACGTTTTAAACAAGATGCAATATATACAAATATTTCTGCTATATTAATATCTGTAAATCCATTTAAATTATTACCATTATATACACCTGAAATGTTAGATAGATATCGTAATGGACCACGTGATTTACCACCACATATATTTGGTACAGCTTATAATGCATTTAATGATATGATTACTAAAGGTACAAATCAAAGTGTTGTTATATCAGGTGAATCTGGTGCTGGTAAATCAGAAGCAACAAAATTAATATTACAATTTATTACTGATTATTCAAGTCGTATAACAAATGGTAGTGCTGCTGATAATTCTGATACTAATAATTCTACTAACAGTTCATCATCATCGTCATCATCATCTTCAGAATTAGAGCAACAAATATTAGCTGCTAATCCTATTTTAGAGGCATTCGGTAATGCAAAAACTTTACGTAATAATAATTCATCAAGATTTGGTAAATTAATTACAGTAAATTTTGATAAATCTGGTTGTATTGTTGGTGGTGGTATTATTAATTATTTATTAGAAAAATCCCGTGTTGTTGGTCAGAACATAGGTGAAAGAAATTATCATATTTTTTATCAATTATTATCAACAATACAAACTGATCCAAAACGTGCTACATCAATGTCATTAAGTGATCCAGCATTATTTGATTTTTTAAATCCTCAAGGTAAAGGTGTTACTACTGTTGACAGTATTAATGACGAAAAAGATTTTGAGGAAGTAAGTAATTCTTTTCGTATTATGGGTTTTTCTACATCTGATATAAATGATATAAGTAAAATTGTTGCTGGTGTATTGCATTATGGTAATGTAAAATTTAATAAAATTGATGTTGGTGGTGATGAAGGTAGTGAAATAAACCCATCATCAGTAGATTCATTATATACAGCATGTGATATATGGGGTGTGAAATCAGATGATATGAATCGTGTTTTAACATCAAAATGTTTAAAAACTATGGGTGATATGGTTCATGTTGCATATTCAACAGCAGCAGCAATCGATGCCAGAGATGCTATGGTAAAAAAAGTTTATTCAGAATTATTTCAAATTATGGTTAATATGATAAATAAAGTTTTATCCAGTGAGACTAATAAATCAAGACGTGAAAATTTTATTGGTGTATTAGATATATTTGGTTTTGAAAGTTTTGACGTAAATTCATTTGAACAATTATGTATTAATTTTTGTAATGAAAAATTACAATTTCATTTTAATGAACATATTTTTAAAATGGAATTAACTTTATATGAAGCTGAAGGTATACATATTGCATCAAGTTCATTTGTTGATAATCAACCAACATTAGATATGTTAGAATTGCCAAGAACTGGCTCATTTTCTATGTTAGATGAAGAATGTGTTGTACCCCGAGGTTCAGATGATGGATTTTTATCAAAAACATTTAAAATACATTTAGAAAAAAATAATGAACATCCAAATATGATTAAGCCAAAAGCAAAAGATTGTATTGAACATATGAAAAATTTTGGAGTATTACATTATGCAGGACCTGTATTTTATAATGTAACTGGTTGGTTAGAAAAAAATAGAGACTCACTGCATGATGATATTGTACAATGCTTAAGAACATCCTCTATGCCTATGCTAAAAAATATGTTTCCTGAAGAAGCACCTGCTTCATCTGGTGGTGGTGCTAGACGTGGTAGTGTTGCTAGTGGTGGTAAAAAAAAAACATTAGGTGGACAATTTAAAAATCAATTAAATGAATTAATCGCTACATTGAATTCAACATTTCCTCATTTTGTTCGTTGTATGAAATCAAATGATCTTAAAAAAGGTAATATCTTTACAAGTAGTAGAATGCAAGATCAATTACGTTATGCAGGTTTAGTAGAAGTATGCCGTATTAGAAAATTAGGTTATCCAGTAAGATTATTATTTGATGAATTTTTTAAAAGATTTAAATGTTGTGCATTATCATGTAATAATCTAGATGAACAATTAGCCTATTTGACAAAGGAAGGTGTATTAACATCAACAGAATGGGCTAAAGGTAAAAATCGTGTATTTATGAGAACACAACAATCATTAGAATTAGAATTATATCGTGAAGTACAAATAACAGCTGTTGCTATATTAGTACAAAAATGTGCTAGAAGGTATGTAGCAAAATTACAAATGAGACGTTATAAAGAAATTATACAAAATATTTTATCTGCTATAAATATAAGAACTGAAACAGAAATTAAAAATGCATTACAAATGTGCCCAGAATTACCATATAAAGGTAATCATATAAAATGTATAATAGATATTAAAAAATTATTACAACGTGTTATAGAAGAAAATCGTATATATAGTATGTTAAAAGATGCAATAGAGAGTCAAGAATTGAATCGTTTACAGGATGCTTTATCAAATGCTGAAAGAATTAATCCACCATTAACTGAAAAGGATAGTCCATTAATAAAAGAAGCTAATGATTTAATAGAAAAGATTGAATTGTTAAATGCTGCACGTGCTGCATTAACATCAGCAATACATTTAAGAGATATACCAACTATTGATGCTGCTATTAAACAAGCAAATGATTGTGGATTTACTGGTGCTGAACTAGGTCAAGCCAAAATATTACATCAGAGACTTGAACAAGAGGAAGCCGTATTAAAAGAAGTAGATGTTGCAGTATCATTAAATGATTTAATATCATTAAATATTTCAATAAATAAAGCAAAAGATTTAGGTTTATCTGAAAGAAAACAAGTAATTAATGCTATTCAAGTTAAAGAAGAATTGTTAGAACAAATGAAAAAAGATGCAGCATTAGCTGCTGAATTAGAAAAGCAACGTTTAGAAGAAGAAGCTGCAGCTAAGAAACGTCAAGATGCTATTGATGAAACTATAACATCTATTACTAATGCTATATCTAGTTCTAATCGTGAACAATTGCAAAGTTCGTTGGAAACTGCTGCAAATCAAGGTATACATAATGATATAGTAAAACAAGCACAATCAATGTTGAATAATTTAGACACATTAACTGAATCTAAATTAAAAATTGAAGCAGCATTAAAATTATTAAGTGTAAAATCACGTAGTGGTATCTTATCAAATGATTTATCTAGATTAAAAGATGCTTTAAAATCTGGTGAAGATTTTATTCTTATTGCACCTGATTTACCATTTCCAGAATTAGAAAATGCATCAAAAGATTTACAAAAATATTCTACACAAGCACGAATTAATCAAAAATTAATTGATAGTATTCTTACAAAAGATAGAATTGTCATAAGAAAAGCGTTAGATGAAGCAGAGAATTTGGAATTGACTATTGATAGTATGGATCAAGCCCAAGATGTTTTACGTGACTTAGAAAATGAACATAGATCACAAAAGGTTGATGCTGGTGAATCATATTATGAAGAAGAGGAACCATATGATGAAGCTGAAGAAGCAAGAATTAAAAGACAGACTATTGCTAGTCAACCAAAATATGCCTTTCAATGGTATAGTGGTTTACGAACTGCTGATGATTATGCTCAAGGTACATTTACATTATGGGGTAAAAGTACAATAAGATTACAACATTTAGTACATCAAACAGATAAAATACCAAAAAGTATATCAATGTTAAGAGCAAATAGCAATAAAGTTGCAAAAGAGTTATTTCAAAATTTATTAGGATATATGGGAGATAAACAAATGCCATTTGCTCCAATGTTAGCACAAGATGTATTACGTAAAGGTTTTGAGAATAAAGAATTACGCGATGAAATATATTGTCAAATTATTAAACAATTAAGTAATAATCCAAGAAGTGAAAGTATTGCAAAAGGTTGGCAATTATTATGTATGTGTGTTGCAACATTTCCACCATCATATGATTTCGAAATGTATTTAATGCATTTTATAGTTGAAAGACGTGATACTGGTAAAGGTGTTGTTGTACAATTTGCAAAATATTGTTTAAGAACTTTAGAAGCGATGTTATCACATGGTGAAGGTGTTGGTTATGTACCACAAGTTGAAGAAATTAAAGCATTTGCAGTAAGACCACCAGTATTAGCAACAATTACATTAGTTGATGGTGCAAATTTAGTAACAGATTTACCAGTAACACCAGATACAAATGTTTTAAAAATATTAGAAATGTGTGTACAATGGACTGAATTATCAGATTCAAGAGTCGATTCATTAGGTTTATTTGTATATGATTTAGGTACTAATAGTGATAAAGAACAAAAATCTCAACCATATGATGATTTAGAAAGAACACCAAGACCATTACGTAATGAGGATTTTTTAGGTGATGTTTTTATAACAAAAGCAAGAGAAAAACGAGATTTCAAATTAGTATTTAAGAAAAAAATATTTTTACCTCAAGAAAATTATCGTGGTGAAGATAGTGGATTTGATAGATTATTATTTTTACAAGCAGAAGATGAAACCATTATACAAGGTAATATTGAATTACCAGATGAAAAAACTGCTTCATATTTAGCTGCAATATCTATGGCTGTATGTTATGGTTTAGATTTTGCAGATAATGTTACTGATTTAGTTAATAATCAAGCATGTCAAGATTTTGTTGCATTAGGTTGGCGTGAACATAATACACCTGAACAATGGGCTGAATTAATATTAGAAAATCGTCCAAATATGTTACCAACCGAAACAAATGAAGAAGATCCTGATAATTCATACTGGTTTGCTGATTTACAATATTTATTTGTTGAAACAGTTCAAGCTAGCCCAATGTATGGTATGCACTGGTTTTATTGTCATCCAAGAATATCTACTAAAAAACAAATACCAGAGCACATAAAGACTTTATCATCGAATATGTCATGTGCATTCAATTGTGAAGGTTTACATTTATTTACAGATCAACAAGAATGTATTGCATCATATGGGTATGCTGATATTTTTAGATGGGGTGGTACTACTGGTTTATTTAATATTATATTAGCAGATGAAGATGATGGTAATTTTGAATTATCATTAATAACAAGTCAGTCAACAGGTATGGCAAATATTATATTGGATCATATACATGCAATTATGAGTCATCAAGAAGATGAGCCTGCAACTTAAGATTAGCTGAATACTATACGCTTGAGCTGGATAGGATAAGAGAAGAGAAGAGAAGATAGGATCAGTAGTATCATATCATATCATATCATATCATATCATATCATTAACACATATTACATAGCACCACATTCCATTCGTATCATATCATATTTTGGTTTTTGAATGAAATGAAATAATAAAAACGAGAAAAAAAACATAATAGCAAAACATTTTAAAAAGTTTAATTTGAACTTTGATAACGAGAAAAAAAAAGAAAAAAAGATAATAACTGGGTGGGGGAGCTGAGCTATTCGGTAGGTAGGTATAGCTAGCACCGCACCTATTAATTAAGTTCAAAAAAAAAATCTAAAATTGTTTTTTTGAAGAATTAAATTTTTTTAATTTTCTTTCAATTTAATTTAAATTTAATCAAAAAATTACAAATAAGTAATAAAACTACTTTACCTTTACCTTTACCTTAACCTTGACCATTACCTTTACTTTTAATTCTTCCTTACTTCTTCTTGCTGTTGTTTTTACTTGGCGGTTTAGAGAATGTTGTTGGTGGTGGTCCAGTTGGCTTCACAAGAGGCATACTGTAAGAACTACCAACAGTACCATCAACAATTTCTGCGGTAGCTTTATCAGTAGTAATATCTTTTTTGATATCATTAAATGCTTTAACAATTGGATTGTCATCAGAAATTAAACTACCACTAGTGGATGTGGGATCTTTAGGCGGTGGCGGTGGGATTCCTAAATAATCTTTTACGTTATCTAATTTTAATACTGATGCTTGTGCAACAGATAAAGCATTATTTGTTGTCCAATATACAAAAACACCTGTTGGCATTGCCATTGTTGCTGGTGTCATTACTACTGCTAAACCTCTCATCACCCATTTAAATTTAGCTTGGTCATTACCAGCCATACCATCAGCACCTAATTCTATCATAGCTAAGAATGTTAAACTATTTAATATAGGTAATATCATTGTACTATCAGCAGCAGCTAAATCTGTAAACCATAATAAACCTCCATCTTCAACACCAGGAAAATATTCACCAATTTTTCTTAAACCAAAAAAAAATGATATAAATATTGGTAATTGTATTAATGGCATTAATAATGATAAAAATGGATTAACTTTATATTGTTTTAATAATGCTTTTGATTGTTCACTATATTGTTTTTTTCTAGCACTATTATTACTTTGTGGATCTCTTTTCATTGCATCTGTTACTTTTGTTAATAATGGTCTTACTGCTGCCATACGTGCACTTGATTGTGCCATTTTTATACCCATTGGTAATAAACATACTCTCATGCCTATTGTTAACAACACAATTGATTCCCAATAGGGTACTTGCATACCTAAATGAATATTTTCTATTAAACCTAATATAAGATCAGGTGGTGAATTTGTTAAAGCTTGCGATGTCACTGATTCAAATAATGGTTTTACAGCTGATGATGCGGCATCTACAGAAGTGGTTGAATTCATACGACGAGAGTCATTAATACTACTAATGCTAGTCAGGCAACCTGTATTCGCGTTGCCTACCTTCAAAGAGGATAAACGTAAAGAAGCGGAGCGCAAGCTTGCAACTCGGGAAATTCTATGCATTTTTTAACAATAATCAATTGTAATCTATATGCAATAAAAACTCCACCGAGGACTTGCTTTGGGAAATTTTTGGGAACTAGTTTTGCCGCTTCAATCACACTCGTATCCTCACTTTTCCTACTTAAAGTGTTGTTCAGGTAAATTATAGTGCAGCTTTGTTGGCTAACGAAATAAATTGGAATCTTTCTTTCCAATAGCACAGTTGAACTTGTGCAAAATAAGTTGATTTATAAATTTGCAAATTTTAGTTGAGCTTTAGTAAAGTTTAGGGTTAGAAACAAGAAGATATGAGTGGCAAAGATTCTGCTGCTGCTGGGGACTCTCCTAAAAAGGAAAAGAAAGAGAAGAAAGAGAAGAAGGAAAAGGATGGAAAAGATAAAAAAGACAAGAAAAAAGATAAGAAAAAGGATAAGAAAGCAGAAGAAGAAGCTGAAGCTGCACGTATTGCAGCTGAAGAGGAAACTGCACGCATTGCAGCTGAAGATGAAGCAGCTCGTATTGCAGCTGAAGAAGAGGCCAATAGACCCGTAACACCACCACCAGAGACTGTCAATTTAACTATCAGACCTATTGATAATGGTTGGGTTATGGGTGAAGATTTAGAAGTTGAAGTATTACTTGATAGTAATATTATACAATTAAAGGAATTAATTGCATATAAAAAAAATATATCAATACATAGATTTTTTTTAAGAAATAAAGAAAAAAAAATATTTTCTGTTGTACAAGAAAAAAATACTTTTCGACGTTTAAATTTACAGGATGGTTATTTATTTATATGTGAACCAATGTTAAGTGAAACATGGATATGGCATAGTGAAGAATGGTATATAGATAAATTAGTATCTGATATTTATAGTGTCATTGATTCAAATCCCATGAAACAGGCTACTATAAAAGATATTGAATTAAAAATAGCAAATTTGATACCACCAAAATGGCGTAAACATTCATTGACAATATTTTGTAGACAATATCCTGAATATTTTATTATAAATGTTGATACAAATTCATCAAAACCAGCATATTGGATCAAAAAACCTATTAAAAAAGGTAAATACAAGGAATTAACACAATTATCTAATTATACTGAATTTCCAATAGATGTTGGAAAAATTGTGCATTATAAACCAGATGGTTTTGATTGGGATGCATATGCAGATATTAATGATACAAAGCGTGTTGAATTAGATTTTGATATACCAGATATGATATATGAAATAACTATTATAAAAGCTGTTGATGTGATGCGTGCTGATACATTTGGCAGTTCTGATCCATTTTGTATTATATATTTTTTTAATGGTGATTATGATAAAAATTCTGATGAAAATGGTAATTTTAAATATAAAAAAATTGGACAAACAGCAGCAAAACGTAATACATTAAATCCGGTATGGACAGATGAAAGATTTACTTTATCAATAAATGCATCATTCGAAGTTGAAACAACCAAATTATTAATTGAATTATGGGATTGTGATATTGGACCACATGGACAAAATTTGCAAGGTGACTTTATGGGTGCAATAGAATTAGATTCATTAGATATTATGGAATTAATTGCTGATGGTGAAACACATACAATAGAATATCCACTACAAAAAAGAATTGAATCAGATCCTGATGACTTAGAACAAAATGAAATTAAAGGTAGTTTATTTGTTAAGGGTGGTAAAGCTGGTTTTGAAGTGAATTTAGTTAATTGTAGAAATTTAGTTGCACCAGCAAATAAATTCTCGAAACCATTTGGTATAATCCTATTTAATAACGAAGAAATTGATTCAACATTACCTGAACAGAGAGCTATATTAGATCCAGTATTTGATATTACAGTTAATTTAGCATTTAGTGAAATGACTCAAAAATTATCTGATTGTGAATTAGAATTTCAAATATGGAATACTGTTGGTAAAGGTGATGATATTGAAAATGAAGATGCTAAAGGTTCATTTTTAGGTTCATTAATTTTTACTGGTGAAGATTTGGAAAAGTTTTTAAGAGGTAATGTGCCATATGCAAATTTAGAAAGAAGAGCATTAAAGCAAAGTAAAAATGTCCCATTAAGACAAAGAAAAAATGTTATTGAAGGTTTTTGTACTGTTATTGGTGGTCCTGCTGGATTAGTTATGCAACCAGGTAAAAAAATTGAAATAGTAATAAAAGATGCTGATAGATTAGCAAAAGTATATCAAGCTTATATAGATGTTGAATGGAATTATCGTCGTGTAAACACAACATCAATGGCATTATTAGAATTAGGTTATTGTAAATGGAATGAAAAATATATATATGAAACAACAGCTGGTAGCGATAATTGTTTAAATTGTGATTTAAGATTAGATTTATGGGAAGATGCAGATCACGCTGTTGGTGCTCAAGGTCAAACATATTTAGGTATGATTAATATTCAAGCAGAAGAATTATCAGAATTATGTGATGGAAAATATTCAAATGAAATCACATATGATTGGGCATTAGATCCAACGAAAGAGGGTAGATTACAAAGATTAGTAAGAGGTAATATTACCCTAAGAGGTGGTTTACCAAAAGGTAGAAAAAAAGATGAAAGAATTTTAATAATTCAAAATTGTAAAAATTTAGGACGTGCTAATGCTGGTGCAATGTTAGGGTTAGGTTCATCTGATCCATATGCAGAAATATGGTTTAATGATGAATTTATAGGTAAAACACCAACAATTGAAACGAATTTAAATCCCATATGGGATACACAAGATTTTTTTATTACATTAAAACCATTGAGAGAATTGACAGATAAAGAACTAAATGATTGGGTATCTAAAAATGAGGAACTTAAAAAAGAAGGTAAATCACCAATTGAAAGAAGTGTATATCATGAATCAATTTTACAAATAAGAATATATGATGAAGCTAATGATGGCGGTGAAGGTTTATGCTTGGGTGTTGTAACATTAAATGAAAATGATATGATAGATTTTTTTGATTCAAAAGAAGCACATAATAAAACATTTCCTTTAATCAAAGATGATAGAAAAGAAAATTTAAATAGGAAAACGAGAAATCCTACTTTAGGAACTGGTGCAGAATTAACTATAGGTACACCAGCAAAAGAATATGTATCACCTGTATCTTGGAGAGATGCAATTGAAGCAGCAATTGAAGCTGAAAATGCTAGATTAAGAGAATTAGAGGACGAAAGATTAGCAATTGAAGCACAAGAAGCAGAAAGAAATTATCAATTAGAATTAGCTGCTGCAGCACAAGCTGAAAAAGATGCTGAAACTGCAGCTAAATTTGAAGCTGAAGCTGCTGCTGCAGCAGCTGAAGCAGCTGCAAATGAACCAACTGAGGAAGATAAATTAAAAGCTGAAGAAGAAGCTGCTGCTGCAGCTATCAAAGCTGAAATTGATGCGAAAAAAGCTGCAGATGAAGAAGCCTACAATGACATGATGGCATTGAGTTTGGATGACTAAGAATAAGATTACACATGAAAGTTGAAGTAAGAGTAAGAGTAAGAGTAGAAATAGTTGTATTATTAACTTGTTTTTATTGTATAAGTTATACATATAGAAAAAAATTTTATTATTTAATTACTACTCACATTTCATTACATCCACACTGAAGGAAGGGGAATGAGAGGAAGAAGAAGATGAAGTAAAAAAGAGATAGATTATTTATTTATTTTCCTTTCCATTACATTTCATTCCATATTTAACTTTAAACAAATAACTTAACATGAACAAACTGAAGCATTTAATTTAATACCAATCCTCACTTTAGTAGTCACCTGATCTGGTTTCCCCCCTGTAGGCTTGCGTTCTTCTTGAATTGGATACTCATGGAACATGCCTTTTATGCCATTAATAGCACTGGAGTCTTAGATTCCCCCTTCCGTAGGCTTGTTTTCTTCTTGAATTGGACACTCAAGGAGCATGCCATTAATAGCACAGGAGTCTTGGATCTTCCATCCGGAGATATCCCCATCAAAGGGTGTACTCCAGAACATGTATTCCATGCCAGTTACACTACTGACATCCCATCCAGAGATATCCCCATTAAAGGGTGTCTCACTGAACATGAAACCCATGTCAGTAACACTACTGACATTCCATGCAGAGATATCCCCATTAAAGGGTGTCTCTGCGAACATGGCATACATGTTAGTAACACTGCTGACATTCCATCCAGAGATATCCCCATTAAAGGGTGTCCTCATAAACATTTGACTCATGGCTGTAACACTGCTGACATCCCATCTAGAGATATCCCCATCAAAGGGTGTCTCACTGAACATGTATTCCATGTTAGTAACACTGCTGACATTCCATCCAGAGATATCCCCAGTAAAGGGTGTCTCTGCGAACATGTAACTCATATCAGTGACATTCCTGACATCCCACTTGCTAATATCATCATTAAAGTTACTCTCGTCTTTAAATAGCTCATTCATATTGGTAACCAGTGATGTTTTCCATTTACTGATATGCCCATACTTCTCTTCTGCTGTCACAGAATCAGTACACCAATGATTCACAGCTACTTTTATGTCATCATCAGTCCTAATGTACTTACTCGGCATCATTGGGTTGAATATGACAAAGATGAAATCTGGCTGGAAACATCTCACTACTGGGTACTGTCTCCTGATCCTGTACAACCACTCTACGAAGACGTATCTCTGTTCAATGATTGTCGCATTCATTGTTTGATTGTTTTTGTCTATTAATTTGTCGTTTTTTCGTTTTTTTAACATTCAACAACGAACAACACGGACCCACATGTCCCACGTCTTTCACGCGTTTAAAAGTACATAAGTATTGGTTTTCAGAGTTATTTCCGTCGATCTTTTGCATTTTCTCGACTTACTGAAGAGTTGGAAGTATAAAGTACCTTTTCTTGCAATATACACCGGCGGACCTCTGTCTCTCTTTTTCCTCAAATAAAATACATAGAAATGTCATCACTAAAGGTTGAAAGTAAAGCAGCAAAAGGGGATGTGGAATATCAATCATTGTTTTGGGTACCAATGTTGTATCAAACAGCTGAATCAGCAACAATGATGGTGGAATCAATGTTAGATGATATAGGTGATTTTAATGAGAATGTAACATTTGACTCATCAAGAGGTAGTGTATTACAATTAAAAGAAAAAAAAGAAGAAGAAATGAAACAAAAAGGACCACAAAAAAGGCGTGTACAAATTTTAGGTGATGATAGTTTAGGTAATGAAGTTGTTGCAACACGAGTTGAAGTAATAACAAAATCAGAAGATACAGTATTTACAATATTATCTGTATTGAAAGCACATTTTTTATTTAGTAAATTGCATGATTATGAATTAGAAGATGTTGTTGATAGTATGGTTGATGAATACTTTGAACCAGGTGAAGATATAATAGTTGAAGGTAATGTGGGTGACAAATATTATATATTAGAAGATGGACAATGTGAAATAGTTATTAATGATAATATTGTTGGTACAATACCAAAAGCTAATAGTTTTGGTGATTTAGCATTAATGTATAATTCACCTAGAGCAGCTACAATAAGGGCCACAACAGATTGTACATGTTGGTCATTACAAAAGAAATTTTTTAGGCAAGCAATGGTAACATCTAGTAGTAATCAAACAGGTAATTTAGCCCAATTTTTAGGTAAATTAAAATTATTTGAATCATTAAATTTAGAATTATTATCACAATTAGCAAAATCATTAACATTAAAAACTTATAATGATAATGACTATATTATTAAACAAGGTGAAATAGGTGAACAATTTTATGTTATATATAAAGGTAAAGTTCGTATAACAAAAACAGGTGATGATGGTAAAGAAATACCATTAATAACATTAGGTGAAGGTGCAGTATTTGGTGAAAGGGCATTGATAAAAAAGGAACCACGTGCTGCTAATGTTATTGCAGATAGTTCAACAACAGGAATTAAAACTGAATGTTATAGTTTAGCAAAAGAAGATTTTGCAAATATGTTAGGAAGTATTATAGAACAAATGAATGAATTAAATAATATGAGAATAATAAGAAGTTGTAATATATTTAATGAATTAAGCGATAAATCATTAATAATTATAAGAAATATATTAAAAACAAAAGAAAAGGAAATGTTTCATGGACAAAGATTATTATGTGATAGTTTAAATATATATATTGTTATGGATGGTGAAGTAACTAATGCTGATAGTGATGTATATAAAGTTGGACATGTTATTGGTAGTTTAACTACAGCAGCAGATGATGAAACACCGAGTATAACATGTAGAAGTGATGAAGCTGTTGTTGGTATCATATTAAGAAGTACAATAATGGATCGTCTTGAAGATCAAAAAGATGATGTTGAAGATGAAATCGTTGAAACAGCATCAAAAGTGTTGGATCCAGAAGAAGAAGCATTAGAAATATTACAAACAAATTTAGATAGTAGAAAGGAAAGTGCGATAAAACGATTGGAGGCTATTAAAGAATATGAATGTAATGATTTGTTAGATTTAGAAATATTGAAACCATTAGGTAAAGGTAAGTGTATAGTCATGTCATGTCCTGTCCTATCCTGTCCTATCATATTCTGTCCTATTCTGTCCTATTCTGTCCTATTCTGTGATTTCATGTCATGTCATGTGATTTCATGTCATGTCCTGTGATTTCATGTCATGTCCTGTGATTTCATGTCATGTTATGTGATGTTTTGCCCGTGTTGTCTATGTATCCGTGTTTTGATTTCTGTTATTCCTCTTACTAACTTATTATTTCATATTTACACTTAAACTTGCACTTACACTTAAACTTAAACTTACACTTACACTTGCACTTACACTTACACTTATAGGTACATTCGGTAATGTTTATTTATCAAGAAATAAGTATACAAATAAAATTATGGCCTTAAAATGTTTGGATAAAACAACCTTAATTAAATCATCACAATCAATGTATGTTAAAAGAGAATGTGAATGTTTGTATCATTTACATCATCCATTTATTGCTGAATATTATGGTTTATTTTTATTACCAAGAAAAATTATATTTAGAATTGAAAATTTACCAGGTTTAGAATTATGGCAATACTTGTATAGCCAAGATCGTAATAAAAATGCATGTGGTGGTTTACCAATAAAAGATAGTATTTTATATTTAGGTATGATAGTTTTAGCATTAGAGCATATACATTCATTAGGTTATTGTTATCGTGATTTAAAATCAGAAAATATGCTGTTTGACGCTTTTGGTTATTTAAAAATAGTAGATTTTGGTTTTGCTAAAAGTGTTCCATTTTTTAATAAAGCTGGTGAAATACAATATAGAACTTTTACATTATGTGGTACACCTGATTATATGGCACCAGAAGTTGTTTTAACACAAGGACATGATAAATCAGCTGATTATTGGGCATTAGGTGTATTAACATATGAAATTGTATGTGCTTGTACACCTTTTGAATCAATAACACAAAAACGTGTTTTTGAAAAAATTGTTAGATCACAACATTTTTTAAATTTTCCAAGTGATTTTGATCCACATATGAAATCATTTGTAAGGAGATTATTACATCCTAAGGCAGCATTACGTATTGGTGCATTACAGAATGGTATTAATGATATTAAAGAACATGCAATTTTTAATATTAAGGGTAGTGATCAGTTTTCTTTCAATGAATTATTAGCTTATAATGTCAAAATGCCATATGTCCCACCATCTGATAGTATAATCGATAATGCTACAAATAATGGCGGAACTAATGATATTAATAATAATAATAATAATAATAATATCTTAGAAGAAAAAACAGCTGAAGATTTACAAAAAGAATTTGATGATAATATTGAAAGTGGTGTTGAAATGATCGATTTAGTGGAAGAGTCGGCTATTGAAGATGATGCTAACGATTGTTTATTTCAAGATTTATTAGATATTCACATGTATAGTGGGCATATTACTGAACATCAAGCTCAGGAGGCAGAGTAAAAGTTAGTTAGAGTAAGATTATTAAGTTAACAACTCAGCAGCTTTTCCTACTCCAAGATTGACGAAGGGTGTGGTCAAAATGAAATGAGAAAAAATGAGAAGAAATGAGAAGAAATGAGAAGAAATGAGAAGAAATTAGTTAAGTTTAATTTGTAATATTATTGTGAATTGTTGTCTTTTGTCACTGCTTCGTCTCGTTCCTCTCGTCTCCTCTCCTCTACTTGATAATTTATTTACATTATATGTTACATAAAATATATTATATTATCATCACAACCATCTTCCATCCAACTCCGCT
>JACKZZ010012137.1_pt1 | contig 25580 bp, 8 predicted proteins | sample 8027871 | NCBI WGS metagenome assembly JACKZZ01 (sample SAMN15724774, study PRJNA655200) | protist metagenome | isolation source: fluorescence activated cell sorting (FACS) single amplified genomes of... | place: USA: West Boothbay Harbor, Gulf of Maine | collected 2000-07-19 | reverse complement strand
TTCATAATGGTACCAGTCACCGTGCTGCACGTCGAGTGCACCGTCATGTCCGCCTCCGTACAGTCGACTTCGCTGGATGTAGGCAGCTCATTGCAGGCGAGGCCCCCAAACTTCTTGTGGCACTTGCAACGGCCTGTGCCGTAGGAGCATGCCCCCCTCCTGCTGCATGGGATGTATTCTTTGTGGTTGACGGAGTTGGAAAGTAGCGTAACGCCACACGTAATGGCGTTGGACGACGTCGCAGAGGACGTGATGCAGGCAAAGTCGGTGATGGGAGGGCTCCCCTCGTGGGAGTAAATGTTGTTTTGGGCCACGTTCGGGAACGGCCAGGCCGTTATGGCCACCGTGTACGTTGCGCTCTTGCTCGTTGCGTCCGTTACCGCACGGGTGCATGTTACGGTGCCGATACCATCCAGCCGCTCCATGAACGTTTTGCAGGTGGTGTCGGATTCCTGGTCGGCGTTTGCGTTGAAGGTCGTGTACGACCCGTGGAATTCTAGACGGAATGTCCCGCTCATGGCAGAGCTGCTGGAAGTAGTGACCCGCAGCTGGTAGTCGGCCTGCCCGGTCGTCAATACGTCGTCCCCCATCGGACACAACCGCTCGGTGCACATCGGCCCAGTGTACCCAAGGTCACAGACACACCCAGTCATCATGTGTGCATCGAAGTTTGTGTACTTTACGACTGCGGAGGTGCTGGACTGGAATTGTTGGCCGATCGTCTGGATGTCCAGGCACCTCCCGTGCCCCGAGCACATCCCCGGGCACATCAGCCGTTCGCAGGCAAGGCCCCAGAACGGTTCGTCACACTCACACACCCCATTCTCTTTGCCACACTTTCCCCGGTTGGAGCACTCCACTTCTTTGTGGCCGTAGTGGGAAGGAAGCGCTTTGTCCGCCCACGCTTTTCCAGTGGGGCAAGAGCGTTCGGAGCAATCGAGGCGGGCCCACCCTTCGTAGCACGTGCAGAGGGCCGCCCGCCCACAAAGCCCGTGCCCACTGCACTCGTTCGGGCAGGAGGATTGGGCAGGGGGGAACAAGCTCAGAAGGAAGAGGACGCTAACAACCAAGACAGAACACCCCATTGAAGCAACACTCTCAATTGCAATATGAATGAAATTGAGGCATAAGACAGGGAGGGGGTGAAAATAGAACTGTCCTTCCATTTGATTTGGTCTTCACTTGGATGTCCCGGAAGGAACGAACTAACAACGTCGGTCAGTTTCATTTGATTTTTCTTTCTTTTTCTTTCAATACCGTACTGTCGTCACAAATAATAAAATAAAAAATAAATAATATAACTGATGATGATCATAATTTCCTTTGCTATTTTTATATTAAGCTTACTATTGTTGGTCTATTAAATTCCTTCTTTTTCATCTTAATTATTTCAAAGTACAAGTACAGTAAAAAAATTATTGGAATTATTTACACGTAGGAGGCAGGCACTCTTAAGTATATATATATTGCTTGTATTACATAATCTAGAGGTATATAACGCACCTATCTTCTCTCCTCCAATTAGAAGAAAGAAATAAGGCTTGTGGTTATGTCATATTGAAAGCGCTATTAACCCTAGCCCCTAACCGTATGAAGAATTTAAGTTCCCTTCTATTTTTAATAATAACATATAAATACCATTAGTGAAAAAGCAGCAGGATGAAGAGAAGAAGGGGACGGACTATCCCTATATAATATATAGCGCTAATTATCTCTAATAAAAAATGTAATAAAATGAGAGGAGGATTTACGTTATTAGTCCAGGCATACGCATCAAAAAGAAGTAAAAAAAAGGGTAATTTTAAAACACTGTGTAGAAATACAAAATGCGACAACAAAGACAAAAAACAGAGCTGAAGCGGAGGCTAAAAAATCAAAGGGAACAGCAAAGGCAGCAGAATGAAGGCACCACTGTTTACAACAATGATGTCAAAAATTGTATTTTTAATATTATCATTATATGCATCCAACACAAACGGTGATGCACGGTATAAATGCGCCGTTTGTGATCCCATGGGTGATCGGGAATGGCCCTATTCGTGTTCTAGTATGGAAGCGTCGAGCACTTATGCCCACCTGAAGTGCAAGGGGAACGGGTGTCAATACATAACGAAAGACCAAGCAAAAGCGGGGGATGTAGGGTTTAGTGATTGGTGCACGTACAGAAATTTTACCGCACCTGCTTCTTCCTCTACGTATACACCAGTACCAGAGTGTGCGCTTATTACACGTGGAAATGGAGATGCGGGAACATCACGGTGCGAAAAAAAAACGGCAACATATGCAACGACCGTACCCGCTGGCATTTCATCAAGGAAATTAACCGTTTCATGTTGCGGCACACAACATAATAAAATTCGTTGCAGTGCCAACACTCCATTAAGTAACAATGCATGCTCCTCTTGCTTCGTTGAATCGCAAACATTAGCACAAGCAAGATCAATCTGCGAAAACGATGGGGGTCGAATTTGCACGAAAGTTGAAATTGAAAATAGAATTGCAGAAACAAAAGGATGTGGCCAAGATCAAATGATGACATGGACATCGACGTCTTGCGATTGTGCAACAATTAACCCCTCGCCAGGCCCAACGCCTAACAGCCCAAGCCCAGTACCCACATCCTGCGTAAAACCACCTCCCGCTGTGCATATGATCCCAAAACCAAAAGAAATTTATCCACCAAGGCGGACTAATATTTCAATTAAGCAAGGTTTCTTAGATTCGAACGAAAAAGATTATATCGATAATTTTGATGAGCTAATAGCAGACTCATACTCTGACTTACAATTAGCACCGTCTGAACTGAAAAAGGAATGTTATGGAAAAGGGCAACCTTTTACAGAAAACGATGAAAATGTCGTAACAGCAACATCAGTGTCAACTATTATTTCAGCCTCTGATTTACAATTGCAGTGTGGAAACGCTTCTATTTGCATTGTTCCATCGTGGTTAACGGTAGAAATGAATAAAAGTATTAATGTAGCTGCATTGATCGTTCGTGGCCGTTTGCAATGGACAGACAAGGAACAAGGAAGTGGAAATATGTGGCTATGTGCAGGCTACGTTGCAATTGAAGATGGTGGTATTTTTCACATGGACCTTTCTTCTGCCGAGGAGAAGACTGGGTACATTTTTATTAAAGACAATGGGTTACAACATAAAGATCTAGGTACCAGGGCATTTGGTGCGGTCGGAAAATCAAAAGCATCGTACATAGAAATAAGTGGAAGACCATTGCGACGTACATGGTCTTTACTCGCAAAGCCGCTAATTGCTGGAACAAGAAATTTAACATTAATGCATGATCCGATTTTGATGAATTGGAAAATTGGTGATCGAATCCTTGTTGGGCCTACGGAAAGGTCTTCGGAGGGTCAAGGACAAGACTTTCGCATCGTCGGCTTCGGGCCTAATAACCAAGTTGAACTCGATATGCACGCAGTGCCTTTAAAAATTGGTGGCGAGCACGTTACAGTGGTAGATTCTTTCAAAGCAGATTTACAGTATATTCCCTTACACGGCAAACCTGTTGCCTCTCTAAGATCGGCAGAAGTTATTCACTTAACACGTAATATTATAATTACCGGGGATGATTTTAGACATATTGAATGCGATCCTAAACTCGGCAATGGGTACGCCCCTGTCATTGAAGGGTGCAGATGCTCGGACAGTCGAAAGCACTGTACCATGGGGCTTCATACTATTCATATGTTCAATGGTATCATAAAAATTAAACACGCCCGTGTTGAAAAATGTGGACAGCGTGGCGTTCTTGGAAAGTATTGCATGCACTACCATCTTATGGGAGATTGCCCAGAGTGCATTATGGATGGTAATGCAATAGAATTTGGGCACCAAAGGGCATTAGTAGTCCACGGCACGCACCGTACTTTAAATACTTTCAACGTGGTAAACGATGTTCGAGGCGCAGCTATGTACATTGAAGATGGAAATGAAATGTACAATACAATGTCGTATAATGTTTTGATTTGCCCGTGGGGTAATAATGATAGGACAAAACGTGGGTGCTCGGTGCCAGGCACTGCCAATGGTCAAGCCGATACGGCATTGAACCAGGTAGGCATTTGGGTCACGGGCCCAAGGAACCATATGATAGGAAACCGCGCATCAAATAGTTTTAATGGTATGTTGTATAATCCGTTAGGCAATGGGGTGGGGGCTGTTAACAACAAACTGTGCTACATCGGCAAGCAAGAGTTTGCCCGTTTTGATGGCAACACGTTCCACTCGCACGGGCGGTTCGGTACATACGGACTTGGCGCTTTATTTCCAAAAAAAATGCCAAGTCAAACAGTATCTAGCAATGGGCTAACCCCAATATCTTCCGAGTGTGAAGTGCACACTTCAGACGGATACGACAACGGTGTTGTTGGGCTGTTTAATAATAATTTTGATTACGGCAACACTTTTGTTGGACACTATTCTGCGGGCGATATTCAATATAGGAGGCATGTTTCCTTGCAAAATGGAAATTTGCTCTATTGGAAAGAAGCTAAAAATATGGCTGATGGTTGCGCCGCATTAATAAAAGATAGTTATTACAGCAAAGGTAACGTCGCCCTTCCAGATGAAGGCGCACATTTAATTGAAAATACTATTATTACCGGATCTGCAGGGCTCGAAGCAAATCATCATTGCCACGTTGGCGCTACGGGAATTTTATGCCAGCCTACTTATGTATTTCACAATACAAAACGATATGATAATTCTGATGGAAATCAAAATTGGTGTTACTTCGGTGGGAGCTCAAAAAAGACTTGGTCTATGGCAAATGGTGGCATATTTACACTGTCCCCGCCAAATTGTTTAGCCAATCATCAAAACGAAGGTATAGAACATTGTTTTTTCCCCAAAGGCTATTGCTCTGTAGTCGATTATCGATACGATTATTTAGTAAAATTCGGTCACAATGTTGACAATAAGACTTGTTCATTCAGTTCAACGCTGGATGATGTATGGCCTGGTAAATCTGGCAGTGATTTGAAGAAACGTTATAACAATGGAAACAAAGACAGCGTTTTGTGCAAGGTACCACTAAGGACGTTAAAAATATTTTCTCGTAACTTTAACAAAAATTGGCAGCTAAGAAATGTTCCTGATCTCCATGTGGAACTTTGGTACGATAATAACAAACCAGAAGATAAGGAAAACAGCGTCAAACCGGATGTAGAAACGTACATTCAGTTTCATCAAATTGGTGTAAGAGGTTCTGATGGTGGAGGTGGCATGCCATACAAGCAAGGGTACAGCCTTCCCGTTGTCCCTTTAGTAAAAGGGCAATACATGACACACAAATACAGGATATCGATCGGCAATAACAGCCTTCCGATACCTTCAGATTGGTAAGTACTGTCTCCCTTCCTTCCTTCCTTCCTTCCTTCCTTCCTTCTCTTCATTCTCACATGTAACCCCTCCTCTCGTTTTTAATTCGTTTTTAATTAACGTCTCCTTTCTTTCTATTTCTCCCGTAAATTAAGGGTGATAACATTTTCTGATCCAGTCTTTGGAAATCGGTGGGAAAAAGACGAAATAGTAATGGAAGTTGTAGGCAGAAGCTGCCCTTACAAAACCAATTCTCAACACGACAGGCGCTTTTTTTCATACTTTTTCGGTGGCAACACGCAAATGTACGGGCACGGGGCGTGTACTCAATATCCCGATATGCCTCCAATTAATTGCTCAAATGTACCCGAGGTCGTACCAGAACACTGCCCAGAATATTGCCCAAAAGGTTGTGATAACGATAAATCTTACTGCGATTGTGGATTTAAGAAATGCATGTGCAAACCAGGGCATGTATCGATAGGCAGTCATAAAAAACCGATGGTTGGGAACGATGACCCGGGTGTATGCCAACTGGATTTATGTGCTGCGGCAAAGTGCAGCGGCCACGGGGTTTGTTCTGCAGAATATCTTGGTGGGGATATCCCAGTAAGTCTTGCTGCGTGTATATGCGATCCGCCTTGGTCGGGGCCACTTTGTGATCAAAACGTGTGTGAAGGACCCCTGGCCCGTAATTGCAGTGGACACGGGAAGTGTATTCCCAGCGGAGGCGAAGCAACGAAATGTGTATGTGACCCCGGTTTCTCTGGAGAAGATTGCGAAACCTCTTGTACATCCGTATGCAAAGGAACGTATCCATACGGCTGCAGCACCAATTGGGGCACAGCAGGATGGAATTTAAGATGCAACTCTGGAGGAGGCTGCTCATATGGCATACACCCACTACCAGGTTGGTGTACTTTTAAGGTCATGCCAGATGATTTAACCTCTTCAATTGATGACGGTTGCAAAGCCGAAAGCGACTGCACGTACGATGGAACGTGGAATTGCACGGCGGGAAAATGTTCAAACGTAATAAATCGTAAAGATGGAACGCCTTGTAACTCAAAACCATACGGCACTTGCACCAATGGAGTTTGTATCGGTCAAAACGTACCTGTTACAGTGTTTCATCCAGTACCGGAAAAGACTACGAAACCTCCCCCTGATTTAGACGTTTCTTTAGAAGTCGTTTTGGAAAGTGATGAAAACAGAGTCCGTATTACAATTAATGGGCCAAGCAACGATGCTTGGTTTGGGGTAGGTTTTGGCGCTGTCTCTATGGCAGATAAACCGTACTCCGTTATTGTGCAAGGTACAGGGGCGATAGTTGAAAGAAAACTTGGGACGCATAGTCCAGGAACAGCGATTCAATCCTCCCTTAAATTGGTTTCAAATTCTATTTTTCAAGGTCGCCGGAGAATTGTTGCAACTAGAAATATGACCGGGGCAACGCCGAAACATTACACATTTACCAATGCATCAGAAATTAAATATATTTACGCCATCGGTCACACATTACAATTTGCATACCACAAAGCAATGGGGAAGAAAATAGTCAAAGTCGTTGATCTGAACAATAATCCTGTAGTGACAGCAACAACAACTGCTGCTCCTGCACCTTCCAATGCAGGCAGTAACCAGCAACAACAACAAAAATCTAACAACCCTGAACCGACTGACCTAAGACCCAGACCGAGCCTGTGCGCAAAACATTTGGTTGTTAGAGGCAATGGTAACGGGGAACGTCTCTTGTTACCGAGTAGCTCAACAGTTTCGCATGAGCCTACTGGAGAGAATATAAAAGACATCAGCATTACTTGCTGCGGCACAACGCATAATGATTTGAGATACGATAATAATAATAAATGTTATCCAACTGGACAAAGCCATGCCTTCGCAATTGTTTATTGTGAATTTTACGGCGGCCGACTATGCACAGAAAAGGAAATCAATTCAAAGATTGCTGCTACAAAGGGTTGTAATTACGATCAATACTGGACATGGGTAAAAGACATGACGTGCACGCCCTGTAAATTACCGGTCGTTGACAGTAATCTTGCAATGTTTGAGGGAGGATCAACCAATTGCCAAAGTGGCAACTTAGTAGAGGAAGGTGTAACGTGTACACTAATACCGCTGAAAAAAACGTTGCTATGCACTTCCCCAGGATTGTGCAGTTCAAATGGGCAGTTTTCAAAAAATGCTTCATGCTATGAAAAGGAAGAAGAACATTACATTATCAAAGGGAATGGAGAAGGATTTCCAGAGTGTTCGGCAAAAACAAATTCAAAAACATCTAATCCACCGTTCGGCCAAAATGCAGATATTACTGTTTCATGCTGTGGTACCTCAAACTCGAATTTGATAAGAAAATATAGTACTGGAGATTGTTACCCACGTGGAAAAACGTACGAAGAGGCACGTATAATTTGTTCTAATAGTGGTGGACGCGTGTGCACAAAAGGTGAATTAGTAAGTGGTATCGGCCGTGGGAAAGGGTGTAATGGTGATAATTTCATGACATGGACATCAGATAAATGCAATTATGGAAACGAAACATCGATTGCAAAAGCAACAACAACAGCCACTCCTACTTTGGCTTCAACAACAACTTCGCCTGTTGTAACCACGACAACAGTGCCAACGACAGCATCGGTCGAAACAACGAAAGCAGTGGTAAGAACAGAGGGACCGGCTTCAACAACAGCCACTCCTACTTTGGCTTCAACAACAACTTCGCCTGTTGTAACCACGACAACAGTGCCAACGACAGCATCGGTCGAAACAACGAAAGCAGTGGTAAGAACAGAGGGACCGGCTTCAACAACAGCCACTCCTACTTTGGCTCCAACAACAACTTCGCCTGTTGTAACCACGACAGCAGTGCCAACGACAACATCGGTCGCAACAACGAAAGCAGTGGTAAGAACAGAGGAACCGGCTACAACAACTCCAGCATCCACATTAGCATACATTATCAGAGGGAACGGGGAAGGATTTCCAGAGTGTTCGGCAAAAACAAATTCAAAAACATCTAATCCACCGTTCGGCCAAAATGCAGATATTACTGTTTCATGCTGTGGTACCTCAAACTCGAATTTGATAAGAAAATATAGTACTGGAGATTGTTACCCACGTGGAAAAACGTACGAAGAGGCAAGTATAATTTGTTCTAATAGTGGTGGACGCGTGTGCACAAAAGGTGAATTAGTAAGTGGTATCGGCCGTGGGAAAGGGTGTAATGGTGATAATTTTATGACATGGACATCAGATAAATGCAATTATGGAAACGAGGATACCGTGACACAATCACCTACGACAAGTTGCCGCAGCGACAGTTGTTGTAGCTACGGGACTGTTTACAAGAACGGTAAATGCGAAGTTGAGTATTTTGTTGCTATGGGACTGTTTACAAAAAGGGTAACTGCGAAGTTGTGTGTTAAGGTTTAGAGACCTTTTTTGAAATTGTTTTGTCGCTTTCCGTGTGTTGTATGTGTATGGAAATCTCTTCATCGCAGACTTACCTCTGTTTTTCGCTACTCGTATTTCAAAATAAATTAAGGATGAATATTGTTGGGTTGTATAGGGCATTCGTTATTTTCTTCAAGAAGTATTCTCTTTAAAACTTTAAAATGTTTTTACCAGACCTTACTTCAAATGCCAATAACAAAATATGGTTCCTATCCCAACAGATGGGGTCGCCTCTAACAAGAGCCATATCAATTCACTCACTCCGGGGTGGTTCGAGTAGACAACTTGGGTTAGTTTATTACGGTAGAACGACTATAACATTAATATTGTACTTTGCACGATTAGTTGACAGGGGTGGGGGTATGCTCTGATTATACTGTAAACTTAATAATATAAACACAGCATTAAATCAGTTGGTAAAAAATGTGAAAAAAAGATGTGTGTGCACGCCTAGGGGTTTAAGATATAACAAAAGTGTCATAAGTATAAAAAAAGTGTATACTAAAATCAATTTTTAAATAGATAAAACGAAAGTGTCATAAATATAAAAAAGTGTATACTAAAACAAATTAAAGTATATAATTATTTATACTTATGACACTTTCTTTTCTCTATTTACAAAACAACTTTTAAATAGCTAAACGAACGAGATTTAATTACAGAAATACCATACAGTTAAATTATACGATATTTCGTCAAGTATATAGTCTTCTTATACTTAAATTCACAATGTTTTGCCTATACATACAAAACAGGAAATCTTACCATAAACAGCCAAAAATTTTAGATCATTCAGAAATAAAAGCTCACAATACAACTTTTATACTTATAAAGTTTTTCGGTATTTCCTATGAATGTGTTTTCAGAAAACGTTCGTTGTCAGCTCTCTCTCCAAAGAGCTATTTTACGTGAAAAGGAAGAATCATTTCTACTATTATATATAACTACAGTTGAAGCAGTACATTTATTATATAATTTTTTATACTATTTTAGTAGTGGTCTATCGTTTTAAGTTATAAATTAAATAGACGACTTCTTTAATAATAGTGAATTATTTGGTTTAAATAACTATACTAACTATAGGAAGATTTCATCGATTTACACAATCAAAGGACAGTAATTTATACTTGAAAGGGACATTAGAATACCAAATTAATTAATCATAAAATGGCTTTTTTTTCTTTTTCGCACCATCTATAAAACAGGAAATCACTAAAATATTAGGACACTACAAGTACAAGGAAGAAAACCATTTGACAAGCCTTTCATTTCAGCTTTGCGCCTTTTTTAATAATATACACATACCATAGGGACCTTAAAATGACATAAATCTTGTTTTACAATGAGAATGAAGGGTCGACTGCGTGTTTACTCGCTTTGTTTTGGGCGCGTTGAGTGAGAGAGGTGTTCCTCCCTTGGTTGCTCCTCCTTGATATTATATGATATGATAGGTGATAGGCCGGCCGGCCACTCCGGTAGTTAGTTATCGGGAGAAGAAGAAAAATTACACCTTAATTATTTCTTACAAATAATCTACCTTAAAATATACCACCAATCGCTTCGTTTGATTTGCAAGAAATGCATGCGCCCCTTAAACCATTTTTTAACTTCGTTTGATTTGGAAAGAAATGCATGCCCCTTAAACCATTTGTTAACTTCGTTTGATTTGGAAAGGAATGCCCCTTAAACCATTTTTTGTGGGAGTGGGAAACATTACTAAAAATTATACCTTAAATAAATATACAGAGACTCAGTTTGTACCAATAAAATGTATTAATTGAAGTCCTGATGTTATTCTATATTTATTCATTTCATTTCCAGATTTTTTATTTCCTGTCCCAATTGTATATTTTGTACGATATTTCAATATAACCGAAACATTTCGTTCTTTCTTTGATGGGTGCACAGACATTACAGCACAATTAAAAATTGTTCCTTCCTATAACATTTTTGGAATAATATGAAAATCTTTGAGCATTCGCAACAAACTTTTCACAAGTAATTGCGGGCCAGTGGGATTTCTTCCTTCCTCAAGTAAATTATCTAAATGAATGCCTTTCGTAGTAAAACTGCCCGCGACAGGAGTTGCACTTGAACCTTCTAAATATGATATGAAACAACTTGTGCATTGCTGGAACAAGAGTTTTGCCTACAGGATCTAGTACGAGAGTGTGGTGACATTTTCATGTCCCGCTAACAAAGATGTTATTTGATGTTCCGGCATTGAAGGGGGTGATGATTGTTTTACATCGACCTTTCAATTTTTTTTTGATGCTTATTATTTTCATTTTCATTTTAGTTATTAGTCTTGTTATTTTTTTGTTCATTAGCCTGAGTTTGGTGTTGTTGTTTGGGATGCAATCATGCCGGATTTTGTTGTGGAAAAGAATAATTTTTAGGAATTTTCAGTACAGGAACACACAATTAGGGTGATTTTTAACTAATACATAGAAATAGCACAAAAGTGTTTTTTTATTTCACAAAAAATGGTTTAGTTTATTTTCACTATACCGATTTATATAGGCTAATATTACAAGTACGATATTTTAAGTTTTTGCGATAAAATTCCATGTTTTTTTGCACTGCAATTTGTTTTCTGCTCCTTTGTTTTTCTTGATCGGTTTACTCTTTAGTCTAAACCATCTTCCTCGTATGTATATTCCAGTTAACATCATCTTCGACAATTTGTAATTCTAACGCAGCATAATAATACAGCGATGACGATGATGCGAATATTAAATTTGCTGTGTTTTAAAAGTTACTACGAAGTACTACAGGCCGTCGGGATCAGCGTGGCCGTGCTGGTACGCGACGCGGACCAAAATCCCCCCATCATATACTACTGCATGTTCTAATTACATAGATTTAAATTGGGACACATCGATCATGTCTAAGGCCGCTTCAATTTCGTTATCCTTCTCTTCCGTCCGACCATCTTCATCCAGTTCATCTGCCATTTCTTCCTCTTCTTTTCCAGCATCTCCTACAAACCCAGCAACAACACCTAAGCCCATGGGCAGCAAACTGTTAATGACGGAATTAAAAACATCGGATTTTCCGAAAGCGGTGATTCCCAAGTACACAAATGAGAGTAAGAACAACAATACCAGAAACGCAGCGATAAATTTCGAAGCGAGATTCATCACGTCTTTTAATTCCTTCTTTAACAGAAATAGGGTAAGCTCGCCTTCAATCTGCAGCAGTATTCGAGAAAACCCATCCATGTCAATTAACCCAGCTGCCGTCGTGTCGCCAACGCATAGAAGTTCCAAAGCTTTGTGATCCGTTAATTCTATGCTGTAGCATTTCATGACTGTTTGGAAATCATATAGATTCAAGTACCCAAGATTCGATTTATCAAACGTGGAAAAGACTATAGCAACCTGCCTATCCCGAACGTTCGAAGCCTCGTCTTCCTCCTCATCTTCGTCCCCGTTTTCTTCGCTGACATTCAACCCACTGTCCTCTTCCCCTTTTATCGCCGATGGTACTGTGTTGCTTTCTTCGCCGCTGCCGATGAGAGGAAAGACCCGCATCACGAGATTGCTCATGTTTCTCATCAAGTCTGTATTGTACTCCCCTAGTTCCCGCCCTATCAAACCGAATGTTTTCATGTCTGAGCGAGCCAACGACACAATTGCCTTTGCCTCGTTTACAGGGCATTTTGAGGGTGGTTTAAAATGAAAATCCATATCAATAGAGGTTGAGTTATCTTCTGGGAACGTGAAACACTTGTAAAATTGTTGGCTTGCCAAATCAAAAGCTTTTTCTTCTTCCTCCTCTGACTCCTGGGGACTGCAAAGGTTTACTATGCTTCTTATAAGTGTGTCTGTAATTTCTGTCTCTCCTTTTGGCATCATTTTTTTTGTAAACCCGTGCAGCGAGTCCTTGATTTCATTCATGTAGGTTGGGGCATCGATTGCAGCCAGAAACAGTGTGTTTAACTCGTTCAAAAGCTCATCATCATTTACGTAGTTTTCAACCAGGAGCGTTACCGACTTACCAATGCAATTCTCCCCCCCTTTGCCGATATTAGCTTTTCCTCCAGCACAAAGTTGGCACCATGCTTCCACGGAGCCAGAGAGTGACCTGCTGTTGTTTCGCTTCTCTTCGCTTAGTTTTGGTAACATTTTTTCTCGGCACTTGTCTACAATTATTCGTGGTATCTCTTTAAATGGGAAAAACTTTTTGGCATCAAGCGCGTAAGCTTTAAAATATACATGCAAACGATTTGCCATATAACCAATCTCTTTATAAAGTGTCTCTTTGTCCTGTGCTTTTTCGCATAATGTTTGTAAATCACAGGTAACGACCGAAAAGAGGAATTCGAAAAACGTGCTGGAATGTCCTTCTGGCAAATTCAGGAATTTGGAAAATCCTTTCTTGTGAAGAACAGTAAATTTATTTTTCCCAAAGCGTCTCCTGGTAACTGCAATTAAAGCTGGTACCATGTACTGGTACACATCATTTTTCAGTATATCTTCTTTTGCCATTAGCTTTAGCTTGGCTTCGTCCTGCTCGACCATACTTTTCGCCCACGACTCAAACCCCAGAAGGTTGTTCGTCATAACAGAATAGAAAAGACTTAAGAAACCTTTCTTAATGCCAAAAACCCTCGTTATTAATTTCAGGGGGTACTCCTTTGTTGGGTCCTCCACATTCCATGCTTTCGTTATTTCCTTGCCTCGCAATATGGTGTCGATTTCTGCAATTACTGTTGGCTTCGCTTTTCGGTTAAAAACTAGCAGGATGTTACGCAAGAGCGTCTTTTCCACAGCATCTTCAACGCCCATTTCCGCAAAGTATGGATCAACGTATTTAGGATCTCCAGCAGAGACTGCCATTAAAAAGTTTGTGATAAACAGATCTTTTATTCGTTCCACTTTCTTTTTCAGTTTCTTTTTCTTCTTGCTCTTCAATTTCCTTTGTTTTCCTGCAGCTTTTGTTTTCTTTTTCTCTTCTAACTTTTTGTATCTTACCCTGTGTCCTTCCGAAAACCTTCGTCCAAAGTCACCGTACAGTAATTTTTCAATATCCAGATTATCTGTGGTGTCCTCTTTTCTACACACTTTGGTGATAATATATGAGTTCCGCTCCACTAAAGCGACTAAAAAATCGCCTATGGTAATTTTCTGATTCTTCATTATCTCATCAAACGAACTCTTGGTATCATCCTCAACCTTCTGGGTGAACTTATAAATTGTTTTGCAGGCTTGTAAACTGATATGTTCTCTACATTGTGCACACAGTATAATAGCGCATAGAAGCTGCGGCGGTATGTCTAAGTTTGAGCAGGTGGCTGTGATCCAATCAAGTACCATCGGTTGGTTGAGGGTGGCACCACTGACGAAAGCCATGCAAGTTGCGGGATTTGCGCGAATACGGTCACATATCACTTTCACATCTTTACGAATTTTGTTTTCGTTCCCAATTGCTATGTTCATGAAAGGCAAAACTATTTCCGCATCTAAAGATAAATATGAGCACAAAACGCTGCAGTGCGTTTGAATGCAGCCTACGTCGTGGGCTGCTAATGCTGCGATGGCAGTTACAACATCTGTTTTTGGGTGTATCTTTGAACTAACAACACCGACGGTATTTTGGACTTCCCAAGCTTCTTTGTTTTTACTAGCAAAGTGGAGCAAGAATTCTAACCCAGGTTTGTTTCTCTTTCCCACCCGTCCTAATTTCAGTTTCACCAAGGTATTTGACAATATTTGATACTCATCAAACGTATTCTCTGTCGATTCTGTAGATACCACAGTCTTTTTCGCCTCTTTTTTAAAACAGCAATTTTTACTCTGTAAACCACTTTTGCAATTACATGGCGCACAACACATTTGATAGCTTTCTTCGCCCTTACAGACCTTGCACGGCGCAAATGCGCACTGATTTAGTATGTGGTTACCATCTTTATCCAAATGGCCATGATCCTTGCAGAAATTTTCATCTTCGGAGCAGCAGATTTCGAAATCTTCTTCTGTATCGCAAGTACATTTTTTACGGCAGCAATCTTTAGCGGGTTTAGAGTTCTCTTCATATATTGTTTTCCCTTTTTTCTCACAATCTTTATGAAGACCACAAATGCAAAGCCCACAGCAGAACTTAAACTTCTCACCGTTTGCATCTGGACAAGTGCATGGAGCACAGCAATTTTTGCTCTTTTTTCCACTTTTACATTTACACAGGTAGTTGCCTTGCACTTGCAGGACTTTATCTGTATCCCCAGACGCAACACTTACAAGAAACTGCAGTTGCACAAAAAACCTAGCTTCTTCCAATGCATCCTTATTGGCTTTCTTCTGAAACACATCTTCTTTACAATCTGCTTCCTTTTTCGCTTTTTCTCTTGCTTTGTTCAAGTTGCCGTATTTTTGTTTTCTCCTGAAGGCATACTCACCATTCAGTATCAATCTTAATACATTTATAATGTCTATGTATTTCATTTTGTCGTTAACCTGAGCCTTTATTGCATGTAGCAGTTTCTTCTCTTCGTGTTTCTCTTCATCCAAACATACCAGCTTCTTCTCAATAGAATCGGGCCCGTTTCTCTTGTACCTTCCTTTCAATATTATCTCATAAATGTATCGAAAGCTTTCCCCGTCATCATCATCATCTCCATTACTTTCTGCATCAGTGTCTGTGCCGTTCGTTTTCGTGTCATGGTCATCTTCTTCCTCCTCCTCGTCGTCGTCGTCATTTTCATCGTTCTTTTCATCTTCCTCTTCTTCTTCTTCATCTTCGTCCTCCTCCAATAAATTCATCAACGTTTCGTAGGTCTCGTCCATCAGTTCTTTATTTACCGCTTCTTTAAAGCTTTTTGTCAGTTTCGCTAATGCGCATTCGTTATCACTTTCTGGGAGTGTTGCGCACAGTATGAACATCAAAGAGTCCCTGTCAATTCCTGGGAATTTGTACCTTGTCAATGAATTTGCAACCAATCTACAAGCTGTTTTTGCATGTCTTGTCTCATCCCATTGTCCGCGCGCACTCGGATTAAAGTCAAGTGGTATTTTGTGTGCCTGTGACAGTAAAACAAAAGCAGTTGCTGCATCGGCCATATGCTTGTTCCACTTTAATTTCTCTTTCACGAATGTCCTGATTACATTTACGTCCCCTTGTACAAGCCTGATAATAGATGTTACTACCTCAATATCTGACAATTTATAAAGTCGTGCTATTGGTCGGATCGTTTTTCTGATTGACTCTCGTTTTTCTTTCCTTGATTTCGGATTTTCTTCTCGGTACACTGCCATAATAGCACGAAGATATCTGCCATTAATTTTTATCAACGAAATCGAATTGCTGATTTCATCGCCATGTTTAAAATCTCGATTAACAATTGCCAGCAAAGCTGCCATAACTTTCAACGATAAACCACAGCGTGTAAAGACCTTGTTCAAAGACGATGAAGTTAAGAAGCGGGCCAATGGAACAAAGGATGTAACAGAACCTGCAACGAGTGATAAACCTTCTGCTACATCAGCATCAAAATTCACTGCTTGCGCTAAGTCTTCAATGGAGTCTACTTCCCCCGTGGCCAAAGATATGAACCCCCGGGCTATGTTTTCTTCGGGTGTGTTGCCATGAAAACGTTTGGTGCTGATCAATTCGATCAAGTTATTCTTCACTTCCTTTTGATTTCTCAAGGCAACGTTTGACACCAGCTTTAAAAAGACTTCTGGCACACCAAACTTCGTTGATAAAATATAGTTAGCCGTATACGTTTCCCCTTTTTCTTTATCCCACAGTGGTAGCGCCAGTGGACTTGTGTACGTTGTTGCAAACGCTACGTACGCCGCTGCGACCGCCTGGGGAGCAAATTCAACAGTCCTGTAAGCTCCCCGTCTTCTTTTTGCCGAACGCTGTATCATGACAAATGTCCGATAAAATCGCAGCAATTTTGGTAAACGCACCATTCGAAATAATTTATTTGCCCTGAGGTTGCCGTCTTGGGCATTCGACAACAATAGTATTAGGGAGATGGGAATTGATGCAGTCACATCTAAAAGGAAACCGTGTCTGAAATAATGTTTTCGAATCTCTGAAAATGAGGTTTCCACTCTGCCGTTGTGTCGAACAAACGCTGTCATGAAATTTAGCATTATATCGACAATGAAGAACACATCGACTACAGAGTCCACATACAGCACCTCTATGCTGACTGGGCTATCCAGGGCAATAAATGTAATCGTTGAAACAACTGCATATAGTGTAAGTAATGAGACAAACATATCCCAAATTAATTTTGGGGCGGAATTAGGGTCAATTGGTTGCTGCTTTTTTTTTGTCTTTGATACAGACTTTTCCTTCTTTGTTTTCTTAACCTTGATTTTTTTGTCATCTAAATTTTTACCGATCTGCTCAACAAACCTATAACTCCCCAGTATTTTTGCCTCTGCCGTTGTCTTTCCAAACATGTCCAAAAGTAAAGACAATTTGTTGTACTTTTGCTTTTTTTTTACTGCAAAATTCTTGCCTAACTCGACTTCAAAGGATTCGATGTGTTCAGTTGACCTTTTTCCAAACGATCTACACAGTTTCAGTATTTCTGGGTCAATCTCGTCTTCGTTGCCGAATAGATTACCGCCAGTGTGGTGCTGTATAACATTTTCGAGCAATTTCCTAGATTCGTAATGATCAATGGTGGCTTCTTTGTGGTAAATCAAGAATTCTAAAATGAACTTAGGAACTAAACCTGCACCCTGGATTACATCTTTCTCTTGGTTGCAATATTCGTTTATCGCTTCCATTGCGAAACGTCCCTGGGACTCCACCCGCTTAATTTCATGGCATAATACGTCGAAATCATCTTCATGGTGAGTATCGAGTAGTTTCATCACCGCCTTCAGTTTCGCGTTATTTGCAACATTTTCTAGCTTTGTGCAGTCATTGTCATTGACTGGATCCGTCCACTTCTTGTATTTGTTCAGTAGAGCCTTGGTTGTCTTTACTGCTTTTGTAAGGGCCGTCTGACGTCTTTTGGCAGCGATCCTCCTCTCTCTGTTTTCGCTATTGTCGCTTTTGTCGCTCTTGTTGCTTTTGACGCTGTCTACAGACGAATTTGAATTAGATCTCTCCCTGATGCTGGCGAAAGGTTTCAACTTTTTTAGCTTTGCCTCCAATTCAATCATGTACTCGTCTTTAATAAAATCGAAAAAGTCCAAGTCACTGGCCAAAAGAATGCTGTTGCTGAGAGCAATTTCAACGACAGCTCTAAAAATAAGTTGATCCACCTCTAGAACACTGCTTACAGAATGAATCATTTGTCTTGCCTCCCGCTCTTGCAAAGTTTTCATAATCGGCATTTGGGCGCTTGGTTTGTTCAACACTTTATGTATTAGATAAGAAAATCCAACAATAGATTTCAAAGCTTTTTTCACTTTAGGAGGAGCCTTTAACCCCCAAATTTTATATAGTCTTGGAAATAGTAATTCTGGGCGCCTACGGTCCATTGTGAGAATACAGCGAAACAACTTAAAACTCTCCTTAACAATCGGTTGCATTCCATTGTTGTCTTCTAAGAACGCCAAGCGAAATTTCTGGCGCAAGGAAATATCTGGGTTTATCTCTTCCTTGCTACCCGCTAGTGGCGGTGCCCCTAGGTTCACGTTGGAACGATACGAACGCACAAACTGTGCGATATCGCTTCCCATATCTCCTCCATATTCAGCCATATCATCCAACAAAGTGGAAATGGCTTCTTCGCCTAATTTACAATGCGCAAGTACCGTTATGTAGTAAAGGTTCGCAATTTCACATGCGTTTGATTCTGTGTTGACAGTTTCATCATCTGTCTTGTCATCCTCATACTTGAATAAAGTTTTTGCGCACGCTTTAATTGTTTCAGGATCATCAAGTAAAACAAGATTAAGTAAGGCGACCAAAATTTCGCGAAATCCTGCTTTGACGCCCATACGATCTGTCACTTCGGTGATAAAACTGGTGACGTATCTGCACAAAAGATCAACTTTCTTGTGATCATTTCCGTATAACTTTGGCTCATCACTTCTTAGCCAAGAGCCCTCGCAAATTTTTAACAAACCCAACAACGATTCCACATGCTTTAACTTCAGTCTTTGTGTAGGAATGAGCATATGAGAAAATGTTTTGTCTGTTCTTAATCCCAATCGAAAATTTCCATCCCCACACTCTTCAGATATTAGATGTGCCATGGCAATGCATCGTTCGGTCTGAATTGCAAACCTACGTGCTAATTTGTACAAATCTATTTTGGTCCCCCATGCACAAGATAGCACAATAGCAAGTTTTTGCTGCAACTGCTGTTGCAATTTTTCGGATTTGCGCTTTTCGCTGGGGTCATCAGACTTGTCAATAAATTGTTTCTCAACTAAAAACTCTTGAAAGATATTACTGCCAGGACCAACAACACGTAACGTATTCGCATCAAAATTAGCACAGGCTACCAGCAACCGAACCATAGTAGGGTGCACTTTTGAAACTCCCTCCTTCCCCATGGCATTGGTCAACTTGGTTATTGCCAGATTCTTTTTGTTCCCACCGCTGTTGCTGTGTGGCATGATATTTATTGATATGTCAGATAGTGCCCTTACAATTGGGCGCTCTACCCCCATCACCTTTTGGCCTACTTCAACAAGATCTAAGACGTATTCATACTCCATTCTGAGAAGATTTTTTGTTCTGACCAATTCAAAAAAGTAAGTCGCATCGTTCCCTGTTTTGTCGGATATAAATGCATCTCTTCTGCTGTTGGATGCTATATCAACAATCCTGTCGATAATTCCGCGGGTCATTGCTACTATAGCATCTACGACATGTGCGCTGATCGCATCATCCCCGATTATCCCACGAAGAGAGGAAAAGTGAAGCACACATTTCTTTATAGCATACCGTAAGCTTTTTGGTGTGTTTGGTATCGCTAACGAGTACAGCACTACTGCCGTCTCGCCATCAATAGTTACACCCGTCGTTTTGCATAATTTCTGGATTAACGGAATGACAGGAACATCTGAGCAAGAAGCGGCCACGACTGTTTGTAAAATTCTAGCATCCATCCCGTGCTTGTGAGCTGTTTCCCGCAAAATGGTCTGGTCCAAACGACACAATTGTATTAGCTCACCTGCCTGTATTTTCAGGTCTTTCAATGTCATTGCCAATTCTTTGTCATTCTTTACGACGGACACAACATTAGCCAGTATATTGGTACCATCGGAGGAGGAATTGAAAAGAGGGGATGCCTTAACCTTTTTCAGCATACTGTGAAGACGTAATTCCAATTTTTTCGCCAATGCTAACCGAAATAGCTCGTACGATGTCGAATACAGACTGTAGTACGCTTTACCTTTCCCAGAGAAAAAAGTCATAACGACGTTTGCGCCAGCAGCGTATGGGAGGTAAACTTCCGGGTTTAAAACGGCACTTAAAACGAGCCAAACAAGTGCCAGGCCAACGTAGCTGAACAAAAAAACAAAATATGCTCCCATTGACCACTTGATCACCGAGTGGAGAAACCTCCTAACAACCCCTGTATCTAGCATCGATTGCTCGTAGACACTCCCCTTTAGTGTTAAGTAGTGGTTGAACAACTCAACAAGTGCCAAAACAAATGTGACGATTGCCCAAATCAAAAGAGCGTACGTGAATAGGTTCATATTGTTCACTGTGGAAACCTTGTTTGCATTATTTAAAAACAAATAAGTTAGAAAATGCAAGATAATGCAGAAGAGAAATGGTATGAAACGTGGAATAAACTTACGAGGGTGTTGATGGAAGCATAAGAAACGCGACGATCGGCATCCAGCGGGGAAATTTCATCGACGAAAATTTCCGTTAACAGACATATGGCCAGCATTGGCAAGGGGATGATACACGTAATCATCAAGTTTAAGGCAACAGAGACAAAGTCCATGATCAGAGAGAAGGAATTTTTTTCTTCTTGTCCGTTTGCCTCTTCGTTGTTTGACTCATTAAAGTCCACACAGTGCAAAGATTCATTGGCACGGTAAGGACGACATTCAAAATTCGACACGTGAAATCTGCTAAACGTTACCCCTAGCTTTTCTAAGGCCCGCTTTGTTACTGGGACAGATCCACCTGGGGTGTGAAGATGACAGAAGTCCATGTAATGTTTTGTAAATGCTCGGGACGTAATTGTATCATCAAATGGAGTGATGACACATTCTTTTCTGATGTAAAAAGAGAGAGAGTCTTCAGAAGGCATTAAATTAAAATTTCTCCTCTCTTCTTTCTCAATTTTATTTGTAAACCGGATTCCCATGAAGTAATCAGTAGAGGCGTTGTATACAATCTTGCTGTACACACCAAACATTTGCAGTGTTTTATGCTCCTTGCTCAACTGTTGTGGCATCAGCCTTCTTTTGAAACCTGGATAGAGCCATGCAAAAAAAGAAAAAAGTTAGAAAAAATTGAAAAGCGTGTGTCAAAAAAATATAGGGTGTAGGACGTACAAAACTCTTCGTACATGGGCAGCACAAAAGCTGCTTCAAATCGTTTCGGTTTCTTAGGACGCGTTTTACTTGGTTTGCTAAATGCACTCAAAAAAGCTTTCAGGCTATCTGTTCTTGACTCCTTGAAGAGCGTAAGAAAAATTTCGGGCAGTGTGTACAAAAAAATGTTTCTTATTTTTTCGTCCTTGTTTTCATCGTTGTTGTTCTGCACCTGTTTGGTGTATTTTTCCTTGTACGATGATCCTCTATACTGGGGCTTTTCTACCAAATCTTTCAGTTTGGTAAAGGTTTCGAATCTATCGAACTTATCAAAGAACTCGTTTATTGTGCTTGAGATGAAGGCAAATGATAAGATTGCAAACGATACACCAAAAAATAACGCCAACAAAACAGATACAAACATTGCTGAATTTAGTGTACCGTTGTTGTAACTGTTAACTTTATCTTCCCTGTACACATTGTTGCTTTCCAAAGTGTATGTCGCAGTGACAACTGTAATGTCACGATTGAACCATTTTTTCTGAACGCTAAAGGCGGTAAGGCCAGAATCGATGTATCCCCCTTCTGCAGGCCGCACTAAACGAGCTCCAACTACGTCCGTGGGCTCATCTTTGAAAACTTTCTCCAAAAACGATGATTTTGATCCAATATCATCTGTTGAATGCAAGGCAGCCCCAGTGAAGCCACACTGCGGCACAACTTGTAACGGGATTTTAAAGACTCTAGGTGTAACAATGCCAAAACTTATGGAAGAGAGCACCCATGGTGCCAGCTGCAAGTAGATGGGCGCGTTTGTAAAAATGAAATCTGGCGGGGAACCCAAGGACGACTTTTTCAGTGATATTAGGGTGTAGATATCTGTGTTTGGAGACTCCCCCCTGTATGTTTTCATCTCGGCAATGCTTCTACTGTTTTCTAAACTAAGCCACGAATTGTTTAGTGTGGATGCGTGCTGCGCAGTAGTAGAGCTATTTTTTTCCAAAGAAACATTACTTAAAGAGGCAAACAGGGCACCTCTGAGGACGGAAATACTTATCTGCTCGCCGCTGTCTCCAGAACATGCATCATCAGAACAGAGTTTGCTGATCTTTCGAGCAGTTGCATTCTCAATGATGTTATCAGAATGTAATGTTTCGTTGCTAGTGCAGCTGGTCACTTACTAACCTTAAAATTATTTTAAATTACTGTTAAGTTTCGCATTATTTTACATATAATATGTTTGTTCACAATTTTTTACTTTTTTTACTGTATGCCATGCATACTTTCTCATTTTTATTAATCTGTTTTACAGGTACAGGTATTTGTAAATTTTATAGCCTGGTCAAATTGTCTACACAATCTCCTTGAGCATAATTACATTCTTCAGTGTTGCACTCAGGATTACAATAACCATATACATCATCAATTTGATCAGCTTCTTCTATTTTATACCAACAACATTTTGAATACATTTTTTCACAACTAAAACTATTTTTCAAATTTATATCTTTATACTGGATTTCCACAAAATAATGCACGGCGATTGTATTCACGCTTTGACTTTTCATTTTCATCATTATAAACACCAGTTTGTTAGGTTTGTTAGGTGGTCTTATTTCTTGTCTATCTTGTATAACTGCTACTTTCCAGTAACATGTGCATATTTTTACAGTTGGACCGATGCGGCAATAATGGCAAGAAGTGCAAATAGAAACACCAGTATAGATGTAGGCCCGAAATAATCTATGTTTTGCAAGGAAAATATGCCATGCGCTTGATTTTCAACCTCCGCTGAGCTCAAAGCCTTCAAAGCGGCAGCACTTCTCCGACCCCACCAAAAAACTCCTAATGCATAAATGACACGGATGTATCCATAAACAACAACAACTATCTCAAAATAGCGGCTGCACAGCTTCAAACCGCCATCATCTCTTGCGAATCCTAGAAAAACTCCATCCTTACCACCACCTTTATGGCAGTCATCATACAATACATTGCAGTATTTGGGGCCACAATTGAGAGGAAATTCAGATGAATTATATGCACGACACAAAGAAACTCTTCCTGGTTTTGTCAAAATACAATAGTTTTGAGGCGTGCATGGCTTGCACTGCCCAGCTAGCGATGTTGGAGCGTAGCACGAGTATATTTTACATGATGTAGTGGTTGTACTTAATTTCCGTTGACTAACGATGACCACACCACAAATTATCGACACCGTATTACAGACCTGCATGAGATTAAAAACGTTCAAATTTTTTTTTGGCTGCTCAAAACATTTATGCTTGACTGAAAGTAATATTAATGCACAAAAGAAACCATCGCAAAAAAGCGGTAATACAATATTAACTATGTCAAACCCTTTTAGACCATTGGAGGTTATTTTGTTAAAAAGGAGCAAAGTCTCAAAAAGAAACGAGGTTATTGCTGCAATCAAAAATGCTAATTCCCACTGGATTTTTATTGAGTTCATTTTCTTCAAACATTTGCACGCCTTGAGATTTTGCTTCGTACCAAGTACCTTGAGATCACGTGCTTTTAATGCACCCGACAGGTCCAATTTACCTTCGGTTAGAGGATCAGAAATGATTGTCTCAAGTAATGGTCGGGTCGGGTTGTTGTCCATATATTTGGAGGTTATTTTATCGATTTCTCTACCAGATTTGTTGGGTACGACAACTATTTTCCGCTTTATAGGGACCTGGTCATCATGTAGCATTTTAGAAGATGCTTTCATGGTACAAATATCGTTGATGATTTTGCAGACGTCTTTCATGCATTGCCCTTGCCCGAACATCTGTTTTAATACAAACATAGTGCACAAGTCAATGTCCAACAATATACCGCAGAGAAACCTATGCCGGGCAGCTGCCAACTCATCTTTGTCAGTCCATATGTAGCCCGATAATAAAACGGCATCGCAAACCGATTTTTTCACATAGAAATCTTCGCGTTGACATTTGCGATTGTTGAAGTAATCGCCTGAAAGGCATTCAATGTTGTCTTTTAATTTCGAAAATGATTTTAGAAAGGAGTCTTGCAGGGCCAAAGATACTCGTGGGCGCCATGTCTTGAAATTCGCCGCCAACTCCGTGGGCATTTTAATCCGCAATTTGCTGATCTTCTCCCCATTTTTGGAAAAATCAGGCACCCTTCGAGAGGAAACCTTTTTACGCGCAACTACGATATCGTGCTTAAAAAATTGGCATATTTTGTTGACTAATTCGATTTTCGATTGCTCACGTGCAACGTGGCCCACGATATATTTTCCAAAAAAGCGAAGCAGCGATAATCTTGCCGCATATCGCAAAGGAAGATGCAGTAAAATCGAATGGTAAATATCAGTAGAGAACACGTACTTCGACAAAAATAGGGGTTGCAACCCTGACATTTCCATTTTGAGGAAACCTATAACTTTTAGATCCTCACGCAAAGCTTGCCAGCACTTGGGATCTTCCAGTAGGCTATTCGAAGTGTATGTTACACGAAACATGTTGGCGCAGTCGTCTGCCAACAGCTTCGATGAAATATTTCTTTCCTTCCTGCTACCGCCGGACACATTGTGGTTGTCTTTAATGTTTCTTTCGTCAAATACAGACGAAAAATCTATCGCAAGATCTGATACGGAAACGTCGCCAAGGGAAAAAAAAGAATCGCTGACCCCTGGATCATATACGCCTTCCTGCACATTTGTAGGCACTTGGCCGTCCAGCTTCTTAATACCCTTAACGTCAACCTCTACTTTGCGCCTTTTCTGTGGCAGAGCGTTCTTATCCTGATCCATGTTGCTCCCAGCCACCTTCCTGTTCTTCTACAAGACTCTGAATTTAACGTCAATTTTTCGAACTAGCCCTAGCCCTGGGTACCTAACCAGTTGTATATAAATCATACACTCTAATAATAAATAATAATTGAAATAATACCAGGTATAATAATAATACTACCGTGTAATAATATAATAATAAGTATCAATAATAATAATAAAAATACTTATTTATTATTAATTTAAACTCCTTTTTTGTAATAATAATTCTGCTGGAATTACACGAATAGCCTCCACTGAATTAATTCTGAATTACTGAATTAATTCTGAATTACTATACTATACTTCTTAGAGGGAAGAGATTTTCAGGGGCGCAAAAACAATGCTATACACCTCTTGTTGGTCATTAATCACGTTACTGGCAAAATTGGATCGTAGACAATGCTGTGACAATGGTAAATATTAATGGCCAAATAGCCGGCACAGGATTACGAAATATCAACCCCAACTTGGAGCACCAAAAGACTCATAATAATAAGACTACACAGCGACGAATAATTTCCTCAATTTCA
>JACKZZ010014501.1_pt1 | contig 25595 bp, 24 predicted proteins | sample 8027871 | NCBI WGS metagenome assembly JACKZZ01 (sample SAMN15724774, study PRJNA655200) | protist metagenome | isolation source: fluorescence activated cell sorting (FACS) single amplified genomes of... | place: USA: West Boothbay Harbor, Gulf of Maine | collected 2000-07-19 | reverse complement strand
CCGAGCTCGCCTGCGTAACCACATCAAAAGTGTCGCCGAGCAACCGCGGCACGAACTCGCGCAGCACGTCGCTCGAGTCGAACCATATCGCCGGATTCGAATTCACCTCCAGCAGATGCAGGCCCAGGGAGGCGTCCAGCAGGAAATCCACACCGAGGAGATCGAAGTACCTGGATGCAGATAGTAGTGATTACGTATTATACCATTTCCGATCGGCAATCGCGAATGGCCTAGACGTCCGCGACCAGGTCATGGCTTCTTGTAGAAGAGCGGCCTCACCGTGTCCTCCCACGTGCTAGCTAGCATCGAAAAAAATCAACACTGAATTTCCGTCACTCACGCTTGCAATGCGGCTCTGCAGCCCGGGCCTCTTTGTAAAAATAGCACTCTGGGACAGAGTGCCACTCTAGGTCCGGACTGGCTTGGACTGGAAATTTCGCGGGGCCTGACGTCCGGATGTATAGGCCTAGGTTAGCTGTTCGACGCGCGAGGATGGCCTCTCTCACAGGACCCCGGGCTGCTATCACGGGGCCCTTCACTCAAAGTAGGTAACAGACGAGGTGTAGATAGTGTGCTCACCCACAGGGCCCCGGGCTATTCACAACGAACCTAACAAGTGTTGAAAAATAACTTTGAATTCGCAATACTCTAAGGATTCCCCCTTCGTATTAGTAGTACCCGTGGCGTCGCTGCAGGCTGTGTTCGCCGCTCCTGGTCGCCTTGTAGATCCACGCCAGGCAGGTCTTCATTTTGTGATGGATGCCGGGCCAGATGGACTCGGAGGGTGCCGCGCTGTCGTCCGTATCGTCCGCCGCAGCACTGCCAAGCTTCCCCTGCTTCCGGCAGTCCGCGTCGGCCTGCGCCAGGCTCCAAATGTGCTGCCCGCGCTGCTCGCGGTAGCGCGGGTGCTGTTTTTGGATGGAGGCGTTCGTCAGGTGCGCGAAGAGATTGCCCAAATCCAAGCACGTAGTGATATCCTTCTGGCCGAGCGCAGAAATGTCCTCCCCCTCGCTGTTCACGTAGTACGAGTCCAATGCGACCTTGCAGTACCTGGGGGTTAGGAGGCGGTAGGACAAATTCGGAAACCCGCGCGCGTGTGTACTGCGTCGCACAGAATACTACTCGCAGTTAATACTACTCGTAGTAATGCGCAAGCGTAGTAACAACGACCGCGTCAGGACTGCGATTTCACTGTACCCCGGATGGAAGAACCACAGCGCCGGCTCGGTTCTGGCAATGAGGCAGTACACGCGCACGTCGAATTTGCGGCCGGCGAGCAGCAGCGGAGGGTGTACGTAGTGCTGGATGACCCACCCTTCCGCGGGAGGGGGCTGCTTGTTCGGTTTCTCTGCCACGTCGTCCTTCGAGATCTCTGCCCCGGCATTCGCACTCGTTGGAAACAGCCTCGCTTTCAGATCGCGGCCCCACGCAAGCTCGATGCCCTTGCCGCCCAGTCCCTTGCTTGGTTTTAGCAGCCACAGCGAGTCGCTGTCCTTGCCGGTCTTGCCGCCAGCCGCACTGGCCAGCTTCTCGCCCGCCTCGATCGCCTTCAGTTTCTCGCTGCCTTTCTCAGAGGAAAACGACAGCGGGTGACCCCAGTCGGACGCGGAGGGCAGCTCCACCCTGGTAGACTCACCACCCTGGTTGGGAAACCCAGGGAAGAACACGCTCCCCTCCTCCACACGCTTAAGCAGCTTCAAAAAGCTGGCCTTGGAGGTAATCACGGTGTTGTTGGGGATGTGGTTCACGAGTTGGCCTTCTTGGTGCCTGTGGTTTGGCGTGGTTCACGAGTTGGCGTGGACGAAAAAATATGCGATTTTGAGGCCACAATAATAAGGTTTGGAGGCGGGGCCAGACTAGGTAGTATTAAGTACCTTGCGGGTGAGTCTCTGCCTCAAAAGTGTCCCGCTAAAATCAGTGGGGGTCTCCAATCACACAATTACAATATTGTCTTGATAGCGGATCACAGTCATAGCGGGTGTTGGAAGTTATCAGTGCAGGCGTAAAAACCTGTGATCACCATCTGAAGAACTGTGGCGGCAACCCCGTGCCTTTCACTACAACGTGAAAAAGTCGAACTTCCAGCGTGGTCCTAAGTCGATCTTCTTTACCTATGATAGTCGATCTTCCCGCGTTGCTCCACCCACTTCAGGTCAAAGCGCCCGGAGTAGCCCGCGTCGAAAGGCAGAATCGAGAACCCGCGCTGCTGCAGCGCCTCCATAACCGCCTTGTGATTGTTACCTTCGCCCACGTACGCGGTCTTTTCACGAGAACCTGCTCCTGCTTCTGCTTCTGCCTCCACTGCGTAAAACGGCACGAACTTCTCCAGGATTTTCTCGGCGTCCGCGTCCTCGTCGGAAGAATCTCCTGCCTCGCCGAAGATGCTGTACCGCGCGTTCACGTTTCTATTGATCCCAGATCCCGCTCCGGACCCGCCGCGGCAGTCCGGGTAGGTCTGGCTTCGGCAGCGACCGTCCAGCCAAGGGTCGATGGAGAGCACGATGTAGCGGTGGATCTCGTACTGCTTGCTCACGTAGCGGTACGAGTTGTGTATTTTCACGCCTCGCACCTTCTTTTCCTCCTCGCACGACCGAGCCCAGCGCGACCCGACCGTGCGGTGCTTGTGGACCGTGACGCCGTCCTCCCCGACGCCTTCGCCGATGTACACCTCCACGTGCACAGATCGGTGCTTTTGCGGCTTTTTCGATTCGTCGAAATAGCTGCCCTCCACGAATACCAGATCACCAATTTGCGGCGCCTTTACCCCGATCGTGCACGGCGCCTCGGAGAAAATCGCGCGGTTGATGCACGCGTGGGCTGCGTTCAGGTTAATACTATGCTGCGTAGTGGAGTAAGTTTTAGCCGGGATTTCGCTTTCCCCAGAAGAAGCGTCGGTGTTGCTACTACTAGCGTCAGTACTAGCGTCAGTAGTAATAATGGCGGCGTTAGCAGCGGCGTTAGCAGTGTCGGCATTACTATTACTATTAGCGGAGTTGATAGTCCTTAGCTTGGCGTTCAGCTCCGGCCGACCGAGGTTGAACGTCTCGGTGTTCTCGTCGAGCGGGCCGGCCGCCAGGTCGAACGGGTTGGCGATCAGGGTTTGCTCCGTAGCAGTCCTACCACCTCGCCAATCCGTTTTCGCGGCACACGTCTCCTTGTCGTCTTCGCGCACGCACACGTTCTCCTTGTCGTTTTCCACAACAAGCTCCTCTGCCGGCGTAGTAGTAAATTGGTCAGACTCTGACTGAGACTCGTCGAACTTCCGGCACGCCTCGACGCCACCTAACGTTTCGAATTGATAGGCCTGGTTCCACTTTCCCACGCGGAACCCGAAGTCTTCCTCCAGGTCCAGCAGAACCTTGCGCACCAGGCCGCAGCAATCGAGGAAAATGGGCGCGTCGTAGTCTGGATCGCCGGGCTCGTGCTTCTTCTGCGCGTAGGGGACGCCCACGTAGCTCAGACAGCCGTCCACAAACCGTTTCCGCAGCGTTTCGCGCCGCGCGGCGGTGTTGTTACAGCGCTGGGATTCTTCTACCGACGAGTGGCTCTGGAATACCGCGGCGGCGGTGTTGGACTTATTAGTATTACAAGCAGCCTTCATGTGCGCGCGCTCCGAGAGCGCGTGCTCCCGCTTGCGCTCGCGGCGGAATCTCTTGAAGCGGTCTTGGAGAGATTGTTGGCCATTTCCACCAGCGGGACCGCCGCCTCCGCAAAAATCGAACGTCATCGCCTCGCCGCCCTTCGCCTTCGAGGTGCTGGTAGGGTCCATGCTCGCAGCGGCGGCGTTTTCGCCGATCTGCACCATCCAGACGTTTGCAGTCGCCAGGGAAGGATTTACAATTTCAATTGCAAAACAACGAGACTTTCTTTTTTGTCTTTATCCAGTTTACTGCTTTTCACAACACACCTGCGCGAAGAGGAAAGCAGGATCTCATGATCCGCTGAGGATAATAAAGGGTAGTCGCTGTGCGTGCTATCACACTTTTCCGACGCTCGCTGTGCGTGCTATCACACTTTTCCGTCGCTCGCTGTGAGTGCTATCACACATTTCCGTCGCTCGCTGTGCCTCAATGCGCGCCTCTGACTTCGACGTGCGCCTCAAGTTGCGACCCTCCACTCCGGTGTCCACTCAGAAACTTCGGGGTACACCCGAACGCATGGCAGAACTCTAGGAAGCACTGCAGAAGCATGGTAATATACTACAAGACGCCAAGTACAAAACGCCTACAAGACCATTCGAGCATAGTACATACCTTGGGTACTGTCGAATTTTTTTCTCGAGATCATCGATTCTTTAGATACCTTGGGCACAAGACACACCAGACTGACGAATGACAGCAACGTCTCCTCAGCCTCGTCTGCCGTCTCCTCAGATGTCGTCATCAAAGTCGAGCGACACCGGGCTATATTGCACCTCAATGTGACGCAGGTATTCGTTTGCGAGCCCGCCGATGGCGCCGAGAAAGCCGCCAATCTGGTAGCAGTAGTGTTCTACGCGGAGCAAGGACAGCCGAATCTTGTACGCGTTGGCGTCCGCAACCTGCATCGCCCCAAAGATGCAGCCTGCAAGCAGAAAGATATCTGATATTACTATAGCGCCGCGGACCTTAATAATATGTAGCACTAGCAACGAGCTAGTATTAGCCCCACCGATAAACTCGATCCACTACAATTGTCAATTCCAGTACCGAAGATTGCGCCCATGATGAATGCGAGAATGAGCACCACATGTATCTGGTTGGGGGACTCGACGATGGGCCGCGAGATGTTGTTCCCGGAAAGCAGCCCCATGATCCAGTTCACAAGGTCTATCACGGAAAAGGTGAGTGCAAAACTGACGGCCACACCCAGCACGCTGTACAGCGGAATCTTGGTCAGGGGAGTGAGTCGGAAGTACCTGGGGGAAAAGCGGAATTTTGGTCAGGGGAGTGAGTCGGAAGTACCTGGGGGAAAAGCGGAATCTTGGTCAGGGGAGTGAGTCGGAAGTACCTGGGGGAAAAGAAACAATCCACTCACTCCTTTGGCCCTCACAAACTATATTAACATGATCATTTCAAGACCACGACACTCACTCAACTTCTCAAGACACAACTAAGGAACGGTGAATTTCCGTCGCGCGTGTTGTGCGGTCTGCTTATTAGCCGGCGCGTATAAAAAGGTGGAGGACAAAAAGGGGAGCACAGCCGCGGAGGCCCAAAAGGCATATGTGTTTCAAGGAGTCCGCGATCCACAATCATCGCGAAATGATACCGGCGTCATTGGCGTCGCATGCGTCGCTTGGAAATCGTCAGCATAATTTGCTTCTAAAAAAAATCAATGGTGAATTTCCGCCGCGCGCTATGCGGCGAGGTGAGCCGGTGCGTATAGGCGCTCAGGTTGTGTTTCCCAAAATTTCGGGGCTATTTTCCCTAAAGCAGATCTCCGTCTTAGGTTGCGATGTACAACGCCGATGTCATACTAGAAGGATTTATTCCCTGCCCTATTCTAGCATGAGGCTGAAGCACACTACTAGCACTGCACTATACGTTAATAATACTAGTGGGGGCCCGTAGTACCAGTCCTTTTCCAGCATAAAGCACATTATCCCCGAGAAGAGGATTAACGCTCCGAAGACCTGCAGGTGCGTTCGGCGCCTGGCTTCTGCCTCCGCGCGGCCGGGCTGTGCGAAGGGATCGATGCTGCCTCCCCCGCCGTAGCCTCCGCCGCTTCCCCTGCCACCCTCGCCTTCATTGTTGGTCCTCACGCGCCAGAGGATTATAGCCCCCACTGCGCTGAAGAGCAGACCGAAGTACGTGGCAAAGAACGCGTTCAGGCTGATCTCCAGGAGGGTGCAGTTCACTATCAACGACACCAGGATCCCCAAAAAAATCCCCGCCACGGCGCTCAGCCCTGCACGGAAGAGAAAGTTCTGCGAATAGATCGGCTGCAACCCCGGGTACGTTTTCGTGTGGTACATCATGCTGCTGCTCGTGTTGTTTGGAGGCGGGCCCCTCGCGATGCCGATGCTCATAGTAATAATATATTACTGACACTGTTGTAATACGATTGGCTTGGTACCGGAGGATTTCTCCAAGTTCCTAGAATTCAGAAGCTCTGCTCTCTCGGACTTTGCCTCTCAGACTTTGTTAATCTTTGGCGCTTGCTTTCGGACCGAATGCGGTAACTCGCGGGTGGGTATTTGTGCTCAGACCGCAGAAACCAGCATTGTGTTATAAACTCTACTAGTACGCTACTACGCTACCCTCAGATTGAATGCGTACAGTACTAACTTCTCACACCCGCGGCAGAAACCCGTCTATCTGAAACCAATTCGAAACACACAATGCCTGCTATAAGATGCATAAGATTCCACAGGCCCAATTTGGATCATCAACTTTATGAGAGGGCAAGAAATGGAAGAAATTTCGGGAAACACTTTCAGAGAAGCGATCAGGAAAAAACTCCGCGCCGCAATCACACGCTCGCTCACCGCGCTGACACACTTCAGCCATATCACCTCGCTACCGCGGAATCTTCGACTTCCTGTTAAGGCTCGTTGTGCGCTCGACCACACGCCTACCCATCCACAGCATCAGACTTTCCGACACGACTGTTCTTCCCTGCCCACTAGTTCAACACTTGCAAACTTCCATCATTCTCCACCTCTTGCAAACTTTCATCATGTGTGTATGTCCGGTGCAACCAGGCTGTGACGTTGCTCGAGAATCGGAACGGAACGGCGGTACGCAATGTGAGAACACAAATTGGCGTTTTGTCCGAAAGGCTGATTCCAAAATTCGAAAATTGGCCTGGCTACCGATGACCACCACGAGGTTGTCGTTTTTTCTTTGTGACACGGTGAACGAGAGAAACGTAGATACCGGCCACGTGGATGTCCCACAAAAATTATTTTCACAGGCTGCCTTGTATAAATAATATCATATAAGCAGACAGCCACGCAGGACAAATCCTCACAAATCTCTTTTCAGGATATCTCTGAGGGAGACAAAAACGGAGATTCGTCTTCTATTTGCACTTTAAATACGTGTCAGATGGAAGCGGAGCCGTGGCGATCGTGAATCGCCCGTGTAAAGACGCTTCTCGTGGTGGGCCAGCCGGGTTCGTTACTACTACTACGTTCGTTTGCTACGTTGTGTAACGCTGTTTGCGCACATCAAACGGTACACATCAAATGGCACGCGCTCCACCTCCACGATATCTGCTAGGAGAATTTATCCGCGGGGGAGCCCTTCACAGAATCACATAGTGATAGTCCTGTGCCAATATGCAGCTATCTCTTCATCAAGCTAGTACACCTTCAAAACAAATACTCGGCAATTTAACGAAAACTCACGTGAGGTGACATTCGCATTTTCGAATTTGACACATTTTCGAATTCTTTATGCGGGTCAGCGATCACGTATAAAATCTATAAACCTTGAGCTTCATTCACTGCCACGAGTATAGTATTACGATGTGTGGGCTATCAGAAAGTACTTTATTGTCTCTGTCGCCTGTGGCGGCGCCCGCCCACGCTGGACAGGAACCATCCAAATCTTCACACATGCAGGACAGCAAGACTTAGCCAAATTATTTGTCTGCCGAAAATCACGAAACTTCGATACCAGTTCTTACCTGTACACAACATCAAGGTAGCCAGCTCTGATTTACACGCAAAATCGCTACCGGCTCTCTCATTTATTCGTTATTCGTTATTCGTCGCGTGGCTTCTCGGGACTTGCCTTACTTTAAACCCGAGTGGAGTTGTTATGGTTGGTGTTGGCGAGGGGTGCCCGGAGGCACGCGACGAACGACAAGTTGCGAAAACTAGTACGCGATTCACGCCAAGAATTCCTACAATAGATCTATTTTTTTATTTTTAACCGGGAATTGTGTCAATGTGCAACGTTCCGTTTCTACCGATCACACGATCAGTCGGGAGATGATTCTACCAGACTGCCAGTACCTGTACTCTAACAATATTACTAGGATCATATTATCATCGACATATTCTAACCGCCTATCCCGGCGATTGTGTCTCGGTGATTGGGGCGCGGGTCTGGCATCGCATTAGTACACACGCCTCGGCGTGCAGGGGCCCGAGCCTTTTCTTGCGCGGCACATACCGAGAGCAGGCGGCACATACCGAAAACTTCCTTGTCAGAAAGGCGCGCCGCCCGACGGTGGTGACCCATCTACGACTGTAAGACCTTTGAACTCATGCTGCCCGTGCTGTTGTACTGGAGGAGACACGTGCTCCCTGTACTGCTCCCCGTACTGAAGACCTTTGAACTCATGAGACACGTGCTGCCCGTGCTGTGCTGGCCCGGCCCCGTAATCGTGAGTCCAATCGTCCGCGCGGCCCGGAAACTCACCTGAAGCGCGAAAGCCAAAAAAAATGTCATGAGAAAAAGAATGTATCATTTCATAATCACCAATCGGCAATTGGCAATTGCGTACGAAACACACGTTTACACGATGCGCGGGCAAGTTGGTCACCTGGCGGTACGTAGCGCGCTCCCCGGCAGCATACGAAACCCTAAGCCTTAGTACCATGGACATCTTTGGGCCCCTTCGTTCCGCGGCTTCCCCACTTTTCGCTATAGTAGGTTCCGGGGTCTGCCCGGTTTGGGTGCGGTACAGCCATCCCGCGAGCCATCGTCCGCGTGTCATCGATGGGAAAACCCGGAGCTAAAAACCCGCCGCCTGGCAGCGAGGAGGTACTGTAAATGTCTCTACCAGTACTATTGGTGCTATAATGAGGCCCCTCTCCTGCTGCGGGATGCCGGTCGCCCATGGAATTCCCACCGTTTGCCGGAGGATCGAAGGGATGACTCTGAGGGTTTGCCATCTGAGGGCCCCCGAGCCCGCCTCCGGTCACTACGAAGCCTCCGTCTGGGGGCTCCTGTTTGTCGCCCAACATGCGGAGCAACAGCACGAGCAACTCTTGCCTCCGAGCCTCCGCGTCCGAGGCCCCCGGAGGAGCCGCGGGCTGATCGCGCCTATTCGGAATCCCCTTGCCAACGTATTCGTGATCGCGCGGTTGTTGTTGCTCCCGGAGGGAAATTGAAGAGCTGTCGTCTACCTCCTCCGTGAGTCGGCGCAACTGCTGCCCCAAATACGCGCCGCCCGTACTGTGAGGTACCATATTGTCGAAGAAAAAAGTGCCTGGCGATGTGTCCTCCCCCTTGCGCGACGGGGTGCTCTTTCCCGAAGGGTGGGACCCACTTTTGCTGGCACTGGCTGCGTAGTGTCCTCCTCCTCGCGGCCCCTGCTGCTGCCCGGGCTGCTGCCCCCCCCACTGACTGCTCTGACTCGGGGCAGATCCCGGCCCTCCTCCTAGCCCTGGTCCTCCCCCGCCGGCGTATCTGAGACTCTGCGTCGCCCCTGCAGTTGTCACACTGGCTGGGGCACTACTATTCTGGCTGTGACTGCCCTTCTTGCCGGCCAACGCCGCGAGCGCTTGGTAGACGGCCCCGTACTTATCGGTGTTGATCAAACCACCTTGCTGGTCACTGCGGTTCTGCTGCGGGTTGTCGCCGCGGGTTGTACTAGAAACGGTAGTCATATTATTTGCGTAGTTGTAGTCACGCGGAGACCCTTTCCCGGCCGTGCCGCCCCCTGGGTGGTGCGGCGGCGGAGACCCCTTCGCCGCGAAGCCCGCGTAGCTCCTATTGTAGTGCTGATTGTTGTGGTGCCGCTTGGGCTGCGGATAGTGCGCGTGATGCGCGGCAGAGGAGGCGTTCGTGGAGCTCGCTTCGTGCGACATCACCGAGGGCGCCCGGGAAGTTCCCCAATCGCTCCACCAGTCATCGCGCGAGTCATCCGCTTGCCGATCCGCTGTCCGTTCGCGCTCTTGCCGCGCGCCGGGCAGAAAAGGATTTCCGTTCGGGTGGAAAGAATAACCGTGCCCCCCCCGCGCGGCTGGAGACGGCGGCTGGTCGAGCCTGGTCGGCACATAGCTGCTCGCCGTTCGACTTGGCTCGTAATCTCCCATGACGGGGGAACGCCCAACTGTTCCCCCGACGGGAGAGCGAGAATTCCCTTGAAAATTAGTGAAGTCACCATATTCGGTGTTATATTGCTGCACTTCCGCTCGGTAGTCGCGATGATAGTAGTCACGATAGTTCTCGTGCGGATGGTGATGATGGGGCCCGCTAGAACCAGTCGCTGTCGCTGTCGCGGTCGCGCGGTCCCGGTAGATATTGCCCTTTCCCGTTGGAACAGCTGGCTGCCCGCCGGTAGGATTCCTGAAAAAGGCGGGCCTTCGGATGCTCTCGTGATCTGCGGGGGGTGCTGCGGCATTTGGATTCGGATTCCCCTTCCGCCCATTCGGATGATTTGGAGCATAACTACTATGGTTTATGGGTCCCCCAAAACGCGCGCCATCGCGGGCGCCGTCGGTGGTCAGACATTTCGGAATATTCGCCGCGGCCTCCTCAAATAGCCGACTCGTCTGCTTTTGCACCTGCCACAAACTGCGGTTTTGCGCCTGGAACTCCTCCTGCTCCTCGATAGGCCCGTCGAACCTGCGAAGTAAATTCGTCCCAACAGGTTCGAAATTTTGGCTGTGTCGTTGCACCACCACGAGTGGTGTCTCCTACCAATAATCATTTATCACCACAAGTTGATGCTACAAAGCAGTACCAGAACGTGTTTGCCACCGACGCTTCATTCATTTATCACCACAAGTTGATGCTACAAAGCAGTACCAGAAGGTGTTTGCCACCGACGCGTCATTCATTTATCACCACAAGTTGATGCTACAAAGCAGTACCAGAACGTGTTTGCCACCGACGCTTCTCGTAGCTCGTTTCGAAAATTGCTGACCAGATCCGGCATCGTACGAGCGCGTGCAAAACCGATCTTCAGGGGTCGCATATTGCTGGAGTTCAGGATCTTGTTGTCCATGCGCGCGAGGAAACGCTCGAGCAGGGGGCGGTTCCGAAAGCACGCGAAGCAATACCCGAGGTTCCGACTGTTTGTCCGCGCGGCGCGGGGAAGCGTGAAGAAGGAAAAGACCTGATGAGAAGAAGGACAATAAGGCATTATTGCTGACGAAAATACAATTTTTTCACCTAGTTAGGTAACTCTCTTCTAAAGGAATTCAGAATTCTGAAACAACTCCCGCAAAAAAAAACTCTCGCAAGAAAAGTGACTACTATTTCTACTATTATTTCTACCTCCGCAACGCTTGGGTGTAGGTGGCGGCTGAGTATCTTGATGGGCACGAAGTGGTGGCGTGAGTCGTCTATGCACCACGGTCCGCGCAGGACGTTCGCTGGGTCTGCCGAGGAGGGTCCTCCTCCCGGAGCAGTCCCGTGCGGAGAAGATGCACCGTAATAAGCAGCTCTGTGGTTGGCCTGGTTACTAGTAACTTTGTGGTTCGCCTGCTCCGCCAGCAGTGCGCGCGTGATGCGGATGCGCCATAGCGAACAGGCTAACCTGTACACCTGTACACTCGCGTAGAACGGGCTCTCCCCGCGCTGGATGCGCTCCTCACAGAGCCCGCGCCACACAGGGCAGTCGCCGAGGTCGTCGCACCCCAAAAGAAGGTTCAACAGGGCGTACGGGTTCAGCTTCTGGCAAAATTTCTGGATGTGCACAACCAGACGCTCCGAGTCGTCCTGCTGATCGTCCGCGATATGACTACTGTTCAGTGTTACACGCGGACTACTAGGGCCAGCGTTGTTCGTGTTGTTGTTGGTGCTGGTGTTGCTATTTTTGTACGGGGGTAAGCCAACCTCCTGATCTTCCTCCGCCCCCGAAGAAGAGATCGAGTCCTCATCTTCCGCTGCTTCCGCAGCCTGCGAAGGCAGCGCGGAGGAGGGTCTCGCTGGACTCGCCATCAAGAGGATATTTTGGAAAAAAAATGCCTCAATAGCTGGTATTGAGTGTTGGCACTGTTGGGCTGACAGATTATTGGCAGATATCTTCAAAATACCTGCGAATCTGCATCGGTAATTGTTGGGCTCATTGTTGGGCTAAGTGGCAGCTGGGCTAATAATTTACGGATTTCAGGAGACTCACTGATCGATAATCAGAATCTGCTGCGAAATCGGTAATCAATTTGGCACACACATCGCAAAAAATGATATTTTATCTTTCATCTATCTTTCAGCGTAGGACGAAGAAGGCCCTCGAATGGATAGATTGATTCTCCAGTCAAGTTCCACATCTTCCGGAGGGGTGTTCACTTGGTACATGACGCAGGTATCAGTGCACATCATGTACTCGATAACGAATAGGAACTTTCTGGTGCGACGCCTAGTGCTGCATAGCTAAACACGCGAAAACGCTACTGCAAATGCAGGGAACCTATCGCAAGTGTAGTTAGTACGCAGTGCCAATACTTATACATCGAATAGTAATACTTATAGTACTGCGAGAGGTGAGAACTACTAGTACAGCGGTGAGAACAGTTTGACTAGACACTAATAGTAATCTTATTTTGACCAACTCCTACGCAGTCTGCAGCAATGACTTTTCTCTTATCTGATTCTGAGAGGGTGAACCGCACGGGTGTGTACGATATGCTTCGTTACTCCCGTCACACGTGACTGTAGGAGAATGAAATTCACGCAGTATTCAGACTGTGGGATTCAGGATCCTCACCGATCCTTCCAGAGTAGTGGCTGCCAGTGGTATCTGAAAAAGACCACACGAACCGCACATAGAGGATCTCGAATATTCTACCGGAAAACTAGGGTTGAGAAAACTTGAGCTTCGGAATGGAGTTTACGAAACTATTTGCGGCATTGCAAGGAGTACTACAGACATTCACACTACTATTTCATCGTCTAGTCATCCACACACGTTCAGTACTCGAGAATTTATCGATCGCAAAAAGCACAAATAATCCTCTCGACACTCCACATGCTTTGGACAACAGAGGACCAAAGTCCAACTACAACCTACTTGCAACAAGGAAAAAATTGATCGTTTACGAGTAGTCAGAGCTGTAGAAAAAAAATGAGAATTCGGTCGGATTTGGCACTCAATTCGTGTTCAAAATTTTCTCTTCGTCTCTCCAAGCTCCCGGGTTCGAACAGCGCATTCCTCACAAGGTTCCGCGAACGACCAATTTCCTGCCGCAAGAACTTTATCGCTTTCAAATGCGGCTCCGTACATTTCGAAACCCTGGGATTCACGACTCATCTGCTGCGGCTCGCTGCGGCTCATCACATTTCAGATTTCAAAATTGGTTGCCGGGGAACAGAGGCTGCATGATCTCAATTCGCGAAACCTTTAAAGACATCGTCGGCCCTGATCACGAAAACGCCACATGCTACGAAACTAGCCTCGAGCATCGCAGCCCGCGCGACGATCGACACCGACAGGATGTTGAGGATCAAATTGTGGGTCGTATTTCAGGACACACTTTTCGAGACGACGGCGGAGCTGCTGAGAACGAGACCAAGCGAGTCCGACGACGTTCTGCTCTTCCCGAATAGTTTCATCCATATTCGGGAAGAGCAGAACGTCGTCGGAGGCGCCCAATGTTCAACAACTCCGATAAGTGCGCCCTGTCGTGTTCCTGCGAAAGTTGCTGGTAAGAGAATCCGTCCTATAATATTGACAAAACCCGGAACACTTTCCAGCGCGTTTCGGAGGCGCGACCGCTTTTGCAAGGACAAACTACGAACGTGGCAGCATATCTTTCAGCTCTGAGCTCTGTAACTTTGACGGAGCACTGCCGTACCATGGCACCGGTGTAGAGAATATATTGTCTGTCTATTATGGTTACACTCTTCGACGGATTCTGTACAAATTACGAATTGGGGTGGACCATACTAAATACTACAGTAACAACTCCATAGAAACAGTGACACGTGACGTATTAACAGAAAATGGGATGATGATAAATCAAAACCTCTACACCCTGAGAGAGTACTAATAATACAAGAGAGTACAAGGATCCAATGTGCCAGCGTGTGGCGTTCAGAGCTCTTATTGTTGTAATACTGTACGTTAGCAGCTCCCACAGCGCTACTGCTTGACGATGAAACTTCTACTAGTCTCTAGACCGGTCATTGCACTTGCTTAATATGAAAGGAACGTAGATGAGTGAAATATGAGAGAGACTGAAACCGTATGATAACACTAATTCTGCATTCATCCTCCTCTTCTCCATGTGCCCTGAGATGCTGGCGGAGGAGACTGAAGCCATTTACACGGGGCACAATATCTCAGGGCACAATATTACTATCCTCACAGCTCGGCCTGGATAAATTGGAAGATTTTGGTCGCGAAGACCTGGTTCTCTGGGTTCTTATCGGGGTGCCACTTTGCGAGCAGCTTGAGCACGAGCTTGCGCCTCTCCGCTGGGTTTTTCTTGCGCTTAATTGCTCCCACCTCTCGCTTGATTTCCTGCTCGATGATTTGTTGGCTGCTAATGACAGGGTAGCCGTTACCGTTCGTCCCGTTAGTACCGTTAGTGGGTCCCTGGGGAGCGTTCGTACTGGCGGCAGCGTTCGTAGTACTGGCGGAATTACTAGGATTCGTGCCACCAGTACTCGTACCAGTGCTAGGGTGACTCTGACCACTAGTAGTAGCGTTCGTGTCCTCCTTCTTCGCTTCCGCCTTCTTCTGCGGACTACTGCTGTGCTCGCACTCTTTCTCCGCGCTCTTTCTCTGCGCGCGCTTTCTCGGGATACTTCCGTTCGATTCTTCGCCCATTTTCTCCGCTAGTTTCTCCGCTAGTTTCTCCGCTCTCGCACGCTCGCTCGTGCTACTGGTACTGGCGGCCCCAGGGGCCGCGCTGTTAGCCGCACCGTTCTTGCTCGCCGCGTGAGGCTTACTAGTACTAGTCGGGTGAGGAAGCGTGCTCCACGTCGGAAACGCGGGTTCCCGCACAACCGTGGGGCTACTAGTACTACTGGAGCGACGCTTGGAGTCTAGGGCTGGATCGTGCGTCGCGGGGCGCTCAGGACGCTGGGCTCCACCCGCGAAATTCGTGTTGTACAGATCTGCCGCGCTTCGCGCTTCGCTTCGCGCCGCTTCGCTTCGCGCTTTGTACGCCCGGCTTTGCCGCAGCCATTCGGCGTGCCGCTCCGCCTCGGCCGAATCCACCTGCTGTGCACTCACGGGGTGAAGGCCACCGCCGCCACGCGACTCCTTGTTGTCGGTTGGGAAAATCCCCCGGGTTCTTTGTGTGCGGGACTGGGAAAAACCGGGCTTCGCTGGACTGGTCTGCGGGCGTAGCTCCTCCACGGAGTCCTGCGCCCTGACAGTACTACTAGCAGTACTACTGTAACTGGTACCAGTAGTAACAGTGGGGATCAAAGGTTTTCGCGCTTTGCGAGGCATCGCGTGGGGGTCCACGGTGGCAGGCCGCATCGGGAACGCAGAAAAATTGTGCGCGCCATCCTCGCTCGGACTTCCAAGGTCGGATTCTTCAACAATGGGCGACGGTGCGGGCTGCAAAGTTTGATGAGAAAACCAATGGTGAATTTCCGTCGCGCTTACAATGCGGTTTGAAAAGCGGGCGTGTATGTGTTGATGATAAACCAAATTTCCGGTGGAAAAGGGCGCACCCGGGTTCGAACCAGGGACCTGCTGATCTGCAGTCAGCCGCTCTACCGCTGCGCTATACACCCGAAGTGACCTCATGCTGTGCTTATCCACAAGGTGATTTTTTTTTTAAATGTCGTGGTTATTTGGGGTGTTTCAAAGCTGTCGGATACTTTTCCTTGGTTCTCTCCTCACCCCAATCTGAGCGAAAACTCGGATCATCAGCCGCCGGCTCGTGCGAGCTTTGACTCGCCTTTTTCTATTCTTTTCTGTTCTATTCTCATCCTGGATGACATCCAGTACAAGCTTCTTCTTAGGAAAAATCTTCACCCTTGTTAATCTCTGGTGAAACTCTCCTTTCTGCGCCATCATGGACCTGGACAGAACAGAACAAGGACCTGGACCTTACGGCCCAACAGAACAGAACAAGAGGTCTCCTTCATCAAGGACCTGGACCTTACGGCCCAAAGACCTCTGAGGTCCATGATGAAGGAGACCTCTGAACTCAGGACAAGGACCTGGACCTTACAGTTCATTGTTCTGTTCTCAGAGGTCTCCTTCATCTCTTCCGAATCATCTGTCGAATACTTTTCCTTGGTTCTCTCCTCAAACCGTACGTGGTAACTAAGGTCACAGAAGTACATTTCCACCGCGAGAACCTCGTACCTTCACTCCTCTCCTAAAATTTGAAGGCAGGTGCGGCGTCGTGCTCGGGCGATTCAGATTGACGAAAGCCGACGACAGTGTTGGGTTCCCACTCATGTGCGCGCTAGCAGTAATGTGTGATCTGTAGAGTTGGTCCCGCACACTCGCGAATTCCACGCCGCTTCCCGCCGCGCGAGACCGGGTTTGCGCCGGGACTGGCTCGCCGCTGAACTCAAACGGTTCTGGCAGCGGTCCCCCGGGACCGACGGCGAATCCCAGGCCAAACGAGGATGTGGTCCTTGCCGCACTGTTATTATTAGTCCTTGGATCCATCCGCCCGGTGGTGAAAAACACCGTTCCGGCCGCCGTACTAGTAGTAGGGGGCGGGAGCAGGCGCTCATCCTTACTACCGCCGCGGGGTGTCGTCTCTTTGCTCGCAGTAGCACTCGCAGCAACGCTCGCGGCAGCTGACGAGCTTGAGGTCTCTCCCCCGGAGACGTAGGTGGTGCTTTCGTCTTCACTCGCACTCGCACTAGCACTCGCCGGCTGTTTCTTCTGGCTCTGCGAGTTCTGTTTCTTCTTGGCTGCCGGCACGTTGTACCTCTTGCGCAAAAACCCGGCGTGATTCGGATTTTTCGTCGGCGACAGCGAGCCACGCAGCAACTTATTATTACTATTTCCCGCCGCGCCATGATTTCCGGGAGCACCATTATTTGCAGCACTTGCAGTACTACTAGCCGTGTCCTTTCTGGGAGACAGCGAGCGCGCGTTCCGCACCATTTCTTTCACCTCGGTCTCCATTTCCCGCACTTTCTCGGGACTCAGGAGCTTCTCCGGACTTGCCGACAGCGACTGCAGGCGCTCGCGGATGGCGCGCAAGTGCGCCTCCGCACGGCTCTTCTCCTGCGCAGCTGCGCTCACCCTCTTCTCCCCCAGGGAAGAAGTAGAAGTATTGTGGTGGCCTCCTAGGCTCACCTTCGGCGGTTTGGACACGCTGTCTTTGTCGCTGTGCCAGTAAAACCGGAACCGGCGCTGCTTCCCGGACAGGTTTGCGGAGGAATCCGGGCAAGTTTGGGGCCGGCCCCCGAGGAGACTCTGCACGCTCGAGTTATGGGCGCTGCCCAAACTCTGCACGCTGCTGCTATGGCTCTGATAGAACTTTTTGCGCTTGCGCTCGAAAAACCGTTTCAGCTTCTCGTCGCGCGCAGCCTCCGCATCTTCCTTGCTCGGACTCACAAGGCCGTTCATCTCGGCCTGGAGCGTCTCCGCATGACTCTTGCCCTTCGGAGGCGGTGTCATGCCGGCCGTCAGCAGGTTGCGCATGTTGGTTCCGGGCTGAAAATTTTCTGCAGGGCGGGCCTGGGGCCCAAAAGTGGTGGAAGTACTCCCGAGCAGCCCACTGGGGTTGCTGAAGGGTTTTGCGTCCTTCGCGGTTGTTCCTGTACTACTAGTACTGGCGGAAGAGGCACGTTGCTGGGCTACCGCTCGTGGTTCTGGCGAATCAAGCTGCGGGGATGCTAGGACAGATGAAGATTTTTTTTCCAAATTCTTCGCCGGTGAATGAAAAGTGTTCAGCTCTGTCGCAATGTTCACGCGGCGCTGCGTGAGCTTCTGGCGAGTCATGTGCAGCTGCTGGCTCGTCGGCTGCGAAACCGACACACGGCGTGCGTTCGCACGCACGGCCTGCTCCCGATAACTTTCCAGTTCCTCCGCCAAATTCTCCACACTTCCGAAACTCGCACTCAGGTGGTCCTCTTTCGTCGAGTCTTTGTAAACGGGGCCCGCGTCTTTGTACGCGTCTTTGTACCGGTCTTTGTACAGGTACTCGCTCCCGGGGAGGCGGATCTCGAATCGCCGCTTCGCATCCGAAGCGCTACCAGTACCGTTGGAACTACTATTTCTTTCGTGGTCAAAAACTGCTGCACCTGGGCCGCCGAAGACCCCATCGGTACTTCCAGTTCCACTAGTAAATTCCATTCGATCATCACCAACATCAATATTATTGTCCATACTAGTAGTACTGCCGTGCATCCTTTCGTTGTCCATACTATTACTGCCGGGCATCATTGGTCCAGCCTGTTTCTTCTCGGGACTCTGCACGTTGAGCGAATCGTTGTCGAGCATGTCCCGCGCCATCTGGGAGGCTTGGGCGATAAGATTGGACAGTTTCCCGGGCGACCCCCCCGGCAAAACTCCCTGCCCAACGCGGTCGAGTTTCTTTTTCACGTTTCGCCGCTGCCGGTCGCGCTGAGATTTGCGGCGCGAATTCGTGAGATTATTTGTGAGATTATTTGTGAGACCGCGGCGGTGTGAGGAGCCGCTGCCTCCTCCGAGGGCGCTGCCTCCTCCGAGGGGCAGTCCAATTCCATGTGGCGTGGTACTCGGCCGGTCTGGAGTGGGATAATACGAGTCATGGCCCGCCAGGTTAAAGCTCTCGACGAACTGGGCACCGTTCCAGGCGCGAGTACTACTAGTGGCTGCCCCGCGTTCCATGCTTCCGCTAGTACTAGTACTGTTGCTGTTTCCGTTTCCACTTCCGTTTCCACCGGTGGCAGCTGTTTCTGAGGAGCTCCGCTTCCTCCCGGTACTAGTACTGCTGTTCAAAGAAGCCCCGCTGCTGCGCCGCGGCTGCCCGAACATGGCGGGGGCCTGTGTGTCCACAATGTCGCGCCTGCCTTTCACGTTCGGGAAATTCTGCCGCGCCGTGTCCTCAGGCAGTCTCGAGTTCTGCCGCGTGGCTCGGAGGAAGAGCGCCTGCTGCTCCGCTCCTTCGTCCTTGCCTGCTGTTTCGTCGAAACAGTCTTCCGGAGAAGACACGCCCATTCCCAGGCCTCCCGCGCCACCGACGGCCGCGCCCGCGATGGACGACAGTACCCTCCTGTCAGCAGTGCTCCCACCCTCAGCGAGGAGGTGCTGCTTTTGCTCGACCATGCGGCCGTCCCGGTCAAAGCTCACGTTCGCGTGGTTCACGTGCGCGTGCACCGCGTGCACCGTTGGAGTCAACCCCCGGGGGCAGTGCGCCAAATTTTCGGCGCGCTTCACCATCTCCTCGTCGCGCGTCATGCCCCGGTACTGCCGCGGCCGTCGCCGACCCAGGCGGCCGAAACCCACGTGGCCCGTGGTGGCCGGCCGCCGTGTACTAGTATTGGTGTCCAGCTGGGGCGACAAACTGCGCGCCGCAGCGCGTCCCGCAGCGCGAAGAGGAGCCCCTCCTTCTCGGGCATTTTCATTCATATGGGAATGGTAGACCTCCTCGTGCCTCCGCTGCTCCTCGTCCTCCCGCTCCTTTTCCCTCTCCTTCCGCAAGCTCTCCTGAAACGCCTGCTGCGTTTCGTAGCGACTCACGTGGTAGCCGGTACTGATATGTTGGTACCGCCGGTCCGACAGGTCCGAAGTCGTTTTTTTCGGACCCTCCAACTGGTCGGTACTGGCAGTAGAAAAAGAAGAAAACTGCTCGCAGCCCGGAGGGTTTAAAGAACTGGTACTACCGGACGTACCGGACATCGTACCGGACATAATACTAGCACTACTAGTACTACTTCCGGACAGTACGTGGCTGTTCAGACTTGTGCCCGGCTGCCGCTTAAAGACGGTGCTGGAATCGACCATAGTCGAAGTTGCGCGGTCGTTGCGCGTTTTCATGAAGGACCGGCTTTTGTATTCGGCAAACACATCGTCAAGGTTGCTGAATGTATTCAGTTTTGACCGGCTGTTTTGGGTGGACTTGGGTTCTCTTGAGGAGACTCCTCTCTTCGAGCCGCGCTTCGCCGGGCTCACGCTGCTGAGAACTGGACTGCTCCGGTGTGGGTTTCCCGCCGCGTCTCCCGCCACGTTCCCCGCCGTACCTTGTCCCTCGACGGTACTATCTTCTCCAACTTCCCCTAGTCCTTCAGGTTTAATAACAGTACTCGCACTGAGATCCGGGTTTCCACTCTGGTCACTGTCGAGACCCTTTGAGTTCCTGTTCCTGGCGCCGTAAATTTCCTCCGCACTATTAGTAGTACTCGTCTCCATGGGACCCATCATAGTAGCGTCATCGTCCCCAGCGCCCCCAGCGCCCTCGTCGTGGGACGATGGACCCTCGCGACGAGTACTGTTGGGACCCAGGAATTCAACGGACCGGGAGTGCTGGACCTCCTGCGTCGTGGAACTAGTACTCGTAGACCTGTTGCGCGCGGCCCCGTCCGCATAGCTGCTTTTGGAGGGACTGCGTAGCGCGAACCCGCCGCTTCCCTTGGCACCCGCACCGGCCAACTGGGGCGAAAAGAAAGGCGGTACTGCAGAATACACGCCGATTAGCGCGCGGTTACGCTGTCGCTGGGCGCGCCCGGCAGGACCCACGGAAGACATGACCTTTTTTTCTCTACCACAATCAAACGCCGGACGCACTTCCTGGCTCCATCGTGGCGGCCTCACTTGGTTCTGGAGTGCGGATCTAATCGAAATGGATGAGAATTTTTTTTTTCACATCAAAAAGAATAACATAGTTGAGGCCTGGCCACCAGAAAAGGGCCTCTCCACCTTTACGATCTCCTCAAATTAGTACCAGTGCAAATATTGCTTCCCTCAGGGTGGCTCATCTCTCCGTTCCTCAGACGCCCTCAGTCTCTCACTCTCTTTCGTCCTCCCCCCTATCTCCTGGGACATACTACCAAATGATCTAGCGTCTCCACCTCGCTAAATAGCCTTCGTCGAACACGTCTCACACTGTTAGCGGACACTCACATGCCTCAAAAGATCAAAATCGCTGCGTTTCAAATCCAGTGAAACCAAACTCCTCTCATGCGGATGTCCACTGGGCTGCAGGATGGACGCTCTTCTTTCGATGATCCATACTACTCGCGTACTTACTAGTACAGCCCCGTGGACGACCGCATGATGAGGTGGACATCGACCAGACGTGCGCAATGGAATAGAATGGAATGGATTCCCTTTTTTTAAAAGGGATTCAAGCCTCTTGGGGAAGTAGGGAATGGAATAGAATGGAATGGATCCATCCCATTCCATTCCACACCTCTGACCGATATCCATCTCATACGGATGTCCACTGGGCTGTACGCTATGTTCCGCTTCGCGCCTGGGACGCGGGTGACACCACACTGGGGGCCTTGTCGGACATAATATGAGGATCATAATATGAGTGATTGTTCGCACCGTGCTGTCTGCAAGCGAAAAAAACGGAATGGAATCCCCAACTATTGTCTTGCTACATCAAGAACACCCAGGATCATATCTTGACCCCATACTTTTTTCGCTGCAGCTGGTCGTTTTGTATGTGCTCGCGCGCGGTGAGCGTTTTGAGATCTTGGTAGCCTCCGTTGCCCCCCATGGTGGACGGCCCTCCGTGGACGTGAACTCCGGTATACGCGCTTTTGTCATAGAAGAAGCGCTCTGGACCCCGCATCGGCGTCGTCGGGCGCAGGTCCTGCCGAGGCCTGGGAAAATCGTCCATTGACAACTTGTTTTCGATTCCCAAGCTCCTCATACTGCGGTGGATGCCGGTGTACGACGATTGGTCGTAGAAAAACCTTGACGGGCCTCTTTTTTCTCCTTCACTGCCCGCGCTTTGATGTTGGCGGCCACGAGAGTCCGCCCCACGAGATTCGGAACGCCCCCTTTGGGCAGAAGTTCCCCCGCTTGCATGCATCCTCTTCCGAAAGTTTTCTTGCTCCCGGCTAGTATGCACGAAGCGCTGCGCCGACGCTTGCCTGGAGACTCCGCGGGGAGGGGGGTGAAACTCGCCCGCTAGCACAGACGACATGGCAACTTCCATAGACTTCATAGACTCAGGGTCTTGCATGTCGCCTTGCATGTCGCGTGGCGGTCGGCTCCCTTCCTGACGACCCGGGCCGCTCAGCTTGTTCCGGAGCAACGTCGCCCCCATCTTTTCCATCTGTGCCTTCTTCTTTCGCTGCACCATGTCGTCCTGTCAATGAGAATTTGGGAGCCGATTTGGGATGCGTAAAAAGTTAAAAACTTAAAAGACCCAATCTGGTCGCTCCCATCGCTGCGCCATGCCGTCCCGTCAACGAAAATTTGGGAGCCGATTCATTTAGGAGGCGTCAATTTTTCGGGAGGCGTTTTGGCCCAATCCGAACATAGCTCAAACGGTCACCACAGTTTTTTACGCCTGTACTAGTAATAAGTTACGTCCAACACCTGCTATCAGTGCCAAGGTCAACGATAACTCGAGGGTTTTTTTTGTGGTCTCGCAAAAAGTGACCCCTGTCTGGGAACAAAAAAAACGTACCTGGACATGATCTCTGTCTATGAGTTCAGACAGATCATTGTATCCATACGGCTCGTCGTTCGCATCCACAGCATAGCCCGACTTTTTCTCCAATTTCCTCTTGTAGGCCCCCGTATGCGAAGCCTTGTCGTAGTAGAAACGCTCCGGCCCACGCTCCGGGCCGGACTCCGGGCCGGGATCGGAGGTCCCTGGAAACAAAAAAATCGGTTGGTGATGATAGAAACCCGGTGCAAAACTGCACAGGTTGGGCACTGAGCGATGCTCCAGCGCGGGAATTCAGCCTGATGTCTCGGAAACTCGGTATCAGGCCCGCGCGCACCACACGGCGACGGAAGAACGCCCGGCGCTGGAACTGCGTTCGCACTACGAATGACAGACTCTAATTTCTCGTAGTATTAATGAGGGCAGTATAAGTTCACATCCGTCGTTCGAGACATCTGGGGCCACATCTGCGGTCGCGTCGGAACATTCGTGGCAATGTCCAAACATTTCTCACCCGCGGCTCAACGTTGGTATAAACGCATAGCGAGGCGGTGACAAGGTCTTCTGGTATTCTGTAAAATGGGTTAGTGGTCGGACCCTAACGCGGTGACAAGGTGGAAATCTTAATCTTCCACATATGGTCCGATAGTGGGATTTGGGTGGTGTCCACGCAAAAATGCAAGCTAGCTCCTCTGAGTGAAAATATAGTAAATACTTGCGGGCGGTTCTGCCCCGAAGTCTGGGCCCTGCGCGCAATGGGTGACGATAGCAGCCTTCCATGCTTCGAAGGTCGAGCCGGAGTTCCGCGCAAGGGTGTCAATGAGAGTCAAGAAATCTGAAAAGCTGAGGGCTTTCGATTGTTTCTGTTTGCGAGAGGCGTTGGGACCTCTATCCCGCTTTTGTTGAGCCTCGCGCCCCATGCGTGCGTCGCGACAACACTTCGTAAACGCCAGGTCGATCGCGGTCGGTGACGTCGTTTCTGAAGTCGTTTCTGTCACGTCTACCACGCCGGCCTCGCGTAGCAGTTTCTGCACCGTACGAGCGTGAATCACGCCACGGGGGCACGCGTACAGTAGAAAGACGCGCTGCAGCGGATGCATGAACGAGGCAGGCTTCTGCTGACCCGGCTGCTGCCCAGGCATGGTGGAAGTTGAACGTAAAAAAAAAATCAACTAATTTGTCCCAAAGGAGAAAGCAACTACACACGGATCCCCGACGCACATACCCAGGGAACGTCCCAGAAACCTCTCTGCGCAATCAGGGTGTAAGAAATGCGCCCATGTATACTTGACTTGACAGTTCATACGTGTAGGCACCATTGCCGTCGATCTGTGCCGGTCCACGAAAATCAAATTTTGAGCGAGATTTCAGTGGCGCTTCAGGGTGCGGCCACGAGCGCATTGTCCCGAATATTACAAGAACGAAATTTCATTTTTGAAGGAACCTCACGCCTTCGAGTTAGAAGTCGAATTCACATCTACAGGAATTGATATTCACAATTCTCAGCAGATGATTCGACGAACTTCATCGTTCTATCAGCGAACACGCGTACTCCTCTCGTAGGAACTGCTTCAAACTCAGTAGCTGGTCGAAAAAACAGAATCCCTACGTCGTGGTTGCCGATTTGAGGGTATTTTCATTGGGTATTTCTGGTGCTCGACCTTCGACTGAGTAGTAGACTGAACGATATCCCAGCCTGGGGTCTCTACATTGCCTGCAAATACCAGCCAGTCAGAAGCGACGAGGATCCCCGGAACCGACCCCGACGAGTCAAAAAGGATCCCCCGACGAGGAGCCCCTGAACTGATCCCCTGCAAGTGAGAGGTTTTAGTACTAGAACTCCCAAGCCTGACCTCGATTCTCAAAGAATGAGCAAAGCGGTTTTCTAGACAGACAGCACTTTCGGCCGTGAGGACCCCACTCGCAACAGAAATTCCTCCACAGAGTCTTTTTACATTACGGTTGTACTAGACTAGTAACAACTTTCCTACGAGTCCTAGCACTACGCCGTTGCTTCTTAAGTTCTCCTAGCAATCGGTGGTAGCAATTTGGTTCCACGCTGGTCTATTTTCAATATTGGGAAACCCGACCGCGTTTTTGAAATAGTAATGTGAATGAATCACATCACAAGTCGCTGGTGACGGCGACAAATCAACAACTCAGCCGACAAATGAGACACTACGGTCGTCCAAGTCTAGAACCTCGCACACGCAAGCTAACAGCCGCCTTCCAGAGTGGTGCCAACAATCTACACCCAATAATTTACACCATGCCACACTGCGATGGGGCGCCCAACCACACAACACCCTTCTGCGGGCGAACCTGCGGCGCGGGCGGCTTGACTGTACGGGGTGCCACCCTCGGCAGGGTTTCCAACTTTCCTAGTACGCATTTAGGTTTTGTCTATTTTAAAAGAATTTGAAATTTTCTTGCATGGCATGTGCTTTTCTATCCTGTAATTCCGATGAATTTTCTCCCACCTGGATGCCGAAGACGGCAAAGGATGAATAGTAATCCGGATCACGCGAAAATATTCATTTATTTCCAAACAAAGACAGGAAGGCGACATGTGACTTAGTACTCACACGAAGCCGTTTTTCACAGGCATGAACTTTCAAAAGATTGACATGCGCTCCAGGTACTGCTTGGTGAGTCACATGAAATAAATACCGATGTCACATGAAATAAATACCTGAAATAAATGATACGTGTTCCGGTAGCGAGAGTAGTGATGCGCGAGGCAAGATCACGACGTCTCACCGGATCCGGACGAGATACATCGAAAAGTGCCAGTGCTTCGATATTGGAATTGACTAGATAATTTATTTAGGGTCTAGATTCGTAGAACCGATGTCAAGTTTAGGAAAACTCCCAAAGGTAGGAAAATGATTGCATGAGGAGACGTTCCGTGCACGTTCCGTGAACGAAACAGCCTTAATACGTACTTACAATGGGTGCGATCACCCGTCCAATTCCAACCAGTGTAACTCCAAGCCATTTCTGATTTCAGCGGGGATCAGTCCTACCCCAGCTGTCATGAATTTCTGAAAAGATTGAATGTGCTCCTGGTGAAGCGATTTCTTGGCTCATGTTGACGCAATGCTGACGCAATGCTGACGCAATGCTGACGCAATGCTATCGCAATGCTGGCGCACTTGCACTGCATCATAGTAGTACAGATGTAAAGGAAAGTTCTTCTCGCTCCATGCCAACCTATTCAGTGCTG
>JACKZZ010008913.1_pt1 | contig 25597 bp, 38 predicted proteins | sample 8027871 | NCBI WGS metagenome assembly JACKZZ01 (sample SAMN15724774, study PRJNA655200) | protist metagenome | isolation source: fluorescence activated cell sorting (FACS) single amplified genomes of... | place: USA: West Boothbay Harbor, Gulf of Maine | collected 2000-07-19 | reverse complement strand
CACTTTCTTCTCTTTCCTATTATTCACACTTTTCCATTCATTGTATGCGGTATACAAAAAACGACAATAATTGTAACAGATTTACTAAATGCCAGTAGACATGCAATTTCAAGACATTATTTCTGCTGAAGCTACGCTCGATCCCACTTCCAGGCTCACTCTCCCTATCAACTCGACGAAAAGGAAAATTACTGATGTGGATGATGTTATTTACATGATTTCGTGTACAGAAACGGTTTCTTTGATCAAAAATGACTTTAATGTAGACACAGACATACATAAGCACAACATTAAAAGTATTCACGAAACCACCAAGGATGCTGGATATTCTACAAGTAATGAAAGCGATGTGATGTACCGAAACCTGACAGATGCAAAATGCGAAGCCAAAAGAATGTTTTTCTATTCATTGAAGAAGGTATTGACACTGTCAGAGAGCTTTGATGAGAAAGAACTTCAACAATTTGGTGTATCTGATAGCTCATATGAAGAGTTGGAAGAAGAAAATATCACACATAAAGAATTTTGCATACTGGTCATCATGAATCAGCTGCGTCGGGGATTTGCCTCTTTTCAAGTCAATCCGCAACATATGAACTGGAACACATCATTCAGAATAGTGATAGGCGGAAAAATAAGAGCACATTACAATGCCACAGTCACAGTGGCAGTAACGAGTAAAAGATTAGTCTGAGTGAGCGATAAGCGAGTGAGTAAGTGTATTCTCGCCGTCCAGGTTCGTATACCTCAAATGAATGTCTCCAAGTTTTTATTTTAGAACAAGTAAACTTGAGATTGATGATGAATAATATCTGCTTAAGTTAAAGCCAACCTATCTCGTGGCCAACCTACTTAATTTCTGAGGCTAATCCTAACGGTTGAGATCTATGCAGTAATTGCGCAACAATAGTAGTAACCGTTCTAATTGAAGATCACTATATAACTAGATGAGTTAATGAAAGAAATCTGCTTAAATTAAAGCTATTTGACTACTATTTACCAGCTATCATTTGGGTCTGAATCTATGGATTAGATCTACGTTACAACTACGCAATTACGCCACTTTTGTAGAAAGTCATTGAGTTATTGACCACTCCTAATTGATTGGAAATTCCTTTTAGTTTGATTTAGTGGCATTTAAAGTCAAAAGTAAGACTTGTACTGAAGTAGTAACTCCTCCAAATTCATAAAAAACATTATACATATTTAGTAGAGCAATCTTAGAAACAAAAATACCACTTTTTAGTAGATTTAATAATCCCGTCCAGGGGTAGAAGGCAAGAAGTGATAGAGATTCCAAATTACTAACTTAAATCCACGTTCTCACTGTCCCGTCATATTCTTGTCATATTGTACTTTTAGTATTTTGTGCTTGTTAACCTTGTATGTATGTATGTATGTATGTATGTATGTATGGTATGTGCATTTTAGCCTTGCCAACACTTCAGTATGTTTACTTCCTCAAAACCGTATTTTTGTATGCTTTACAACGCAGCGTTGAGCGAAGCACTCCAGTAACTGTGGAGTGGAAGGCGTATCTAATGAAATATCCAGTATTTCTTCAAAATAATCTAATAATAAGATAAGCTGGACGGAAGGAGCAAAATTTTCTATGTGACTGTTGATTTTTTCCACGCTTTTTCGTATGCGTGGTCGTTGCTCTAGAAACATTTAGAATCAATAAATAAGGAAACAAAATTAATTCTGGTGTTATAAATATTTACATGATACTTACGAATATACTGCATGATAAGATATACTGTGTATGGTACCTTGAAGTGCTATTTTGCGGTCAGAGCATACTGAAAATGGAAAAGTGTCATTGCAGGAGAATGTATCTTTAACACACTCCTCCTCCTGTTGAGCATTAGCACCAACATGACTATCACTATCGAAATGAATATTCTTTACTCGTGATTTAAGATACACAACGAATTCATTAGGTGTGAAATGTCGTCCTAATCTAATCAAGACAAGATTAATAAGAGCTCCGATCGTTAAAACTCTCGCATCTTCAGTTGCGTCTGCCGGGTAGGGAAGAGGTACATTAGTACTCAATTTATTTGCAGCAGTTAAGTATTTCGAGCCTATCCAAGAATTGATAGACACACTATACGGGTCTAAAGTGGACACTGAGTGAAAGTAGAAGGGTGGTAGATAGAGCATTTGTCCAGCAGTCAATACTACTTCGTGTACACCATACCCTACTTTGTACCGTCCTTTTTCTTGTTCTACTGTCACCGCAGCGACTGCAGGATCAGTGCATACATCACTACTACTGCTACTACTGCAGCTTGCTTTGCATGCTTTGTTTCTTGATGAGTAGTCTACACAGTTTGTTGTATTGGCAAGGTGTTCGTGTATGGCATCAACAGAGGTGAGGTGCACTGCTCGACCTTGCCTCCAGCGCGGATGCAGTGACGAATAGGGTTGAAACATTGGATAATGGAGGGGAGAAGCAATGATGAATTTCTTTGTACCGTTCACTTGAAGGAAGAAGTTATGCTCCATATCATAATGGGGTGACACAGTGGTATTGCCAGAGCTCAACCATAGACTTATTTCTGACTCGACTCCTTTTGACAGAGGCAACGAAGTGCTCATTACCGGAGCGATTTCTTGTAAGATAGGGTCCAGTGACGGATTGCGAAACCGACGAGTCAAATAAACGTAACGCGCAGAAGAAGTAGAAAAGTCTTCCTGCTGTTGTTGCTCCTGCGTGGAATCTTGCGTGTTCATGCTATTAGCTCGATACTCCATGAATGTTTGAAGGTTCATATTGTCATTGGTATGGCTCATAACGCTTGTGAGTGATACAGACCATACTCGGTCGGGTGAGAAATGAGTGAAAACATTCGATTGGCTCTTTGTTTTTACATTACTTAGCATACTGGGAAGCTCCATCTGCAGCACATTGCCAACCTACATATCATTATTAGTAAGTCGATAAAATCATACATTACTTATCACTTTAATTGAGTCGGCAATAGGGACATTTTCAAATATAGCGGGAAGACCAACAGAAAACAGAGCGTTTTCTAATTGCTTTACATCACCACTCCACGGTACAACAGAGATATTATAGTCGTGTATATCCTTCTCGGCTGGGGTAGCCAAAGATGAGAGAATAGGGAATATTAAAGCAACTGCGAGGAAAGACATTCGGATAGTCCACCCTATTACAATGTATCTCAACCAACCGTAATTTACAAACTTGGAGCCGTACTTTTTTGAGACTGCTTCTACTTGTTGTCTCGTAAATGCACGAGCTGACGAGTAGACTTTTTTCATAATAGTTGGCAATAGCCAGCCACTTTGTACTTTGGAGTTTTTTGTATCTTCTGTCTTATTTTATTTATTTTATCTCACCATATTAAATCAATAAAAGAAAGAAAGATAAATTGCATTGTCCGGAAGTTTCAGAATTATAGTTCATGATGAAATTTATTCGAAATCCTTGGAAGAACGTGAATATAATGTTTCGGAGAGTGCATTCAAAATTACCCATCAAACCGCGCATCAAAGCTTGCTTCGCAGCTACAGCAACTCTGTCCACAGGCCTGATTATGATCAGTGCCAGGGATATGACGCATAGTGAACCTTCAAAACAATCAAAAGTAGAGAGAAATTATAAGACAGAAAATGCATTATCAGACCTATTGTTGGAAATTAGAGATATGCTTGACCAAATAGATTATGCTCCAATGCAGGTGGCCAGTAATGATAATTCTCATATCGCTATTATTTATCGCAATAGTGTTCGAATTCAGCTAGTTTCTAAATCAACAGATCAACTCTTGGAATTTGTTGATTGTGAGTATAATTGGATGTCTTCAGATATTACCAAGGCGGACTTCTGTCGAATTAATTCCGATGACTCTGCCGGTGAAAGGGTTGAAATTGACCACAGCGATGCGTTTGATCTGATTTATCGTTCAGTTTATAAATTATCTGTTGATTTGCCAGCGAACCGTTGCACAGTAAATCCGAGTCGGTAGCCAAAACAATGTGACAGTCGCATAAATGTCTTATGAATGGTCTCATACTTATTACCTTCTCAAATGGGCTCAGAGCATTTCTGCCTGCTACATGATATTTCTAGCTATATCCCTTGTGGTAAGGATTTATCCTTGGGATATGTTGTGATGATATAGATAGATACAAGTGAAGTTCACGTCGAATCAATAATTCTGTCCGTGCAATGATAACTACAGCTCCCACCATGCAATGCATGGCCACTCTAGTTAATTTTAAATTATTTTTCTATACAGTCTACACGTTCTGCCGCCAAACGGAGTCTAATTATGCCCACCAATTATAATAAGAAGTAGGAAATTAGTAGATTGGTGCTTTGTACTTATAGGAGATTAGGAGTCCTTATTCCTGAATTAAAGAAATCCTAATGGCCTTGTTGTACAATTCATAAATAGGCAATTACCGGTAACTGCAACTGACCGTGCACGCTGAAAAATATTTGATTCATTTCAGTGGCATCTAATAAATTGTTTCGAAGATATTCAAGTACTGTAACTTATTATAATGTGTTCGGATGGACTCTCAATGAGGGGCGGTTGGTGCATTATTATTTTTTAATATATCATCTGACTAACATTCTCTTCGCAATTTGATGGACACAACTTTTGCTCCTCAAAAGTTTAATTCTTATCTTGTCTTTTTGCTTAAATCTTATCAGAAGTTGGTCTTATGTTGGGGCTGCTGTTACGCTTTTCTGTTACCCAGGTTTCACATTATGCGGAGGAGCTCCTGAACTTGGGAAGCCAATTGAGCTGGAACCACTTGATAGTTTCAGCCCAGCCTTCTTCGAACTCGAAAATAGGCTCATACTGGAGATCTTTTCTAGCTGCAGATATATCAAAGTATCTGATATAATACAGAATAAATGCAAATTACAAATATACCATTAGATATGTATGACAGCAGTTATAGGAAATACACACTTAATTCATCTTACAGATTAAAGTACATCGTACATAAATATTACACAAAAAATAGAACACTGTATATATATATTATGGTTAGCACTATATCATACCTGTGAATCACCAACATCTTGACAGCGAAGGGATTCAACTTCACTTTGTAATTCACCACATGTTTAGGAGTACCAGTCAAAAATGCAAACAAATTACCTAACCAAAGACAGAGGTATCCTAGCAATATCATGAACCAAGCAGGCAGATGGAACTTATCCCACAAACTGTCAAATCCCATCCCCACCACAGCCTCATCAAGTGCCCTCCAGAACTGCACAGGGGGGCCGTCAGTGATGACATAGAACTTGCCCAATGCCGGACTACCACCATAAAGGGCCTCAGCACCAAGAATCAAACCATGGCAGTAATTATCTACATGGCAAAAGGATATTTTATTTTTGCCATCGCCGAATATGCGCAGACCTCCACCGGGCGCTGCACTCGCAAGAAGGTTGGGCAGAAATAGACCATCTCTTGGTCCATACACCTGATGAGGAGCAACTGCAATGGTCAACAAGTCGTTATCCTCAGTGCCACACGCATCTCTGATCAGTTTTTCTCCCATTGCCTTGGTCTCTGCATACGGCTGCATGAAAACTGGTGCAAAGTCTCCCCCGTTGACTCGGAAGAGGTCTTCCTCTGACAATCCATCAATATTTGGGTCGGGATAAGGAAATCTCGTGGAAGGGCTTGAGCTCATAACAATTCTTTTAACGTTGTGTAGTTTACAAGCATCGAGGATGTTCTTGGTGCCTTCATAGTTCACTTTGACGTACATGTCATCGGCATGGTAAGGTCCTACCAGAGCTGCGATGTGAAACACGCAATCCATGCCTTCGCAAGCTTCACTAACATCCTCGAAATTGGTAAGATCTCCTTCAATGTATTCTATTCTGGGTGAATCCAAAGCATCGGCTGGGGGTGGGCTAATATCGAATGACAAAACTACTTGAGCTCCCCTTTCCACCAGCATTTCAACCAATCTCTGTCCAACAAATCCACTTCCGCCTGTGACCAAGCATTTATTTGGAACCTTTCTAAAGCCTGGAGCACTTCTCAAACGCATTTTTCCTGGAGTAGACTGCATACTGTCTTCGGATACTTTACTTAAAACGATAAATGTGTGGATGTTCTCACCTCTCATCGTCAGTTGTGTATGCGTTGTCAAATCTCAAATTAGCATCGAACAGCGTCAGTTAGCGTTAAATTCCTTAAATTCAAACAGCGTCACTACTCCATGTCCGCGATATCAGAATCATTGGTAATCAAGTCAAATGTCAAAGTGTTTGACGGGCAACTGATTCGATTTACGCACCTTTCTCGAGAAACTAAATGTCAAATGACATGTGCTGTTTATCTGCCATCAGCACCGGTATCAGATCCCAAGTTTCCTGCTCTAATGTACTTGAGTGGCCTTACTTGCACTGATGAAAACGTATGCCAGAAAGGAGGTGCGTTTCGGTCGTTGGCAGAAAAGCAAATTGCTTTTATTTGCCCAGACACCTCTCCACGTAATATGAATATTTCTGGCGAAGAGGAGAGCTGGGATTTCGGAACTGGGGCAGGGTTTTATGTAGTAAGTTACAGTGTATAGGTTGGCGTTAAGTGAAAGCAAGTTATACCTCACGTGGTAATGTGTTACTCCTGTAGGATGCCACTGAGAATCCATGGGCTGAAAATTATCGAATGTATTCCTATGTTACTCAAGAGCTTCCAGAAGTGATTGCTGCTAATTTTGAGCAAGTTGATGTTACCAATATGTCCATCACCGGACACAGTATGGGTGGTCATGGTGCTTTAACTATTGCACTGAAGAATCAAGATAAATTTAAGAGTGTCAGTGCATTTTCTCCTATTTGTAACCCTGTAAATTGCCCGTGGTAGGTGTACATGATGTGCATATGTATCGGCACAATTTTTGATTGCGTCATTAGGGACATACGACTCATTTTACCTACCCATCATCCCTATTATGAACAACGAAACCTTCATTGTTATGACTCACTTTGATTTATCTTCATTGCTGCATTCATTGTGATCTCCATTCCTTCGTCAGGGGTGTCAAGGCCTTTTCCGGCTATATCGGTATCGATCAGGCCCTCTGGCACAACTACGATGCTTGTGAGCTTATCAAATCCCGAGCGACATCTGTTTTTAATGACATCCTCATTGATGTGGGTCTAGCCGACAATTTCTTAGAGCCACAACTAAAGATCGACAACTTCCAATCTGCCTGTGACAGTGTAGGTCAAAGAGTAACTATTCGCAAGCACGAAGGGTACGACCACAGTTATTTTTTCATTTCTTCTTTCATGGATGACCATATAAAGTTTCATGCTGAGCGATTGACATCATCCTAATTCCATTGCGATGAAGTTTACTCGATGAATAGGAAGGCCCGCGAGTGAGTATATAACCTGGCATAATTGCAACGCTGATATACCTACCATGGCTAAAATATGATGCTTTTTGGTAGGAAAACTTGATAATAAATACAATATAAAATCAAAATTACGCATTGTGCTTACGCTTACACTTGTACAAACGTATAAAGTTGAGTATAGATAATAAACAAATATAATATTTACAATCATTTCATAGAGCAGCATTGATAAGCAAATATACTGCTACTCATTTTTTACACCCTTTTCATAACGCTACATATTAAGATTTCTACAAAGTCTATAAATAAGTAGCATTAATCTATACGATCATTTCACGGAGCGATATTATGTCAATGATAGTGCTTATTATTAAACATTATGCAGCCATAATACTTGTACTACAGTACCAACATAATAGCACTCATTGTGATGATTTTGTCGTCCAAATTTTGATGGTGTAGAAGGCTGATGGAGTTGAAAGTTCCTCTCTCCTTTAGTTTTTTATATTTACTACTACTATTCACACCACCACATAGTAGTCAGTAGCCGCTTTAAAAAACTCTAAAAAGCAGCTTGCATCGTTGGCTGTGTTTAAAATTTAATTAGTTTAAGTGTTCGACGTAATTGGACTGAATGACTGAGTGGTGGTTCTTCAAAGAAACAATATAGTTTAGGAAAATGAAAACCAAACTTTATTGCTTTGATTCTTCCAAGATTTCTGCTTTACCAATAATCCAAAAACATATACAATGCACAGTTGCACAATTGTATATTTTATCAGCAATGGCAATGTTGAACAGTAGTAGCAAGTAATCCGTTATAGGAAGCTATCATCGTACGTATTGTCCTCATCACTCTCACCTCTTCCTGTTCCCGTGTCTTTCGCCTTTATCAATACATCTGCCAACATGCATTGCATTTCCGCGACTTCCCCGTCTTCTTCGCCTACTAGTACAGGGGGATTAACTATTCCTTTCACAAGAAGATGATGATGATCTTCAACTTCTACTCCCCCTTCCCCTCCGACCGTATTATATTCATATCCATCCGTCAGCCAATCCCTCTCTTCCTCACCGACTGTCATACTTCGACCCTCTCCCCGCTCTCTCGTTGCCTTTATCTTCGACTCAGACAACAAGTCTTTATCTCTTGCTACTGTCTCCATAGCTAGTGGCCGTTTTTTGTTCTGCCGAGAGAACCAGGTGTCTAGAGTCTTCCCCAAATCTTCACCATCAACATCTATACTAGCCCCTGGTTCTTCTCCAATGACATGTCTATATTGCCCACCAATAGCGTTGTCATCATCATTGTCATCAGAGTCAGAAGACATTGCAAATATTTCATTCTTATCATCTAACTCTAGTTCTTTTCCTCCTCTACTCATTTTCTTAGTAGAAGACGAGGATCCTCCTCCTTCTTCTTCTCCTGAGACCACTTCACTGAGACCACTTCCAACACGAGGAGGAGTACGGTCGTTTCTCCCTGCCCCTTGACTACATTCCACAGCTTTACTAACCACAGCATTTGCAACTGCTACCTTCCCTAGAATATCATTCAGACTTGGCCGACCTTTAGATGGACCTACAACTACTGACGAGGAGGATGCAGATGAGGACTTGTCTGACGCAGATGCCTTTCTGTTTATTTTCATTCTATCAGGAGTGACAGCGGTCTTGTCAACATCCTCCTTGGGGTAGGGTGGGGCTCCTATCTTCGCGGCATTCTGACGCTGCTTTTCTCGTAATTTGCGGAATTTCTAAAAGATTTTAAAATACAAAATAAATACAATACATATGTTATGATTTCATGTTGTTCATATCAAAGAGTCAATGAGTAGTTAGACTGAGTATATCATCTAGCTCAAGTAGAGTGGTTTGCATTCCCACTCACTCTTGCTATTTACCTGTTTGGCGTCTACTCTCGCTTGTTCTTCTCGATCATTTCGAGCGGCCAATACTTTAAGAACAGCTTCTTCTCCCTCTCTAACCCCTTCCCTTGTCCTTCGAGCCATTGCATCTATGTATTCCGACATAAAAAACAGGCATCAGTCTTCAAGATTTTTGTACTGATCAACATATTATTATACCAACCTGTGTCAACAGAATTTCGCGTTTTCGTAAGAATTTCTTCTTGGCTTTCTTCATTTTCATCTTCGTCTTGAGTATTCATGACTGCCACTGGTTGAGGAGGGGATCTGAATGGGTCTACAGGAGCACCCCATCCTCTACGACTTTTGCTACTACTGCTTGATCCCGTTTCTCTTCCCCTTCCCCCCATACCACGTCTACTGGACTCTACTTTTACTGCAGGAGCAGCAGCAGCGGTAATGGTATGCACTCTCGGTGTTGTTTGCAGGTTATCATCATCCATAGTACTCCCTCCTCCATCATTCCTTCTATTTCTATCGATACTGTTCTTGTCACTGTTAGATCTGTCTACAGCTGGCTTTGTTGGAAGGGGGTGAGCAGAGGGACATCCATCAGAAGTAGGTACCGAGTTGTCTCTTTCTCTTGCTCCATAAGCAGCATTATTATCTTCATCAAAATCATCATATGTCAAATCAATCTCAAAGGCCACTGCTTCTTTTTTTCTTCCTCGCATAGCTTTGCGTTGCTGTCGCTCATGCTCAGCTGCACTTTTCAAAGCCTTTGAAAAGTATAAAACAAAGTAAAATAGATCATACCATAATAACAGTCATTCATTAATGACAATTATAAATGGTATATTCATCAAATATATCCAGTTTGTAAGAGTTATGTACTCCTCATCCTTCTTTCACTCACATTTTCTCTTTTTCTTGATTCTTCCTCTTTCTGTCTCTCTTTTCTGATTTGTCTCTCGTAATGACTTTCTCCCTTTTTTGGTCCGAATTCGTGCTCAACTCTACTGCTATCGTCATCATCCCCCTCAGATATTCTGTTATTAAAAATTATTATGGTTCGTATGAATCAAGGAAGTCGTACGCACAAACAGGAGTCATATACGCACTCATACATGTCATTTATGTAAGGAGGATAAATAATAATAACAGTATACATGACATGCAGTCTCACTCTCACCCTCTTTCTCTGCCACTAGACGGCTGGTAACCTTCAGCAGACACTGTGCTTACATTCTCTGCGGCAGCGCGACGTCTCTGTTCAGCAAGACGTGCATTTGCAAGTCTAGTTTCTTCATAGGCCAACTTCAACTAGACATATGACAAAAAGAAATAGTACAGGACATATATGCCAGAAGTGCAGAGCGAGTGATTTAGTACGTTCAGAATACATTAAAAGATAACACATTCCCACCTGAAGTTCTTTCTCAGCATTTTCGCGTTCTCTCTCTCTTTCGCGCTGTGCTTTCACGAGAGCAATTCTGTCTTCACCTACGAATATATAAATAAATTTAAAAATAAATACATCGAGCCACACACAGTCCTTGTATTAGCAATCCGTTAATTGAACACACAACAATTTCGCAAATATAAACATACCTGCCACACTATCATAGTCATTTCTTCTAACTGCAGCGGAAGGACCTCCAGTCCGAACCCCTCCTCCGTTACCTCTCTCTTGTTTCTGTACTCGTGCTTTAATCTGCAGAGCAGCAGCTCGATTTGCAAAATACTCTCTATGGCGTAGTGGGGTGTTTGCGTTTGAAAACATCCCAAACATAGCGAAGGGACATTTATTTAAACATAAATTAGGTGTATAAAAATGAAATGAGGGGTAATACATGTAAAAAAGCGATGAATTATACTAGCAACATATTTTATCTTGTTCTAACCTTCTTGCTGCATCTTCGTAAGCTCCTTCCTGATGAACTTCTCTGTGTTGGTCATTTATACCATCATCATCTCCACTGCCTGATTCATAAGGAACCATATGTTGCTGTTTATAATCACGAGCCCTGGCCTGATATTTCTGTTGCATAAATATTCAATTATCCAAATCTCCATAGCCATGAATTATGAACGAGAAACTTAATGTATACAACCATGATGAGGAGTAATCGATCATTAAACATACCATATTAATATATTTCATTTGTTTAGCATGTTTCTGTTCTTGTAACTTGACCTTATATAGCTCAGATCTCATCGCTGCTATTTCATCATTTGCAGAGGGCCGACGCTCTGCCCCTAAACCCATCTGTGGAGGACCAGGAACACACACCGCACTATCTACTTCTGTCTCTTCCTCTGTTTCATTGATATCGTTAGGCTTGTCTTCCAGATGTGTTAGTCCTTCTTGTCTGTGGCATAAGAAAATAAGATGGTATCAGATGAATAACTGGCACTATCAGTAATTACAATAACTATCATTACTACTATAAGTGGAACACCCACCTACCGGTTTTTTTGGAGTTTTTCTCTTTCTTCTCGTTTCGGTAGGCGCTATTGGCGATAGTGTTGGTAATAAGAGTAGACGGTATTATAAGTTGAAGAAGGAAATTATTACAAAATATAATATAATTACTGGTATGAACTCATTCACCTGCTCTTTCTTTTCCCTGCCCTCCTTCGCACAACTTACTTTCCTTTGTTTCTCCCGCTCTATATTTCTATCCACCTCGTCTAAACCCACCCCACCTTCTCTTCCTAACACTCCATCTCTTCTCACTGCACTTTCTGCTCCTCCCTTACCCATACGTATCGTGTGTGACAGCAGTCGGCTGATATGCAAAATGACGAACTCCGTGCGGACGATGTCGTTCACCGATGGGCGTCTTTCAGGATTCTTCATCATCATCTGGCGAGTCTATATCAATTATGGGCGGATGTACCAGTTAGAAGCAACAAATGCATGCACATATACCATATATACATGGAACATGAAGAGTTAGAGTCTGGATGCATATTGGTTGGTAGGTAATTAATACATAGGAAAAAATGGTACATCCCAAATACACAAAAATAGAGACAACATATCATAAAATATATTTACCAATGCTAGAATTTGAGGGCTATAGTTATCCTCTATTTTCTTCCATGACGGATCGGCAGTACATATTTTTACCACGAGGGCTGGTAACGACTGAGCCGAGAAAGGCATCTCCAATGTGAGCAGTTCATACAACACCACACCAAGGGACCATATATCAGAGCTACGCCCATAAGGCTCAGACTCGCATATTTCTGGTGAAAGGTAAAATGGAGTTCCAATTTGTGTTCTTGCTTGGTCTCCTGATGTGTCGAGCACCTTGGCAATTCCGAAGTCTCCCAGCTTCACTATACCCTTATTAGTAAGGAATATGTTCTGAGACTTGAGATCACGATGTAAAATATTCTGGTCGTGAACATGTTTTAATGCTAGGCATATTTGAACAAAAATACGCATCACTTCATCTTCATCCCATGGTCCCCCTTCTTTCTTCCGCCGACTAATAGCTGCGGTTAAATCTCCACCATCGGCATATTCCATCACGATATATAGTTTTGAACTCTCTACAAAAGATTCTACATACATTGCAATATTTGAATGATGCATTTGGCGAAGCACTTCCACTTCATTTTTAGCTGATTGTTGTTCCGATTCTTTCAGGTGCCCAATGACAATTTCCTTTATCACAAAATTTTCTTTCGGGTTGGATTTTAAACACACCAAAATTGCAGCTCCATATGATCCCTTTCCCAAATATTTAACTTTCTTGTATTTCTTAAGAGACATTTAAAAGCTGCTACAAGAATGCAGAAACGTTTGAAAGCAAGCCTGTAAGTCCAGGCGATGCGTGGGTCATCTGAAAAGTGTCAAGACTTTGAAAACGCAACTCACTCTCCTACCACACACAATTAGTTAACGTCACAATTTCACTTTGGTATTATTATGGGTTTTGGTTTTAAGCCTGCTAAGACTGGTGCTAGTAGTACAACAGCTCCTGCAGCAAAAAGTGGTTTTGGTTTTAGTGGTGGTGGTAGTACTGCGGCTGGTGGTACAACAGCTCCTGCAGCAAAAAGTGGTTTTGGTTTGGCTAAGACTGGTGGCACGACGGGGTTTGGAAAAATGACTTCAGGTTTTGGAGCTGGTTCTGCCAATGGTAAGTAAATTAATGCATGCTTGTTAAGATAGGCAGTCGCTTTGTTGTACTGGATCACACGACTTCATCGATGTATTATCTATTTTTTCTAATTTTTTCAATTCAGATAACAAAATTCCTCATACCATGGACACCCCTTATAACAAGTTACCCGATGAGGTGCGAAAACATATTGATGACGCATATAATTATTATATTAAGCCTACTACCGTGGCATTGGATGAAATAAACCGTTATAGACCAGATCAAAAGGTTGCTGGGGCAGCAAGTGGGACAACAGGAGGGGCCACTGTGTCCATAAATAGCCTGCAAGCCTTGAATGATAGCTTACGGAAGGCATCCGTCGCCGCAATAAGACTTGACAACAAACAGAAAAGACTCAAGGTGGGAAGTAAGAATAGTGATAAGATAAAACCGTCGATTAATCTATACTTTTGTATATAATTGATTTAGTCGATTCATGTATACATTCAGTACACTGTATTGCCTATAGTTAAGATTTGTAGTGTCAGCTTTACTCGCTTTAGTATTACATCACATCATACTGTTTTATTGCCTATCTGTTTTTGCACTGTCTATAGTACTCTGATTGATTAATTGTTGATTTATTGATTATGAACATACACTTCTAGCACATTGCAAATGTATTGAAAGAGGAGTCTAAAAGAGATTCTTCTGAGGGAAGAAAATATGGACAGTGGGCACTTCAACAAATCAAAAGGCATCATCAATTTAGTCGTCCATCCCATCAAGTGCTTGGATACAATGGAAGTATGCAACAACAGCAGATGACACAGTACAGTGAGAATCTACAAGTATTATCTCAGTACACTATGCCGGATGCGTCGTCTCTAAATCCCCCCTTAGATTTTTATTTAGATGCAATTACTCGATTAGAAACGAGACTGGAGAAGTGTGCAGAGGATATATCTGAAGTAAGTAAATGAATGGATAGATGATGTGGTGATGATTCATGAAGGAGGTGTTGTGTTGAATTTGTCGAAGAAATATATGATTTATTGAGTGATAAGAGTAATTGATGCATGTGTACACACTGCTTCTCATGCTTCTGTTTCCCCAGGTGGACAGTCAGTTGATGGCAGCCCAGGGAGGGGCACCTTCTTATGATGAAATTTTATCTCAATATCCTGTTACCGACCAAGGTCACCGCCATCATTCTTCTTCTAGTTATGGACATGGTAAGCATGGACACGGTGGAATGGGAGGAGGGTATCATAGTAATCAACAATCTTCTTTGGGAGGAGGGGCATATGGACAGCGTGGGAGAGTAGGTACTGAGCAATTGGTGGAGTTACTACAGCGGCAGCATGGTGTTTTCCTGCAAGTGGCTGCTCGTGTGGCAGAGACCCATGAATATTGCGACAGGTTTTGATGAACGATGAGTGTTTTTTTTTGTGTAACCTTGTTTTTGTGGTGTATGTATGCATGTATGTACGCGTTTCTACAACTGTCCTAATTAAATATGCTGTTGTTATGTATTGTTTGTCATGATTATTGTTTATTATTAATAAGTATGAGAGATCTTTTTATGCAGCATGTACGCCGATCTGGTGGAGGTGATGGCAACCCCTTTGAAGCAGAAGACAGAAAAGAAGCCTTTGAACAGAGACATCAATACAGAAGATGTAAGTAGGAGTGGGGACTAGGTATGATGTCTTATTTGGTCAACTATTGTTTCGATCATGTTGCTTATCTATGTGTTGTCATTATCTTGCACGATGTCTCTTCTTTACTTTCTTCAACATAATGCATTTCTATGTAGCAATACCATACGCAGATGCGGCAGCTATGAATGCGGCTAATGCGGCAGCAGCCAGTGCAAGTGGTGGCTTTGGGGGAGGGGCTGGAGCAACTGGTAACTTTGGCAGTTTTGGAGCGACAACTGGTAAGACAGGTGGATTCGGAGCTTCTCCTGGTAAAACTGGTGGTTTTGGAGCTTCTCCTGGTAAGACAGGTGGATTCGGAGCTTCTCCTGGTAAAACTGGCCAGGGACTTGGTATGGGTGCTGGTATCAGTCTTGACGTTGGGGCAGGAGGAGCGCCCCTAGAGAAGCCTACTTTAAGTAGAACAGGAGCAACAAAGAAAAAGATATTCGGAAAGTAAAGTATAGTTATTTATACTGTAGTTGTTTTGGCTAATAATAGTAAAATATTCATATACTTGTCTTGATTAACATATTGCAGCTATTTTCTACTTCATTCAGTCTTCATATCGCCGTACATACGTAGTGCAGAATGCTGCATGAGAGTGTTGTTACTCTACGTACTCACATGACTATGGTGAAAAACTAGCAGTTTGATAAAATAATAATCATTCATTATTCAGCTATTAATTGGCTTCAGTATCATTAGAATCGTTAGCTCTTAAGATAACCTGCTGAATTCCATAGATGTCGATTAAATCGTAATGTTGGATTATGTTATAGTGAAGTGATGATATATGCAGTGTAATGCATATGCATTAGTATAGATTGTGCATTAGTAGTTAATGATATATTACATGAATACAACATGATAATGCTGAGGTATTCAACAGTGCATGTATATATTGACTAGCTATATGCTTGCAGCATACTAATAGCAATGCAGTATATATTAGTATATGATACATTAGTAATTAATGAATACAACATGATACTGTTGAGGTATTCAATGGTGTAAGTATATATTGACTAGCTATATGTTTATTAATACTTGTGCAATATATATTCGAATTTAATGATACATTATACATTACATGATAAAAAGTAGTATTGAATCATAGTTTATTCAATAGAGTTATTAGATATTGACTAGCTATATTGATTGAATATTACGTGAAGTATGAAATAAATATCTAGAAAATAACAGACTGAAAACATGAACAGCCTGTACAAGATACTGTGTGAAACGGGTGGTGTAAGCAGTAGTTGTTGATGACGAACAACAAGAGTTGTTGCTCACAATTTTACTAATAATCCCAATTCTCTATTTGGTGTAATACTATACTACTAGTTGCACTATATTCGAGAGCTTTTGTAGTTTATATACCTGAGTTTTAACAAAAGCTAACACGTAAAAACATTAATAGTTCTAGATATCTAAGTGCCATGTTCTTACAAAGCTTGGTCATAACTATCTTAGCCCTGCTAAACAACATTGGTCGTGCTATACAGATGTTTTATTCTACGGTTTAGGTGAGTGATAATTAGGGTTGCCATTTCGAAACACTGACCCTAATCACTCACCTAGGCTACAGTATTGTGTTAGTAGTTGGTCGTACTAAGTATTTTAAAACTCATTATTGTGTCTCATCAATAGATACATATATATGTAAAGAGCTGTATTTAAACTGTATTGGAAGTCTTTATGTATGAAAAGCAATTAAATGTTAATTAATTGTTAAAATTGCTATTTTCATTCATTTTTTATCCGTATTACAGAAGATTAAAAGATTAGTAATGTAACACTTTGATTTGAAGTAATAGAGAAGATGAGTTGCTGGCTATAAGTTTCTTCTTATTAGTTTTATTGAAAGGTTAAGTATATTTCGTTTCTATAACCACTTCCGAACTGAATATCTACGTACCAATTAAGAGCTCTACTACTACCAAAAAAGTACAGGCACAGGCAAGGATTATAGGATTGAATGGTGTGTTATACCTGTCCAGTGGCATACAAGCAAGTAGCTGCTCGCACTAAAATACATAGGTAACCATTCGAACAATTAAGATAAACCTCTTTCATGCTTTGATCATCCATCCACCTCTTCTTTCTCGTTGCTGCCCTAATAACTAATCCACTTTAATAGCACCGTATATCTTGCGGACGAACCACAAGCATGCGAAGAATCCAACTGCGCCAGTGACCATAAAGAAGGTGATAGACACCATGGACATGTAGGAGAAGTATAAGACAGTGGGCACGAAACCCTCAATCTCTAACTTGGACATGAAGTACCACACCGAGTAGAGAAAGAGATAGACACCAGAAGAACCTGCAGAGAGGTAAGATCTCCACCACCATCGATAATCTTCATTGCAGAGCTGGAAATAACACATCACAATAGTGATTTCTGCACACGTCACCACGAGGATCAGAAGCACAACAAAAAGAAATCCAAATACGAAGTACAGCTGTCAAACAACAAAAAACAAATATGGGATGAAATTAGAATGAATGAATATATAAATACCCATAGAATGAATTATAGCTAAACAGAACAATAGTAAAACCCTTTGTTCTACAAGTGGGTAGACAGACAGTGAGATATACCCTTAACTAAAAAAAGCAAACTTAATTCACCTGATGGAGCCACATTGCAGTCATGATGAAAAATAGTTCAATACAGACAGCTCCAAAAGGAAGAATTCCACCTAGAGCCACACCGAAAATGGGGTTGGTGTACCACACCTGATAGATATTTCACATCGATCAAGTGTAGACATGACAGTATGGAATTTGTTAATAATACAATAATCATATGGCACTGAAGTAAAGTGGAGTAGAAGTGAAAATTTTCATCACAGATGACAAATCGAAGCTATCTACACTTACTATCTAAGACGAGTGTTTGCATGTGCACAACGCTATAAACCCAAAGTGGTGACCTACCTACCTGATCAGGGATATGACGAGCAATCTGATTGGTTCTAACAGGAACATCAACAGTTTCTTTCTTGAATCCAAAGTAACTGCCAACAAAGACAAGAGGTGTGCTGACACCAAACCACAACAGAAGTACAGACAACAAAGTAGTGATGGGTGCAGCGGTTGAGGATCCTTGTTGAGTGATTGCAAGATTGACACCAAGAAAGATAGTTCCCATGAGAGTGGGGTAGAAGAGGGCAGTGAACACAGTGTTACGCTTCCATTCCTTTCCATGGAAGAGTTTATATACTCGCGCAGACCAATATCCAGCGAGAGAACCCATGAAAACGAAAATCAAGAGAAGCGCTGACAACAATCCACCCTTGTTTTGAGGGGACAGTAGGCCAAGTAGAGCACATATCATAGTGACCAGAGTCATTCCTAGCAACTGCACGCCTGACCCTATTCATGCAATAAAAACAAAAATAATTAAGATGTTAAGATGAGTGTTAAAAAACAAATGCTCAAAGTTGACTTGTTCATATGTAGTTATATACATATATACACACCAGCTAGCACAGAGAGCAGCATAGGAGAGAAAGCGGGTGGACGGAAGACATCTCCATGCACCAACTTCCAGCCAGACTCTTCCTGAGCCTCCTCCAGAGTCTGCATCTCATTATAGGTAGAAATATCCTTATGTAGAGTACGAAGCATGATCATAGCAACCACTCCAGTAAGGAACAGTACAATCATCAAACTGTTCACAATAGAAAAGTAGTGGATCTCATCGTCGGGATTCCCCTTAAGGTACACATCCCAGCGATTTGACCATAACAAGTCAGACTTCTCCCACTTCACATCATAGGTGTAGATCACCTCTCCATTAGAGTCCACTGACTGGAACGTCTCGGAATTCTGCACAGCAGGGTTGAACTGATTACAGGTTGTGAGAACAGTGTCGGCGAGGTCAAAATCAGCTTTATTATCGTCATACTGATGCTGCAAATAAATCACATTAGGACATATGGCATCAAAACCCGATGACAATTACCATCATAAACATTAACAAGATGACTATAAATCAACACAATACATATAAAGGATCCACCACACCACATGAAGAACTTCTTTCTATATCCAGTGCAAGTATACTAGACCACACAAACCTTGATAGAAAAGGGAATCACTTCGAACCCTACAATACGGGCTCCTTCGTAAGCTGTCTCATCTTCAGTGTAGCGCGCAATAATACGCACGTGATTGTACAGGTAGTGGTGAGTTTTACCTCCAACATTCGCTACAAATCCAACAGGATACCCACGAGTGACAAAACCAAGATCAGTATTGCGCACAGCTACAGGTAGACCATCCAGTAACCAATGCACGCGGTATTCCTGATCAATAATTTGTCTGAACTGCAACATGTCTGGTTTCTTGTATTTTTTTTTGCAAAGAATAACGCAAGATTCGTCTTGTTTCATATGAAGCTAATTAAAGGTATGAAATTAAAGGATCCGGTATATTTAAATGTTTATAATTCTTACAATATAAGGAGAGACGGTCTCTCTGTCTCCTGCAAGTCTCTCGCCCAAATTATCTGCCTTCTTTACTGCAGATTTTTTCTGATGCTTACTCTTGCAAAATGGCAAGTCGTAATAATCAAAAGGTATTTGAGCCTTTGTTGACGTAACTTGATTGGCATTCAGGGCAACCTAACAGACATCGATGATAAGCTAAAACATCAAAATAAATCCTAACTCACCTTGTCGCCGACTTTAAATGACGACACAGTAACACCTGGTAACTGATATGAATAAGTGAGACCCACATAAGTAAGTGCTAACAATGAAATGGCTTTAATCATGGTGCAGAATAATTTGCAAACAACCTATACTTTTAGGAAACGCATCAATCCAACAACGCATCGTCTGGAAAGGTATTTTAAAACTTTCAAACTCCACCACCAAATCGTGCAATTAATTGCAGCATCACAGAGATGAAACGAGGACGTATCGACGGTCAGGTCTCAAAGGAAGAGTATGAGAGGAGCAATGTTGATGTTGACTCTCCTGTAAGTTTAAATATACGAATTTTACTGCGATCTTGATAATATTGTAAGCAGGGATCCTTTTTACGTGCAACGCCCAACACTCTGGCCAGTAGGAGAATGTTGGTACCTAAAACTTCCAACAAGAAACAAGAATTTGTGAAGCATATGAAAGAGTTGAATAGTAGCTTTTACGAATGGTTCCGAAAATGTGTTCGTGATGATCCCACCCAGTTTATGAACGATGCAGTGCAGGACTATATTGATTATTCAGCACAGCTAGAAGATCGTTATCTTCGCTCATTTGGAGAAGTTATGACTTTTGGCTCAGGAGATTGTGGACAATTAGCTCACGGTGTTGAAAATGACGCTGATTTGATGGTTCGATTCCCTAGGATTGTGTATTCACTCAGGTAGTACAGAATGTATGAATGAATGAACTCGATAAAGCAGGGTTGATTGATCTGCATTATACAGTAATTGACCAGTTGCTTCTCTTTTATATAGGAATAAAAAAGTGGTCGGAATTGCGTGTGGTGGTCTGCATAATGCTGTGTTTACTGAAGATGGACTCGTGTACACGTGGGGGTGTTCTGATGATGGGTCGCTAGGGAGGTGTGTATGTGTGTGTGCTGATTACTTGATTGATTAGTTGATTGATTACCATCATTATTTTCTATAAGTTGCGTGCTCTTCTATGTGTTCTACACCACTCTATTGTTTTGTCTATTCCTATGTTATCACGATGCTTTCTTTCTTATGGAATCATTTCTCTAATTCAAGTTGTGTAATATCTTTTATCTGGAATTATAATCATTGTTTAACAATGTAAATCTTTAAACACAGAGATGGTGATGAAAATATCCCTCTTCTAGTGGAGGTAAGTGGAGACGTCAATAGAGCGAGACAAGAAAAAACAAGTGGATAATGAATTTACACTGAATGCATTTCATCTAAGTTGATATGATGAGATTTAATTTGGTGTATTGAATAGAATTTGAAGAATGAGACTATAATTGGTGTTGCCTGTGGAGATGGACAGACCCTTGCTGTATCTACTGCTGGTGATGTGTGGGGATGGGGCTGCTATAAAGATAAAGAAGGGAAGAAATGGTTCAATAGTTCCAATGATGATCGTATGAAAATAAAGAAACAGCACGATGTCCCCCTTAAGATTGAGGTATAGCAACACAGCAACAATTATTGTCATTATTATAATCTTCTCGTTGTAATTACATTGCAAATCTGATTTCTGGTAACTCTTACACACATACAGACATACATACAGACATAAATGTACATATTCTAATGCATACATGATATGATAACCTTTAGGGTTTTCACAATGGCTGTGAGATCGTCGAAATTACATGTGGAAGCACTTTCAATGTGGCTAGAGCAGGTGACGGGTCTGTGTATTCATGGGGTATAGGGGAGTGTGGGGAGTTAGGCCGAGAGACGAGAAACCTGAAGGGAGATGACGGAGAATATGATATGAGAGCCATCCTTGAGTAAGTACAGTGTGTGAATCAGTGCTATTTGATTATGTTGATCTCGACTATTTATATGTTATGCAGCAAGTGACTGACATGTGACATGGCTTTATTTGGTGTACTCACAGGGACCACTTGACTCCGGGAAAGATGTTAATTTCTGTAGGGGAGTTCGGTTCCAAGATGGTATGTATTACCCTACACTTACTCGCTTACTTATTGCCAATAATAACTTACTTATTCATGTCAATCAAGTGTATTTCTTTATTGATGCTGTTATTAGTGTTACTTCACACGTTGTAGTTGCTGTTGTTGTGTACTTCTTCAATATTCCTAACCATCTTGATATGTCATTATTGTCATCTCAACCAAATATAATATTTATATTATATATATTTGCTCATATCGTGTCCAACCTCACAGGAAGCTCAAATTCCCAAAGCAATTGGCTGCGGTGCCTACCACACATTGATGGTGATAGGCAGTGTGGTGTATGCATGCGGTCTCAATAATTATGGGCAGGTGTGGTGTGGATGATGAGAATACTTCATATTTTGTATGATATAAGAATTTTTGTTAACATTATTTTCATTGAATATATCATTTTAATGATGCTCCCTGGAGATTCTTTAGAGTAGTTAATAGTGAACATATATTGAAGGTGTGTAACCTGTTGTTTGTTATTAGTTGGGAATTGGGGGTACAGACTCCAAACATTTTCTGACCAGCATTGAGTGCTTCGAGGGGCGGGGGGTGGTGTCTGTGAAAGGAGGTAACAATAAGTTGATTCATTTATTGCATATTAACTGTCCGCTTACTCATTTTGTCTTTCGCTATGACGCTCCTGTCATGTCACACATGTTGTCGGATCACACTGATTATCTTGTTACTCTTTTTTGTCATACACATATATTATCACATTGTAGGTATGCACCATTCATTGGTGTTATTATCGAATGGAACCATGTATTCATTCGGAAGAGCGGATTCAGGGCAGGTATATATTCACATCTACCATACGTATACAGTCAGTCTTCGGTCGTAGATGATATTATATATGATGTAAGTAGCTCATTGTATGTCGTGTATGTGTGTACGTACTGCAGTTGGGTATTCAAGCTATGACTGGTTCATCGGCTGGAGATTTTGTTGATTCTCCCCAAGAAGTAGTTCTTCCACCTAGGAGTAATGGGGATCCTTCATTAGTCTCTACTATCGCGTGTGGAGCGAATCATAATCTGGCACTACTTAAGAACGGAAAAGAAGTAAGTATCCTCAATTTATCATATTTTTATATGTGTAGTGTTACTGGATTGATAGGATACTCATTATGTTTGTCAACAGGTTTTTTCATGGGGATATGGAGATATGCTTGCATTGGGTCACGGTAAAGAGAGAGATGAAGTCACTCCAAAGGTACATGCTAGCTATACTCACATGCTCCGATAGCTAAGCTACGTCATGATTTTGGCTGCAGCAGTACCATCTGTACCTGTACTAATTCTATTTGTGTATATGCAGCGCTTGAATTTGGAGAAGAGTCTGGTTGGTGGAGGAGCTGTGGATCGCATAGTTCAGGTCGGTGTATATCCATATATAGTGTGTAGCTAGCTAGCTATTGCTTACTCTGTACATACGCCATGCTTACTTGTCTATCTGCTCAACTACCTTCTTTAGAGCTGTGTTTGTATATGTTGGCTGATCTAATGCGTGAATTGTGACTTGTTGATATATATATGGTAGGTTGACGGAGGAGGACAACACTCAGCTATCATTGCGGTAGTCAAGAGTGCTTAGTGCTAGCCAATAGTTGTATTCTGCCCGTCTACCTGGCTTTAAATGAACTTCTCACTTTGAAGTAGCAGATGAAATTATGCGCAAACAGATATCAGTTATAGTAGCTATGCTGATAGGTGATGCTATTTCGAAGAAGTTGTTACATTAGTACGGACACAGAGATCTCGTACTAATACCCATTCTCAAAATCAAATATGTACCTGTAGACGAATTAATTACTCGTGATAAGTGACGAAATCTATGTCTATTTTTAACATTACTGGTGTATGGTTTATTTGAAGCTTGAAGTACATCAAGTACCTAGCTATTCTACTTCTAGTAGTACTACAGGTACTTTCAACAGAATGGCTTTAACCCAGATCAGCTACGTAGCTCAAACTCATGAATGAACATAGTGACTTTACTCCTCTTATCATGGAAGATCTATACGATATACGATTAGTTGTGCTACAGTGCGAGCGTAGAAAAGGTATATCTTAGTACGGATTTGAAATACTACACCTTCTGATTTATAGACCCTACTTCATGTATGCTCGAAATAATCAAATTCTAATGCTAAAAGAGCTATGAGTGCAAGAGTATAGATCCACCAATCACTTAACTCTACGCCGTTATTTTCCAGGATGGCACTGCAAAATTTCGCCGCATCGCCTTCGCATGAGGTGCGAAAAGGTGCGAACTCATTCAACAGAAAGAGGGATATCCCATACTTCAATGGACATAACCACTGCAACCATCTCAACCAAATAGGGATTAAACTGGTGGCGATAAAGAAGCCTGCGAAGAGAATCTGCGGGGGAAATACTATGGGAGCTAACTCAATAGCTTGCTTGGAATTTACCACAAGGCACCCCAAGAAAACAGACAATGCACTGGATGTCAAAGAAGTAATCCAAATAGTCAAAATGATAAGACCTATGTTACCCTGCAATTGGACGATATAATATACAATGAGAGTCTGCAATATTGCTTGTACCAGAGCTAGTGGAATATCTATGAGTAACTTAGCTGAAGAGTACGCAGTGATTGAATAGGTGCCCGCCACATATTCTCTAGAAAATACGGCTCTTTCTGATGGTACTTCCATAAGAGCAGGCATGGCACTATTAAACATAGCAGAAATCATTATAAGTGTCACCACTCCATAATGAGCATTGAAATTCTCTACTTGTGAATCATCTTGATTGCCCGCTTGAAGAAAGATTAATGCAGTCACTAAGTTTATCACAGCTACGACTCCAAATCGGCTTATTAGTGCGGGTCTATTGCGCAGTGTGCTTTGTGCTCCTCTTTGAGCTAATTGGAACACCTGTGTTAACCAAGCAGCAGCCTCTGACTGACAGTGATCAACTTGCAAGGAGGACGATTTTCCAACTGCCATACCAGTACTAGATGTGGTGGGAGAAGTACCAGTACCACTTATGTTGATGATATCTAAGTGATTGGCACTACTATTGTCATCTAGAGACGGTGGATGCATTAACACTTTTCTCTCTTGCAAGGTGTCGAGTGAATCGATTTCACAAAAGAACATGACCGTGTCAGCAGGGTTATGATTCGGTGGGAACATATAACCTCTGCTCGTAAAATATGGAACAACGTCTTCAGCAGGTCCTTGGTATAAGACATGTCCCTCTTTTAGAAATATCACAGTATCAAACAAATAAAATATCTCAGAGGATGGCTGATGGATAGTGAGAAGAACACAAGCATTACTGGATGCGATGCGCTTTAAGAGGGTGATTAACTTATAGCCATTATAAGAATCCAATCCTGATATAGGCTCATCTAAAAATAATAAAGAAGGTGATGTGATTAGTTCAATGCCCACACTGGTTCGTTTTCTTTCTCCACCGGAAATGCCATTTATCAGATCATCCCCAATCATGGTATCTGCACACTGCTCGATACCTAATTCTTCAATGGTATTGCTGACCATTATTGTTATTGCTTTGGTATCGAAAGTATGAAAAGGAAGCCTTAAAATAGCTGCAAATGTGAGTGCTTCCCTGGGAGTGGCGGTGGGTACTAAGCAATCGTCCTGCATCACATACGCAAAGCTCTTCCTATAGAGACGGGGGGTTATGGTGCGGTCATCGACAGTAAATCTTCCCGAGATAAAAGAAGACGATGTAGTCGGAATTCTACCAGCGAGGGCATTGAGTAATGACGTCTTTCCAGACCCTGCGTGAAAGCAGTTTCAATTAAAATACATCGAAGGTCTCACTCACTCATACATTCATTCATACAATAATGGAATACAAGTACC
>JACKZZ010013038.1_pt1 | contig 25604 bp, 5 predicted proteins | sample 8027871 | NCBI WGS metagenome assembly JACKZZ01 (sample SAMN15724774, study PRJNA655200) | protist metagenome | isolation source: fluorescence activated cell sorting (FACS) single amplified genomes of... | place: USA: West Boothbay Harbor, Gulf of Maine | collected 2000-07-19 | reverse complement strand
GAGGAAGAGGAGGAAGATCTCGACCCCTTCAGACCGTATAAAAGCAAAGGGAGAGCAAAGGTTGCGGGTTTTATATAGTTCATGCGCCAGTTAGGTCGGTTTTCTCCTCCTGTCTTTGTGTTTAAAATAGTGCATTAACTTACACAAAGCAAATGTTTTGATCATCTAATTTTTTAACTACATCGTCTAGTGAATCCAAGACAATATGAGCTGTACTTCGAAATATGCTTAAATTGGAATGTCGCAAGTCCGGTATGGCAGCACATATACAGCCAGCAGCTATACCAGACTGAAGACCACTAAAAGAATCTTCAAAAACCAAACATTTCGTTGTTTCGACGTTTAGCAAGCGAGCTGTTTCGATATATATGTCCGGTGCTGGCTTCCCATTAGTGACCGCTGGGTGATCCCCAGTAACGATAACATCCATTTTCCCGAAAATGTTCTCATGGTTCCCTCTCTTGGCAGCGACTGAGGCAGCAGTCGAGCTGGTACTAATTCCCATTGGAATTTTCCTCTTATGAAGTTCTTCGATGAGTGCTACCGCGCCATCCATAGCAACAACTGAAGATGAAAGCATCGCTAAGTTTGTCTCCTGCTCGCAAAGGAGTACATGTGGGTCTAACTTCCCCACCAGATCAAGCTCCTCAACGACGATCTGGCTCCATTCAGGACCTCGCAGGCCGATGATCTTCTCCTTCAGTTCCCATGTGCTAACCTTGCCGTATTTCACAAGCACCTCATCCATAGCTTGAGTAGAAAGCGACTCCGTGTCCAGCAAGGTGCCATCCAAATCGAACAGCACCGCCTCAATCCTTGTTATTCTTCCGTGACAAGAGTCCATGTGGAATACAGATCGATCGAGTGGTCAACGGAGACACACTTAAGGAAGATGCGTTGTGTAATACTTCCCAGTGCTCCAGTTCCCTCTACGTGGTGTCACAGAACCTCTCGTTAGTCGTTCAAAAATGAATGTACTTCCTTTGATGACTGAAAAAGGAACTTTTGTTGTGAATGGAACAGACCGTGTAGTAGTTATTACAAAACCCACACCGATTAAGGTTTGGCTCTTGCTCACAATGTACAACTACTCATGGTTGCTAAAGTAAGAAATACTCAACGGCACTTTCTAATGGTTGCAAAAACACGTCAACACTTACACTGTAACCCTAACAGTATACTCGGGGGAGGGCCGGATAAGAGGCTTTACCATGGGATGAGAACCCAGCTGGGAACGCCGCCATCATTTCATAAAATAAATGATTAGAGCTTTAGGATTGCAAAGTGCAGGGTGTTGTAGGATTGCAAAGGGACAGGTGTTGTGTCAACGTCCCTAGCATCAACATGAGCGCCCCTCCTAAGCTCTCTTTGGAGAACCCGTCACAGGTCGACGAGCTCGCTTCTCCATATAGCTTCGTGTCGGACTCAGCTACCTCCTCTCCTAGGGACCTTGCGGCACCTTATGATTTTGTGGCCGAGTTCCCGGCTAAGTTGGAAGAGCCGAAGCAGCGGCTGCCTCCAGGATGGGAGACGAAGAAAACTGAAGATGGTCGAATTTATTATGTGAACAAAAACTTGCGCAAACTATCTCAGGATGCACCCTGCATGGATACTGATGTACCATTAGTAGTTGAAGCAGACACAACGTTTAATACAGATGACTTCAGACTTGCGCGTGACCTTATTAAAGAAGTGAGTGATCTGATAAAAAAGATCAACCAAACTGCGAAAACAGCTGCTAATGAAGACGCGAATTTCCTCCTTCATCTAGGCGGTCAAGTCCTCCCAGCTTCTGATGATAAAGAGGTCAATGGGGAGGTATTAATGCAGAAACTAGTCACCTTGACTGACGGTCTTAGGGTCCTCAAGTTAAAAGCGAGTACTAGTATTAACAATGGAGTGTCCTTAGATAACCAAGACGGGTTGCGACTCGAGGTCATTCGTGAAATTGCAGATGCGATTGCGGAGGCTGACGGACAATTCCCAGCCGATATCATATGGGGCAAGCAGGGCGTAATGCGTAACACTTCGGACAATTCGAAATCATCAACAGGGCTTCTGAATATTCTGAGCGCAGGCTCTGTGCCATTTTTAAATTGTGATGCTTCGGTTGAAACTACGATTTTGAGAAGTTTGCAATTTGGTGACAAGGAGGAAACTGAGAATGCAGCGCAAGCTGTACTTGATATATGCACCAATTCAGCTGGCTGTATGGCAAAACTTTCCGTTGCTGGTGGTCCCCAGATGCTTATGAATGCATTGACTAGGTGTCGTACCAATGGCGAAGAATGGAATGATGTTTCCTTGAAAGTTGGAAAGGCTATTGCTGTGTGTGTTATCTTGGAACCTGACAACTCGCTCTTGTTCAAAAATTCTAAAGAAATTTTGAATGCTTTGTCCGAAATGCTTAAATTGGGCTTCTGCTGTAGTAGAGCATCACGCACTCGATCTAACAGTCTATCTTCATCAAATCAATTAGGAGTTGGAAAGGCCAGTCTCAGTCGGAGCAGCAGCGGTACAGGCACTAATTGCGATCCAGAAAATACAAATGATGTGCAAAAAGAACTTCAATTGTTTGCATCAAAAGCCTTAGCTCGCCTGTGCGATGTACTTGGAAAAGAGTGGTCAAAGATGGATCAAAACTCTCCAATTCTACCTCCTGGCTCCAAACCTAGCATTTCTCCTTCTGTTGTACGGACATCTAGTGCGGGCGGTATGTATGGAGGTTTCCATATGTTCATATCAAATGGTAACGAAAGAAATGGTCGCGGTAGAAGTTCAAGTGCTGTTGGTAGAGAGAGAGATGCTGTCGCTCAGAGTGCAGCAGAGGCTCTAGAAGTCATTCCTAAAATAATTACGATGATATGTGATGGGGATGATCTTGATGAACAAGATTCGTCTGAATTTTCTCAGCAACAATCATTTTCATTGCACATATCACCTTTGTCAAGTCCTCGCACTGTTTTTAACCCAATAGAACAAGATGGTATGACTATAGACCCTATGCAAATTTTTTGTTGTGAAGCTGTCGCTCATTTAGCTTCTGTTCCTATTTGCTTATCTGCGCTTGTTGAAGGTGGACAGGCCCTTAATATGATAAGCAAATGGATGAATATGTGCACTTCTAGCATGCGTGCAAAAACTTTATCAGAAAAATACAGAATTAGTGCGAAAGATCCTGCGCTGCTTCTTGCAGAGCATGCAAGTAACGCACTTGTTAAGATGCTTGGTGCAGTAAGTGGGAACAAATCAGTTGGTCCATCTTGGGCAGAGCAGCCTCAGTTTTTGAATATCCTTGATAGAAAAATTGTAATTGAGGGTGTGCTTGATTCAATAGTTCAATTTATTTACGGCTCATGTACTATGCAATATTTTGATGCTCTTGAACAACCTACTGAAAATTACGGTCGTCTTCGCAGATCTTTGGCTTTAATATTACATCAACTAAGCAGTAGGCATCATCGTGCAGAAATGGTTGAAATGGGCACACCGCGTGCATTTGTGTCGATATTCTTGGACGCTGTGCGCTCTTGTAAGATGGCCTCAGATACAGTGAATATGAGTACTAATAACTTGGAATATTTGGATTACATTTCCAGTACTTGCTTAGACGGTCTTACGTACTTCTTAACTGATGCGTGTACTACTGAAAATACTGAAGTCAAGAACGCTCCTGATTTGGTACAACTACTTACTTCGGAAAAATTTGTTGAAGGCCTAGTTTACGTACTTTCAAACCTGTCCCAATGTAAGGCACGGTTGGCAGCATTACATGTCGTTTCTAATTTGACTGAATGGTCAGCTAGTTTAAAAGCCCTTTGTGATGGAGATGTTGTGCAACCCTTAGTTCTTGTTGCTACACAAGCACTGCTGTTTCAAGAGCTTGATAAGAAACCATCTCCTTCAAAATTGAAACTATATAATTCAGAAGGGAAAAACAATTCGTCTCAAAGATTATCAATCAGTAAAACCATTAATGTGACTGGAGTAGGGAGTGTGAACAATGTTGAAAAACCCCTTTATGATTTAGCATCGAGTATATTTGGGTTTTCAGCTGAAGCCGATGCAGATTCATCTATGCGTGCAGCGAAAGACGAACTACTTAGTAGCAACTCTCTTCATCGCGACGGAGAGAATTCTAGCGTGTCGAAAGGGATATATTTTAGCTCGGCAAATTGCGTCGAAGAAACAATTATAGTATGTGTTTCGTTAGCAAATATTGCAAATGCGGATCTAGAGTATGCAGCACTACTATATAAAAGTGGTTTGCTTGACATTATGTTGCAGATAAGCCGTAGTCATCATGCTGAAGCTGGAAGACAGGCACTACGGTGTGTCTCAGCGATTTGTAAGGTTGTTCCGTCCAAGAGATATTCTAGCTTAAAGCCACGCGAAAACATTGGATTTTTATTTGCTGGTGATAACGATTTGCAAATAGAAGCTTCTAGAATTAGGCGGACCTTGAGTGGTAGTATGAAATTTGAAGCACACTTTGCTCTCGATGCAATGAATACTTTGAGTGCAGCGTTGAATAGCGATAATTCAATGCTCCAGAATCAGGCGATATGGGGAATCGCTGGTTTAGCCATGAATGAAGACGAAGGTATGGTAGATCTTATTTTCAAAGGCCCTCTTCAGACAATTTGCATGCTAATGAACAGAGAAAAAGATCTCGTTGATGCCGCCGAGGCTGTCTTAAAAAATTGTGGGTTCAGTGGTGGCAAAGGGGATTTGGAGCTTTGCACGAATGACTTTTCTAAGCTTAAGGATTGGTTTGTTATGAAACGCTGGTTGCAGGCTCAACAGGTCTCTTACGATGCTGTTGACAAGTGGCTTAGCGATCTTTTCCATCCTGCTAACAATTCAATAACGACGAATGTCGCAGACTCGAGCGGGACTCTTCTATTGTCAGATGACCTTGATGCTCAAGTTCAAGTATCCTCACCAACCGGGAGAAGTAGCCCTACTGCTTCTGCCGACGAATTTCAGCACATGACACCTACGGCTCGTTCAACGAGCTCAAGCCCTTTGTCCCATCATAATTCTCTAACTGAATCTGATTCTGGAGAACTGCCTATGGCGAAAACACCACAGTTTCAACTTCAAAAAACGTTGTCTACTGGAATGGACTTCTTGATGCGTACTGCTGATATAAAAACTGGGCGAAGTGAAACTACACCTTGGGCACGAAATGAAAAGTTGAGACGCAATGTCGCTAATGTGGATCCAGTTAACCTGAATGTTGACCCAAGTGAACCTCCTGCTGATGCGATGGCACTGCAGAGTTTATTCTTTCCAAGTAAAATTCATAGACTCTTTTTACTTGATTTACTTGTTCTAGGATGTGAAGAAGAGACAGTTAACCGCGAGAATTTCCACTGGGACAGCGATAGTAGCACCGGTAGTAACCATAGGAGAAGCAAACCGAAAACTTTCTTTGTTCCCAAAAAGCATGAGGTGTACGCCTTAGGTCTGCCAGCTCAAACATATCATGAAGTTCTTATGCCCTCTTTAGCCAAAGTTATTGAGCGCACAATTACCAGTATTATTGGTGCGGAAGCTTCTGGTAGACTTTTTGCTCTTGCTTTTGCGAACAGTACTATTGAATCGGATTTTATTGTCCCTTTTCTAGCATTCCTTGGACACACCCCACAGATCAGCGCATTGAGTTTCCATGATTCTCAGGATAGATTAGCAATATTACCGCTTTCTCCATTTCAAGCGTCTCCTCGTGAAAAGCATAATGGTTACTACTATTACTTAGGAAGTCATGTACCTAGCTCGATTCGCTTTCTAACGTTTCAAGCTTGTCTAACAAGTTTTGATGTGATGAAGTTGTGTGGACACCTGCAAAAGGAGAACGCGGCATTTAGAGGTTTGCGACAAAATTTATACACCCGGACCACCCGTAGCCAGGATGGTTATGATAGTGATGCAAGTTCCGCAAGCCATGGTTCCTTTCATGGCGCTAAAAGACCCTATAGTACAGCTTCAGATGTGAAAAGGCGGTGGATGTACGTTAAAGGTCTTATTGGCTTAAGCATTACTGGAGTGAGAGCCATTACAGATGGTGCAGTAGGTAGTATTTGCTCTTTGTTATCAGAGACTTTTCAATACAATAGTCGTTTGGGATCGCTGTCAGCCAACGGCTCACCGAGCTCTGCGAAATCAACAGAAGGAGGAAGTGAGGAATCCGCCGATGATATTGATGATAACGACGACGATGTATACGATGATGACGATAATTTGCGAAGGCGTGGTTTGAAGTATCTGGATGTGTCTGACAACAATCTCTCAGATTCCCATTGTGCCCAAGTACTTGAGTCTGCATGTGCAGGTCCTTTGGAAGGTCTTGATCTGAGTGGCAACGGCTCACAGAAAGCCGAAGCATTAACTTCGAGCTTCGTATTTATTATGACTCATAAGAACGATATGACACATAATCACATCAGGCATTTAGGCTTGCGGAATATGGCATTGCCAGTCGCATGTGTTTGCCAAATTCTAGAGTCGTTGAAAGGCAATATTACCCTGACAAGTTTAGATTTGTCGGCGAATAATTTGCGAGATCAGGATGAACTTAATGAAAAATTCCCGTCATTTCTGAACAAAAACAGGGCCTTGCGCTCTCTAGATTTAAGTAACAATGGCTTTGACGTCGTCACAACAAGTATGATTGAAGTTGGTATTTTAAAGAATAATACTCTTTTATTATTGCCGTACCATGGCAATTCTGAAGATGCTCTTTGCTCCTATGAATTCAAAGGAATTCAAGAGCAACTGATGGTTAATAGAAAGACATACAGCAGAGCGCATTCAATGCATACGCAGAATCAGGATGAAAGACAACTATCCAAGGCAAAACGTGGTAGCTTTGGTGGTGAGCGCACCAACAATAATATGACTCCGCGACCTATAGATATTAGTAGTTCATCATTTGAAAATAGAAATGCTGAGGATACTAATTCATCAGAAGCTTTAATATTCGACACAAGTAGTAACAGTGTTCCACTAAGAGATACTACTGGTGACAGTCTAGACGAAGGAAGTTCTAAAGCAATTATTCAAGTTGATGCATCAGCTGAACAAAAAGGAGCAACTTCTGGAAATGATAATATCAGTAGCAAAGGAGCGATTTTGCGAAGTATTGGGCCCATTGATTCTCAGTGGCCAGTGATGAACAATGACCATATTCGTGATCCTCTGCCGATTAATGGGGCGCCTCTACAAGTGCCAAGTATGGCAGGTGCGAAGTATAACGCTTCCCGATTTACATCACAGTCAGGTTCACAGTCAGGCTCCAATACATATAGTGGGCTTACATCTGAAAAGCCTACCACTTCTAGTGAAACTGAGAAAGAACACGTCTTGGCCCCTGTTATAAGTCGCCAGAATAGTATATCATCTCGTAAGAACAACACATTGCATGTTTTATTCGCTGCACCTCTTGCTCTTCGTGATCGATGGGGTAATTTACACCCTGCTGGCAAGCTGCTTCCTTATAAAAAGGAAAGTGCTGAAATTAAGCAGGTTTTTGAAGACGTTTCAAGAGACATTTCTGTGAAATTCGATTTCGCAACATCTGAGTCTATCCGATATGCATTGACTTTTGGATGTCGCGCTTTACACTTTTCTGGACATGGACATCCTAATGCCGTTTGGCTAGAGGATGGCTGCGCTGGACTTCAGCTTATGAACAAGGATACACTGCTGCAGCTTTTACGAGCCGGAGATGATCACCGTAATATTGAATTTGTATTCCTTGCCGCTTGTTATAGCGAGGCTCTGGCTGCAGCATGGGTTGAACTCGGCGTTAAGCATGTCGTCTGTGTCCAAATCTATGCAAAGATTCAAGACAGTGCTGCTGTTATCTTCACAAAGCATTTTTATCGTGCTTTACTTTCAGGGAAAACTGTAGAAAATTCTTTCAACATCGGTAGACAGGCAGTGAAAAGCTCCCCATACGTTAATGAGGCTGACACAGAAAGTAAAAAATTCATCCTTCTACCAGAAGATGCCCCGCACAATGATGTTATATTCAATCGAAAAACTGTCAACGAATGGCCATCTGTTCCTTCGCATTGTATTTATGGGGCTGCAGAACATTCTTCGACTGTCTTAACGTCACCAGGGTCAACACATATACCACAGCCTCCAATTATCTTCGAAGGTAGGCAAGTTGATATGTACCGTGTTATTTTTCAAATATCTCGAAATCGAATTATTACCCTTACGGGTGACCTTGGCGTCGGTAAAAGTGCCCTTGCATATGCTGCATGCACGTATATGGCAGATAGACGTATGCCGTGGCTACAGGATGGAATTGTTCTCCTGAAGGAGAAAGGAATTCACTCGTATATCTCCTTCTTGGTTGCGCTTTGTAACCAATTGAAGCAGTCAAAATCTTTGTCTCCTGCTCTAAAGGATAGGCTGGAAGACGTTTCCTTTGATTTGTTGCACGACGTGTCTGGAAATGAAAATGATTTAGGCACTTTCTCGAGTTCTCCTAATGGTAGTGGTAAGTTCGGTGGCGCTGAACAAAGAAATTCAGGAAATTTCAAGGAAGCTTTGGCTGTGGAACACCAGAACCGTGTAAGCCAACTGCTTTTAAATTTGCTTAAGGGTGACTCGCGCATCTTATTGGTTATCGATGAAATTGACTTGCTCCTAGAAAGTGACAACGATAACCTCATGTTCGTCAGCTTCCTGCGCATGCTGTTCCAAGACTGTCCCAACCTGAAGGTACTCATTATTTGTTTGAATACTAGCAAACTGCAGCGCCTAGGCGTCCGCGTTGGTGTCCGCTGGGACTGCACTGATATTAAAGGATTAGATTTACAAAATTCTTTGCGTCTGTTCACACGGCTATCACCAGCCCTCAACACTGGTCAAGACAAGGAAAAATTTAGTGCGGAGATTCTGTCAAGTCAATCAGACCAGAAGGATCTAACCATACAATCCCGCGGTGTAACTAGTCGCACGGTGAAGCTATTTAAAGCTCTAGGTGATGGCCATCCGCAATCGTTGATGCATATTGCTCTAGGCAGCTCTACGACACAGCTAAAGGAATTGAAAGAGATTGCCAACGAAAGTATTTGAAAAATGTTATAAGTTTGTCAAGTATTGTTATAAAAATATCACAGAAGAAATACACCATTCATTATTAAGAACTGAGAACAGCAAGTCTTTCCATTCATTCGTTCGTTGTCGTGCATACTCGTTTTGTACTTATTGCTGCTTTTGGTAATAGCCATCATCAGCTTTTGACAAGGCGGAAACGCCATGCTTTAGCTTTCCCCAGAGCTGTTTTGCCGTAATGCTTTCACCGGCTAAAATAGACTCGCCCTTTTCATTACCACCCGAGAAGAGTCTTATGTTGGGAAGCCCTTCTTCGAGTACTCCCAATTGCTGAGCCAGTTCCATTCCCGCCTTGTCGTCGATGTTGACCTTCGCAGTCATCACTGCAGTCATCTTCTTCTCTAGTGTCGCCCATGTGGGTGCAAACTCCGTGCATGAGCCACACATGGAGCTGAAGAACTCAAGAACCCAGACACGACTATCCTTTTGGACGACCGCAAACTGTGAAGGATCAAACACATCTCCAGCTGCAACCACGCTTAGCAGCAGTACAACGCACAAGAACATGACAACATGCATCCTATCTCTGAATCTTCCGATCAGTATCTCGTCTTCTCTTTTCCCGTGATAATGATTTTTTGCAGTGCCCAGGAAAAACCACCTGACAACAACCTCTCTGCTTGACATAGTTGATCCAAGGGTGCGCGTATTCTGACCAAGAAGAAGAGAGTAGTGTCTGATTCTGTACGGTATTATATTAAAAATGCAATTCATTGATGAAAATCAAGTGAAAATGAACGAAACGCAGCAACTTGCTTGGGAGTAAAGTGTAGTACGGCATATAGCTCTATAGATAAGTACAGGTATCATGGAGAAGAGTGGAAGTGGTATTACCAGCATCTCAGAGGAAATGGATGACGACCTCGCGGCATTGTTCAGCATGTCCAATGTGAGTGGTTGGACAGATGAGGATGACATGAGAGGGGCTGCTGACAGCATTGTCGGTAGCAGCCGCTTTGTACTGGATAAATTTGGGCGGGGTAGCTTTCAAGAAGACTATTTAGCTTCTGTCAAGGACCCTGCTGATGCTAGCAAAGACGGCATCGCAGCAGATGACCCTTTTGATTTGTTTGATTCTCGACTCATCCCACCCAAAAAGGCCCCTCCTAGTAAAAGGGTTTTGCAGGTCAACTCCCTTGGAAGCACGCTGCCTCTTATGCCATGCGCAATCAAGACACTCGAAAATGTTGATAGGGAGTTTTATGAACCAGTTCGTGATCGTGATAAGGACTACAAAGCAGAGCAGATGAACATTCTGGACGAAGTTATGCCTGTCGACGACTACGCTACGAACTACATGGTCAAACACCACGGCCAAGGAGAGGCTGAAGAAAAAGGCAGCTCTCCGGACAAGAAGAAGCGGGGTCTTCTTGTATCCAAAAGTGTCCCGAAGGGGCTAAAGCTAGGCAAGTATCATATCAACACGCAAGTGCCTCCGAACTTTTGGAGTCCTCAGTTTCAGCAGTTAATTCGCAAGACGAAGCTCATGCGCTGCACGCGCTACATCAGTGAGACATACTGTGTCATCGATGTATATGGTATTGGGATAAGTGGTCGCGTCTTTTCGGGAGGACCCGGTCGAATGCTAATCATTGAGGCATACAGCACGTGGAACAGTGAGAAGCACATCATGATCCTCACCGTGCCTATGATGCTCGAGCTGCTCTCCAAGCAAAGTGACCTTTTCAAGGCTGGTAACAAGCAAAAACTGGTGGAGACCATTGTCAGTTATTTATATTTTAGTTATACCATTGAGCCAGCACCTGTTCCAGACACTGATGGCGACAGCCGTAGTCGGAGTACTACTCGCAACGCTATGACTCGTGGGTCTACTGCTCAACGAGTACCCACCGCAGGCATGCGCCCTTTCACTGGTGTTTCGCGGCCTGTTACGGGTTTTGGAGATGGAGAGGGTCTTGATGAGCTCGTTGAAACGGAAGAGTTTGACGAAGGTGACGAGATGGAGTCTGAGCCAGGCACAGGTAGAGAGCTTGTCGACGATATGAGCGCCATCAGCATGCAGGAGGAAGAGGAGGGCGAAAAGGAGTACATGACTGCTAGGGAGGCTCGCATAAAATCGCGGCTAGAAAACGAAAATGATCCAAAGTATCTGGGACTTATTCCTTGTGATGTAGCTGCGCCTGAAAACCTTGCGGACTGGCTGGGTGCTGGCCTTCGCGATGTGTGGCAGCAGGAGCGAGACGAGCGCTTGAGAGTCACCGAAGCGGCGGAGCGCCCCGTGTCACAAGGCTCCCAGCATGACTTCCAGCTATTCGAGCCAGGTTCGCCTCCATCTTCTGCCAAAGTTAAAGTCGTTGATGCGCCTAACTCCGAAGGGGGCTGGGAGTTTCCGCCTCTGGCCTCTCCGAACGAAGTCGGACTGGACAATTCTAGGAAGAATTCAGTGCGCGATAGCAATAGAAGTTTGAATACTATTTCACCCCTTGTTACTGACAGGTCTGTCCTTCAGGGAAATGACACAGCGCGCTCAAAAACTTCTCATTCTACTTTGAACACTCGTCAATCTGCAATCAGCGAAATGCTAGACAAACTGATGCCGAAGCCTGATTTTCGAGTGCAAACGGTAGAGGATATTGAAGAGCCCAGGAAGATTCGACCTGATTTCCCCACTTATCCCGTCACCGTATCTCAAATTATACGTGCTCTATCAGATTCTGCAACCGAAGAGGAGAGCATTGTAAACTGGAAGGGGTACGGACTGCCAACATTGAAGCAAGAGCTCAAAGTAGGAACGACGTTGCGCCCAAGTGCGCGTCTCAAGCGCCGTGTCGCAGAAAGGTTACGAGTCGAGAAAGAAGAAAAAGAAGAGGAAGCGAGAAAAGCTGCCTGGTTAGCTATCCCTCCCATGAAAAGAGGTCTCCGAATGAAACGCTGCATTTATTCGCAAGGTCGCCTTGTCGTGCTTAGTGCCTACATATTTCCGCATAAGCCCACGAATGTGGTAATCAAGGGACATGTAGTCGGGGAATGCAAAAACTTGATGCTTAACCTTTCTCTTTCAACTATTGGTAGTTTTTACGGGGAAACTCGCCCGCCTAAAAACTGGCCACCCGAGTTGATAGACCCTCTTTTAAAGCAAGCACTTTCTGAGGTGGAGTGTAAGCTCACTGGAAATGACCCTCGAGATGGCCTCTGCAGTTTGAAGATCCGAGATACGATAGCGTTTGAAGCGCAGCTGAGTGCTCTTCAAAAGATCAAGATTCAGCAGCCATTCCTGGATCTGCGAGCGACAACTAAAGACTACCGTCAACTGGCTTGGACACAGGGTGGAGTCACTGACATGCACACCCATCGAGTTTTTCCTCCTTCAAAATATATTTTCCGCGACCTCGCTTATCCTCGGGCTCAGACACCAAATGCAGGCAATCGGGAAGAAAAGGGGAAAGTTGAGCTTCTTGCTCCTTACTACCCTATGCCACGAAGGCATTTGAGTGATAAGATGAAGAAACGCATGTTTACTCAAGCTCTGCATATTCAGGGAACATCATGTATATGCAGTGTCTATTTTTCCTCCGATTTAATACCTTTTCCAAAAGAAGCACCTGTGATAGAAAAGCCAAAGCCTACCCAAGAGTCTCAAAATCAACCTAATCAACAAAATGCAGTAATTGAAAAAGAACCGCTATCACAGTCACAACTGGAAGAGGAAGCGTTGAAGTTTGGTAACATCCCTGTTCCTCGCAAAAAAGTTCGCAAATTCATTCAAGTTTTTGATGCTGCATACGAAGAAAGGCGACCACGCCTCGAAATGGAGCAGAATCTTTGGGGTAAAATGGTTGCAGACGAGAAAGCTGCTCGCGAAAAGGCAGACGCAGATGCAAAAGAGGCAGAACGCAAGCGCATTCACGAGCAACGTGTTGCTATGTACAACCATCTGGAAGATCTTAAGCATTCCTTGACTCCTGAAGAGTTCCGTAAAAAGTACTTCAAGTCACACAGTTTACTTGATGAACAATCATTTAAAGCACTCTGGAGCATGGAACACCAGGGCCTTTGGCATCACGTGTACTTACACCTTTTGAATGATAAACTTGCTCGTGAAGTTGAGGAAGATGAAATCAAGCTGGCCGCATTGATTGCTGAAGAAAGGGCTGCAGATGTTGAGCGTTTTGAAAAGGAAGAAGCTGAGAGAATGCACCAACAAGCTATACTAGAAGAGAAGCAACGAAAGGTTCACGAGTACCGCCACAATCTGTTGCATGCTGTACAGAAGCGCGATGGCGAATCCCATGAAGATTTCATGATGAGAAGGATGAAAGAGGCCATCGCTATGAAGAAAGCGTCTGGCCTCCTAGAGCTGGATGACCTCAATGAACCCGAAGAAGAACCAGGGGATAAAGATGATGACGAAGTCGAGGAGGTTGAAGTAGTGCCAGAAGTAGAAAGTGATGGCGAAGAAGATGAGGATTGGCTGAATGAAAATGCAGTAACCCCCGGAGCTGCAACGAATGATTACATGGACGGCTATGCGCCAGGCTTCGAACTCGAGCTGGAGCTTTACTTTCCAGAAGACGCTTTCGCCCACGGAAGGGTAATCCCTGCACAGCGTGTTATTCGTCATATGATAAGAAGAGAGGATGTTTATCGAATCGTCCCTACGATGGCGGAGCGATTTGATGTTCTGCGTATTGCTTATGCGTGCTTTTTTGAACTCAGTTCTGAATTTGAGATTAAAGCAATGTTCCGGAAGTGGCAGGATATAATTGTGCGGAGGTACCTTCTTGGTCCGAGTGTTCGGTGGACTCTTCTATCTGCTGCTGAGTTAAAGGAACGTCAGCATCTAAAAGACACACTTCTGGAGAGTGATCGTGCCATCAGAATGCAAGCAGACGAAGCAATGAATGCTGAAGATCCGAGAGCTGAAATTGATCAGATAGCAGCGTCTGGTAAAATCTATGCTGAAGTTGCTGCTGCAGAAAGTGGAGAAAAAATGCCAATATCAGAGCCCAAAATATCGGATGCACCAGCTGAAAGCAAGGATCCAAAAGTAATTGCCGCCGTGGATTCTGATCAAGATTCAGCTGTGGTTTCAGTGGCAGTATCGGACGAAGCTTCCGAGGAAGATATGAGCATTGGTGATGATGAAGACTTTGGTGAAATGGAAGAAGACGACGATGGGGCAACTGTGAAGCCTTATGTGCCACCCGACCCACCGCTGACACAAAAAGAACAAGCCATGGCACGCATTCGTTTGTTCGAGCACCGTTCCGATTATGCTTCTCTTCCTGTATTCAAACAAAAAGACGCGATTGTTGCAGCATCCCACGCGCAAAGTCGATTAATGGTCAAAAATAACACTGTAAACGCTGAAAACATGACTGCGGTGGATGATGCTGATATCAATGCCGATGCCAAAGCTGATGCTGATGCTTATGCTCAGGCTGAAGGTGAAGGTGAGAATGATTGCACAGCAAACAAGGATGACATTAGCGGAGTTTTTTCGTTTGCTTCTTCCTTGGTGGCGGAGGCAAACAAGGATCCTGGAATCCCTTATTTAACATGGGCAGCTCCTGGAAGCTCTGAGAGGCCCCACGCCGCGCCGAAAGTTGTGTTTCGTAGAATGGCCCTTATCAAGACCAACAAGTCTACATTAGCATTTGGACAGCCCCATGGCTTTGTCAAGATGTTAGTAGAGGTTTGGGTCCGAGGTCAGAGAGAAATGGGAATTTGGGCTTATGATGTGCGGAGAGGGCACAAGATGTACACAGTGCCGCTTGACTCGGAAACACAAGCAGGGCTGGCGTCGAAGCTGGAATATATGCCGCAAAAGGAAAGAAATGACTTTCTTAGTATTTCGTGCAGCGTGGAGTTGCTTTTCAACAAGACTACTTGTTCTGACGGTGTAGATCGCTTCATGGTAGAATTCAAACAAGACCCGGAGGCCGAGGAAGAGGAGTGGGTCGATGAGGAGCCCGAGGAAGAGATCGACTTTGTCGCCGAAGCTATGGCTGCAAAAGAAAAGTTAGACGCCGAGAACATTGCCAAAGCGGAGAAAATGGCGGATGTGAAGAAGCGTCTCGCTGCAGCCAAAGCAGCCGGTCGCCAGGAGTTCGAGAGCGAGCGCCAGGCAGAAGCAGTAGCGGAATCCGAGGCACAATCTGGGACAGCTCAAGGCGACGACCAGTCTATTATTAGTGCGCTCACAAAGGCGGAAGGGTTGCCATCGGATGATGAAGAAGACGAGGAAGACGAAGATGACGATGAAGACGACAACGATGAGGACGAGGGGGATGAGGAGGAAGAAGGTGACAGTGATTGAGGAGAAAATATGTTTTGATTTGTGTCCACGTTGTTGATATTGTTAGCATGTATATACAGTCTCTCATTTAATTTGCCCCAGCACGAGTCCAGACATTTGGGTTGTCATCTTTACCTTTGGCTTTCCCATCCGACCGCAAAGGCGGTGGAATTGCTGGCATAGGCGCTCGCTTGAACATGGCGCTCTGGGATTCAGGCTCGCTGGAGCCTCCCCGCTCACGCCTTACTGCTCCCCAAGCAGGACGAGCCTCCGCACCGCCCTTGTTTACATTGCCCCACGCTGGCCTATCACCGCTCCCTGCCGGGGCTGTCCTTCTCTCCTCCTTGGCCTTGACTGCATTCGCAGCATCGCGCATGGGGTCGCCTGTAGACTGGTTGCTGCGATCAGGTCGCTCCGAATGCTCAGAGCGATCTTTCCACCCAGCCCCGCGACCCTCTCCCTTGTTTTGCCTAAAGTTTCCTTCGCCTCGTTCAGTGCGCTTGTCATGGAATCCTCCTCCGTGTTGCTTGAAGGAGGTGCCACTGGCATTCTCACGGTCTGCATTTCTAGGCGATGCTTTCCATACCATGGAAGGGTTTCTGAAAGAAGAGCCATCAGCCTTTGCATCCACGTGCTTCTTGTACTCCACAGAAATGAACGTAGGTAGCTTGAGGATTTTGCGCATTTGATCCCTAATCTTGTTGGTGGCTTCCTTGTTATCACTGTTCCTGTTCCACACACTAATGATATCTTCGCTATTGCGCACACTAACAACTGCTCCACAAATCTCTTGCCCTACGTCGAATTGCTCTCCAATAATAGCTAATATAAGTTCCTCCCAATAGCGACTGGCCAAACCTTTCTTCAAACGGACCATCCATTTGCCTCCACTATTATTCGCCACGTCCTCCCATGTTGGCTTAATACCCTTCTGAAACAAATGGTAATCTGTCGTCACCTTGAACTCGTTTGGTCGGACTATGTGGTCGTATATAGCCCAAAATTGCTCAATGGTTCCGAAAGTCTCTACCTGCTTAGTGGACTCATTGTAGTCTACGTTCTTCTTGTCTCCGCGTCGTCGGTGATACCAGAAGGTATACTCATTCTGCAGTTTGTGCTCGGTTGTGCTCGGAGTGGCCACAGCGGCAGGAGCCGCGTCGTCAGAAGCCATCGCAATCACCACTCGACCCACACGTGATTTCTCCGAAGATGCAGGGTGCGGATGCAGGGGGGTCCCCTTCGAAGAATCGAATTCCCACACACCACGACGTACGAGCAGTCGATACCTACCTTTGGTCTCACCTCTTGCACCCTCCTTGTGCAATCTTATAGTTGACGAGAGAAGACCAAGCGTAGTGAAGTGTGCTCAGCTTGCTTCTCCCGAAAATTTATCGATATACGAGCTTTGAAACACGAGTCCCATTCGCATATATAGATCCTTGTGAAATTCTTGAGATATTCGGAGAAGTCAATCCTTTCGATAATGAAGGTTAAAGGAGAGTACGGACTAAGTGCTCCTAAGGAGCTGCAGCCACTGTTGGATAGACTGAATCCTTTGTTCGTGGCAGCTAGGCCTTCTTACGGTATAGATTGGAGCGCTGATCGTGACATTCAGGTGGAGATACAAGCCAAAGAAGTTCTGGCCAAAGAACTAGATGCAATCGTCGCATTCTTCAAATGGAGCGAGCCGCATCCATTGCCTTATTGGCTGGATGTGCTCAATGGGCTCGATCTACTCTTAGGCTCCATGATTGGCGAAGAAGAATATGAAGGGATGGCAACTTTGCATTTGCTTCCACAATGTGTGCAGATGGTGGAGTCTGAAGCTTCTCCAGATTCTGTCAAGAAAAGCGAAAATGATAAGAATAAAGATTCAAAAGATGCTGCATCATCGGGCACTAAAATGAATGTTAGTGAAGGATGCAGTGATGATGATAATGCTGCTGCTGCTGCAAAGGATGCAGACAGGCAAGCCCGCATCGAGATTTGCAAGAATGCAGACTTGAGAGCATGTGACCAGAAATTGGCTGGTTCACTGTTAAAGTTCACAACATTCGTCTTAGAGAACAGCTTCGATAGGGACATGTATGCTTCTACGCGGCAGCTGGTGGTGCTAGCGGTTGGCGCCTTTGACGATGGGCTCTCGCTCGGGGCCTTGAGTGCACTGGAGGCGCTCTCCGCGTCGCCGTCGCAGCACAGCAACCTCGGCGAGATCGGAAGGCACAGTAATAGCCTCCACACAAATATCCATTTCACAGTGCCTTTGTTTGACGTTGTGGATGCATCTTGTGGTGCGCTGGTTGGAGTGCCAGTGACGTCGCTCTTGGATGGCATGACTGTGCAGCAGATCGTAGAGGAGCAGAGGACTCACGAGCAGATTATCGACCTGGGATTGCAAGATGCGCGTCGCGGCCGAGTTCTGTGGCAATCAAATGAAGATGGCACCAACACACTGTCAGCCAACAACAGCAACCCAGACAATGTCGAGCGCTTTCTAGCCGCTGACAATTTCTACAGATTTGGAGTTGAAGGGAAATCCCTGGAAACCATTATTGACGAAGCTATCGACAAGGGGGTAAGTAACGCCAACCTTATCGCTATCTTAGCTCAAGCGCGTGTGGCAAAGTTTATGAAAGAAGGCAGAATTGAAGAGTTTCTGAGAATGAAATTCCAAGCCATCTCCATCCTCCTTGCGTGCCATATGGATCAGTCAGCACTTATTCACTTCTTTCAAGACAAGGCCGTTTTGATCCAGGATTTCATACATTTGCTGAAGACAGGACCTGGAGCGAAGGCACATGATGGTGCACAGTTGCAGGTGCCTCTCGACATTCGAAAGTTGGCATGCAAGTGTCTAGTGTATGTCGTTGGCTCACGCGACGAGGCATCCGGTGGTTCCATACTTAGTCGCTTTCCTTGGTTGCAACACGATTTGGGTGTCAGTCGCGGTCAGTACATGGGGGTTCTTCCGTGCCTACTTAGGAGCACAACATCTTTTCTTGTTGGAAACGATGGACCTACTGGCGGAAGTGCTGTTGCAATGGACACCACTTCTGATTATGGTACCAACACGAACGAACACAGCCTCGAGTGGGCGGAGGAAATTATGCTGCTTTCTCTGGCGATCATTAGCACTGGTTCTTCTACAGTGCTTCCTGCGCTAACCGAAAATGGGGTAATTACTTCAGTTTTATCAGTTTTGAAAAACCCGCGGCGAGGCAAAGATGGTGAAAATGATAGAAGCAGGGCGCGTGTTGACTCGCTAGTTATCATGATTTTGGAGTGTGCTATCTCAGGTCTGCAGGCTTCTCTATCAAGCTTCACGGAGCAGAAGGGGGCTGATATTTGTCTAGGAAGAATTAGATGGGAACTTGAATTCCTGCAGGACAGTGAAGCTGCAAGGAATTGCTCACAAGGAACCCCTGTGGTTAAGGGAGGTGCTTTGGGATCTGCCATTAAATCGAAAAGTGGTAAAAAGGGAGGACCAGTTGATACACCGATATCTGGTGCACGGTCAATTCTAGCAAACGTGCGTTCTTGTGGAGAAGAAATTCCGCATATGAGCAAAGTTGTTATTCAGCAGCTCTTTTTGCTGTTTAATGCATTTGTCATTGATTCTAGAGGAGACAACGACCACCGCATTAACGCTTTACTTCGCTGTGAAACAATGGTATTCATTCTTGGATCTGTATTCAAGAATCCAGCGTTGGGAAGTGATGTTTTGACGAATGCTATCAACTTTGTCTCTGATGCTATCAACAATGATGCCGCTCCACCAAGCACACTACAATACTTTGTGAACTGCGGGTTGGCTGATGCTGCAATGTGCCTATGCAATAATAAGAGTGTTCATTTCAATACTAGCATGTACCTCGGAATGGGAAACCTCATTTCTGCTCTCTGTCTTACCTCTGACGGATTAGACCTGATTCGAAGGGCGAACCCTTTCCCAAACCTTCTTGGATTAGTGCACAATGAGCAGTACTACCTACCGCACACGGTGACTTTCATGGGCGATACCCCAACTATGTTCGGGCAAACGCTCGAAGAACTCATTCGACACTATCCAGCACTCCTCGAGCTGGTGATGGATGCAGTCATGAATGAGATGAAAAATGTGATTGATGTTTGTACTCGTGAGAACTGTACAAGTGAATCCGTAGTTGATAATAGTGGTAACATTTCGATGGGGCGATTGCGCTGTTTCAACTATATCTGCAAGATACTTAGTGTATTAGAGCCGCTTCTTGCGCGTACGAAAGCAGCTGCATATTTGTTGAGAAAAACCGGTATCTCCCTTCTGGTCGGTCTCATGTATGCTGGAATCGGTTCTGGGAGATTCGTCCTCTCTAACAGCGCGAGTTTGCTCGGCGTTCTTCTGAAGTCGGCAGGGCATTTCTATGCCCTGCAACAAATCCTTCGCTGCCTAGACAGTTTGTACACTGCAGAACCTGCCTTTTTAACAAATCTGCTGTTTAAAACAGTAGACGTCCTTCTAGCTGACTTGGACATTCGAATTCATGATTATCGCTCCTTAGTGGACTCTGCAAAAGGTGTGGACGTTACTAAGTCGAGAAGAACCAAGAAAGCAGCTGGTTCGGCGTCTTCGTCTTCGTCTTCGTCTTCGTCTTCATCTTCTAAATCTGAGAACCTTGGGGTCGATGGCTTTTTAGATACCGTGCCTCTTTTGGCAAGCGCAGCAGATGGCGAGTTGAGTGATAATCTTACTGCATACAGCGATATTTTGAAGGAAATGATTTTAATTGACAACCTAGTGCAAGCACTTAGCTACTGTCTGATTACTAGTAGGTATCAGACACCGGCCAATGAGTGCATGTCCACACTTGAGAACCCTGACAATATGGCGGTGCTAAGAAATTTAGCAGATAATTTCTATGTCAAGCTGCAACTAGAGCTGGCTCGTATTCGTGGTGATGATGCTTTTGTTGAGAGTCTCATCAAGGCAGATATCATCAAAAAAGATCACGCCATCTACAAAATTGTCATCATTGCTGACAATGTTCCCGTACGAAAAGACACAGACGATGCTTCCAAGCGTATTTGCAAGCTTGAGAGAGGTCTCGTTTTGGATGCATATGAGCGAAAGGCTTCTAGTAACGGCATGCTGAAGTATCGCACTCGTCATGGGTGGATAAATTTCTTCCGCAACGCTGGATCTACTGATCCTTTGATTGAAGTTTTAGATTTGGTAAAAAGTCCTAAATCATGTGCTGATAATGCCAGTGATAAATTTGAAGAATTATGCAATATTTCTGCTCGTCGCTCCGGGTTTTGGGTCATTTTTCACTTTCACAACAGTATTACGAAGCTTTTAGGAGGTGTTTCGAAAACCATGTTTGAATCCGAGAGCAAGTGGCCTCGCAAGTCCAAGGTATCTTTGAGAAAGCATGCTGGAGATACCCTGACCCTCGTGCTTGGATGCATTAATCAAATTTGTCCAGATTTCCGGAAGCTGAAGAAAAAGAAGGAAACATTCAAGTCAGCATTCACGCCATGTAACGATGAGAAGAACTTCGGTGGACTCCCGGAATGGTATGTTTGCAATGTGCCTACGCTTGCACAAATGACAAGTAAGGAAACTTATCTCGTTGTCCACACTGTCGATCACCTCAAGTCCTTCTGCTACGAAGATTCTGGGCAGCACTTCGGAAGCTCCCTAATCATTGTGCATGCACTATACACTGATGACTTACTAGAGAGAATCATCCACGCCACGAGTCTTGTGTTTTTGTGTGCGCTTAAGCACGGAGATGCTAAGGGAGAGTTAATGGAGCGCCGTAGATTATGTCTTAGTAGATTGCATAGCGTTATCAAGTTCTGGAGGCATTTACTGCACACAACACAGTCGCTTGATGGGAAGTATAATCGCCACCTGCGCGAGTGTGCAACAGATGATAGGGATTATGACCCCCTCATAGTTAAGAGAGGAATCGTCATGCTTCTGTACAAATACATCACGCAAGCGTGGCAGCACCCTCTTCTGCACACACTTCCTCCTCCTATGGTACGGAGCATGTTCGACTTCATGCGTGAGCTGATAGACAAGGTTTCGGAGGCTAGTATCGGATCTATTAGAAGCCCAGTATTGAGCAAAACCAGAGATATCACGCGAAAGAGGCCTCAGTCTCACTTGCACGGTGATCGAGGATCTCAGTTTTTGGATAGAGTTGAAGAGATTCGCGCTTCAGGTGGCGGTGCAATGGCATCTCTACAGGCTCGCCACACCGCAGTTCGGGCACCATTCGTTCCCGATCCTGCATCAGTACAAGCAATTCAGGACATGGGCTTTGATGCATCAACCGCAACTCGGGCCATGTCGATGCTGCGAACGAGTGACGTGTCAACAATCGCTAGTTTTATCTTAGAGAATCCTGGATTCGATTTCCCTGAGATACAAGCTGCAGTGGCAGACCCTGCTCCCGCTCCTACTTCAAGGTCTTCTACAGAAGATGTAGTTGCTGGAGAAGAGGCCCCTTTACCAGCGGGTGCGAATCGCTCCCCTATGGGTTCACCTCGCCGAGTCGCTGCTGGCAGCGCCGAGTCAGGAATGGATCTGGACGATGAAGACGATGCGGAAGAGGATGTTGCAGTTGCAGATGTCTCTAAAGAAGAAAAGCTTGTTTGGGTGGTAAACAAGAATGCTTCTGGTTCTGGTAGAAGTAAGGGTAAAACTGACGCTTTGAATTTGCTGCCCGCAAATCTATGTGGTAGCTTCGCTGGCGAAAAAAGTTCGAGAGTTTCTTGGAAACAGGAGACTAAGCCTGATACACCAAAGAGTAGCGATGAATTATCTGATAGCGAAGCAGACGAGGCGCTTCCTCAGGAAGAGGATGATGCTGACGAAGAAAAGAAGTCTTCGAAGAGCTCGAAAAAGTTCAACCCACTTCCTTTAATTGCGAAGCACGATGGTGAAGTGCTTCTTGCTGAAAAGCAATCTTTATTGTGCGTGCGTTCGTTTCTGTACTATTGCACAGTCCACGCTGGAGTAGAGCTTATTTCTCGTGGCTGCGTGAAAAACGATATATCTCACACCCTCATCCAAGAGCTCGTCGAAGCGTCCTCCACTGATGCCCCTCGTGAGATGGTAACCACAGCAATACTGCAGAGCATGTTCAAGTGCTGGGAGAAGTCTAGAGAGTGGAGCGACGTGCACGCTAAGCTTCTAGTCGCAATGTGGCTCTATGATAAAGCAATAGATATTTTGCAGTCAGATGAGAAAACGAATCCTGACAGGTCTTTCGCCCTTTATGGCATTCTGCACGCCATTTCTCTGGTACTTTATAATAAGGTGTCCACTGGCAACGTGCCCAGGCACGGAGGACAAGGAAACGAATTGTTGTTTTTGTATCTTTGCAGCGATCCATCTTTCAGTGTACTGCACAGCTTGCTCGTGCGTGAACTTGGACGCGCCGTCGATGTAGACATCCTCAAAGACCTAACTATTCCGGGAAAGATTGCGAGCGCGCCGGCATCAAAGCGTGGAGGTAGCAAAGCAAAGAAGGAGAAACCAGTTGAGAATGTAACGCAGACGGACCCTGAGAACATGTGGATCGTTCCTGCTTTCATGATTTTAGACCTAATTTCGCAACCGCTACTCGTTGATGCAAAAGCGCTCGCCAAGGATGCGGATACACTAGTGTCGATAAGTTCTGGCAGTTTGCAGTTCAAAACTCCCACTATGGCTTCCGGTGGCAGCATTTTGAGGATAGTTGGACGCGATATCATTGCTAAATTCTGCGATAATGCCGCGTTTCAGAGCTTCAGGAATAAGATCGTTTCTGATGATGACCCTGAAGATCTCGACAATGCTTTTGCGAACGGACTGGCTTCTGCGCAGTCGCTGTTCTTGCAGCTAGGAAATGGTGCCAGTTTGGAGCTTCCAAGGAAGAGAAAAGCAGCTGGGGCAGATGAAATTGTTTTTCCTGGTGCATCTTCGTCTAGCTCATCTGGCACTGTTGTAAGAATGACGCAAACGCATGATAATCGAAATCCTATGGAGGAGCACTTGCTATCTGCTGAACTGCAGATGCATCTTGTGGGCATTTGTTTGAAGCATATTGAGAAAGTGAAACCGAATTCAGCTCATCTGGAGGACACCTGCCAAGCTGCAACTTATTTGATTGCTCACTTGACACGCGATTATACGAGACGTCTGCACTTCCAATCCATCAATGGCCCACAAAGAGTGCTGTGCCTAAGTGTTAAGTTTGGTAGTATGAGCAGCGTAGTCTTCACAATTTTGCAGCAAGTCTTAGAAAACCAGAAAGGACTGAAGCAGGCTATGGAAACTGCAATTAAGCTTTGTTATTTGCGCCTCTTCGGAAAGAAAAATCATAAAGTGAGCCTTAAAAACTTGATGGACGTACTCACGCCTCTGGTATACAGGAACCAAGAGTTGTTTATGGAAGCTGTGAAAGATACTCTTTTGCTCAAACGAGACGGCCCTGAGGGTGTTCTTGGGACCTCTCTTTACGTAGAGCTGAAACCAACTGGAGCTACTAAGAGTGACGACGCGCCCTCGGCACACGGACCAGCTATTGCGAAAGTTTCATCAATGCCAGACCCAAAGCGACAGAGGACAGAAGATACGTCGAGTACTTCAAGCGTTACTGGATCATCTATCGCATCTCTTGGCTTGAGTCCAAGAAACGTTTCAAAGGCAAGAACACCCACTCAAACTGCCGCGGCTGCAGCTGCAAATGTAGCTGTGATGCAATCACTTGTTGATGAAATGTTGAAGCTCGTTATTCAACAGTATTCGCGAATAATGAGTATTGATGACGACGGTAACGAAAGGTCTATGAGCGGAGTTCCAACTTTGGTTCTTCCGAATGACGGAAATGAAAGTGATGCAGATGATATGAAGCCGAAGGGAGTAGCTAACCCAAGCCTTACTCTCTCTGATCTCTTGCTTATTGTCGCAGACCTTGCCTCGACTGTTCCTGGTCTTGCAACGTGCGTTCACAAATTTCATTTACGAACTGGCACTGTTGTTTCCTCTCATAGTGCGCACAACCAGAGCGCGGTAAAAGGAAATAATACGCCTGGACCTGAAAAGGTAAATGCGACCACATCTAGTGTCTTGCCTCTGAAGCATGGTTTGACTGGAGATGTGATGTCTTCCGAGCTTTTTGTTGCGTTCCTTGTTCACAAGCTGGTACTACCAACTCTGATTCCAGACGTGACGAAGACTGATAACAATGCTTCGGTTCGTCCAGTTTCTTCGAAAAAGGTAGAAAAAATGCTAGAGATCGCTGGAACGACTGTTCAGGAGTCTGCAGTGTACTTGCTCTCCGCGCTGGTGTCTATTAAGGGGGATGGTCGCCGCAGAGCTCTCCAAGAGTTGGTGAACAGCTTGCACATCCATGGAAAGCCCTTGAACAGTGAGGATTGCATCAGAGGAGCGACCAATGCTGCAAATTGTATCCAAGCGCTTCTGCAACCACCTCCTAGTTGGTCTCCCCGTGACACATTCCTTGTGCCCTCCAAAGATATCTGCTCTGCTTTAGTGCATGCGCCATTGAAGGCCCACCTCTCGCTGAACAAAGTGCTGCGCTCGCTTGACTTGAGCCACCCTAGCTCCCTAGCCGCCGCTGTGGCTATCTCAACACCGCTTGAGCACTTGGTCCGCAAGGGATTAGCAGACTCATACACCTCTAAGGACGAGGACAAGGCAGCAGACATTAAGAATGCTAGCGAGGAGAAGAGTTCAGAATTGGTTATATCTTCTTCATCTGTTATGAGTAGTAGTAGCAGTAGCAGCACTTGTACTAGTACCAGTGGCAGAATGTCTAATTCTGCTACTCCTCAAGCGGCCTCATGCTCCAGAACGAATTCCTCTGGCGCTAGCTCATCTTCCCGGCCAATGCAGAGATCGTACTCTGACCCCAATTCTCTCGGTGACCTTGCACGGTCTAATTCAGGCGCTAGCAGTGTCTCGGTTGCTACAGCTTCGGCTGGCGCTGATGCTCAGAGGCCACGAATGTCCCGCTCTGGAAACGGAAACTCTCGGCCTAGTAATCCCTCGCGAACTCCGTCAGGTGTTGGGCGTAGTCCCACAAGACCCCGGACGAACACGTCAGGAAGCCAAGCCTCTCAGAATTCCGTCGACATCGCTTTGCGTGGCCCCATCGAGTCTCGTGGCGAAAGTCAAATGGAGCATCTCGTGCGTCCTGAAGGGGACCCT
>JACKZZ010003108.1_pt1 | contig 25660 bp, 24 predicted proteins | sample 8027871 | NCBI WGS metagenome assembly JACKZZ01 (sample SAMN15724774, study PRJNA655200) | protist metagenome | isolation source: fluorescence activated cell sorting (FACS) single amplified genomes of... | place: USA: West Boothbay Harbor, Gulf of Maine | collected 2000-07-19 | reverse complement strand
AATGCTTTTATTTTTATATGGTTAGTAAGTATCATGAATTATAATACTTACTACAATGAAAACAGTAGAGGTGTCCAAAAAAGAAAGGGTGTCCAAAAAAGAAAAGGTAAGATGTGTGTTTTGCAACAGTCTATCACATAAGATGGAAAAATGTAATAGCACCTTAAATGGGCGTAGAAATCACCTCGATCAGGGATGGGACTTTCAGATGCACGACGAATGTCCTAATTTTGAATTGCTTGCTGTGAATGAGTTGCGATATGTTGCTTGGCATTATGCAGAATACGAGGGGGCAATTCACGACTGGAGTAAGAAAACTACACAACAATATAACCGTAAGTTTAAGTTCCGTCCAATCGACCTCACACTTTCAAGAAGACAACTGATTAAAGAACTCGTTAGAAGATGGGAAGTATTTCAACCTGTGCGTGATTTGGTCAAAAACAAACCCGAACCAACAGAGGAAGAAGACGAGTGTCCAATTTGTTTAGATTGTGATACAACAACATATGATTGGTCGCCCAACATTTCAAACTGGGTAAAAAAAAATGAGAATATTACCACCGAATGTAAGCACTCCTTTTGTAAAAAGTGTTGGATTACTCTTCTCGAAAAGAGCAACAACCAACGTCATTATTGGGTTGGTCATGAATATAAGGTAGATATATGTGTGTCTTGTCCGATGTGCCGACATGAACTTAAATATCGAACTAGTGTAAAATAAATAAATAAACAACTAACCAGGTAAGTCAAAAAACGAACTTTAGTTCATTATATCGTGTGTTTTTTTAATTATATTCTTGATATACACATTATATAACAGTTATTGTATTAAAATTGAATAAAGACAGTTGAAAGTTGTACTAGTATATAACTATACTAAAATGGATTACGATTTCAGAATCTTTGACTTTCATCTTTACAACAAGACTGAATCATCAGAAAGTGATGGAGATGATTCTTCATCAGGAGATGGGAACTATAAACCTAAAAAATATCCCAAGAATCTCTTCACTGTTCAGATGTTTGGTAAGAACGAACAAGGAGAATCTTGTTCTATTACAGTCGCCGATTTTAAACCATTCTTTTATGTAAAAGTTGGAGATAACTGGGGCGAAAAAGAAAAACAATCATTTATGTTCACAATGAAAGGTAAATTAGGTAAGTATCATGAAAAAAATATAGTTTCGTGTAAAATAGTAAAACATAAAAAATTATATGAGTTTGATGCAGGGAAACAAAATACATTCCTTCTTATCAAGTTTGATAACCTTCAAGCTCTCAATAAAATGAAGAACTTTTGGTATGATAGTGAAAGACGATTACTAGTAGATGGGTTTTATGTCTCAGTTGGTGGAAAACCAGTAAAAACTGAGATTTACGAATCCTTTATTCCTCCTCTTCTAAGATTCTTTCATATTTTAAATATAAGTCCATCTGGCTGGGTTCGCCTTCCATATTCTATGACACACTGTATTAATAAGGAATCTCATCAAACAAGATGTGATTACGAGTTTGAAATAATGTATAATGATATTATTCCTTTACCTAAAAAGGAAGACCGAGTTCCGCTTAAGATTATGAGTTTTGATATTGAAGCAAGTAGTAGTCATGGAGATTTCCCTGTTCCTATTAAAAGTTATAAGAAACTTGCTACTAATATAGTTGATATTTATGATATACTTACAAATGAAAAAGTCAGTCCAACTGATATAATCAAGTTCTCAATTATTAAAGCATTTGGATTCTTTACCTCTAAGCACGTTCCTTCCGATATAATGAACTTGAAAACTATTTATAAAAATAATATAGATCTTATTTATCCAAAAGTAAAACCTACTTCAAAAAAAATATTTAATTCTATTGATAAAATTCTTGAACACCAAATTGAAGATGCAGATAATGCAGTTTTGCATAGTTCTAATAGTATTGAGGCTGCATTTGAGAATGCTCGGTCGGATGCAAAAGAAGATACTATGAGTTATAATGTAGAAGAAGACTATAGTGATAGTTGGGATAATAATGGTCAAGATAATAAAGTAAGATGTATTGGTAAGAATAGTTCGTCTTATCGTAGCAAAAAGGGTGATACCTCTACTATAATTGAATTACTTGAATCATCTATTACAAAAAGAGATACTAAGATAACTAATCTTATTAACGTGTTTGGAAAGTATCTTCCTGCAGTTCAAGGAGACAAAGTGACTTTCATTGGTTCTACATTCCTTACATATGGTGAGAAAACCCCTTATTATAATCACTGTATTGCACTTGATACGTGTGATGATTTGGGTATTGAAAATACAGATATAGAAAGTTATGAAACTGAAAAAGAAGTCATTATGGCATGGCGTGATTTAGTAGTCCGTGAAAATCCAGATATTATAATAGGATATAACATATTTGGATTTGATTATAACTTTATGTTCCTTCGTGCTCGCGAAACAGGGTGTGCTACAGAGTTCCTTGATATGTCAATGATAAAAGAACACATTTGTGGAACACTTGATAGTGATACAAATGTATATAATATCGAACAAAGTAGTATTACTTTGGCAAGTGGAACACACGATTTAGTTTATGTAAAAATGCCTGGACGCATTCAATTAGATTTATACAATCACTTTCGGCGAGAAGAAAACTTGGTATCTTATAAGTTGGACTATGTTGCTGGTCATTTTATAGGGGATTATGTATCTTCGATTAATACTGAAAATGAAGGAACATTAATTGAAACAAAAAATATGACAGGATTACTTGTAGGTAGTTATGTTCATTTTGAAGAGATTGGACATTCTACAGATTATTATGATAATGGTGCAAAGTTTAAAGTAGTATCAGTTGATCCTTCAACCAAAAGTTTTAAAATAGAAGAACGAGTATCTCCTAATCAGTCTAAAAAGATTCGATGGGCACTTGCTAAGGATGATGTTACTCCCAAAGATATATTCCGTTTAACTAACGAAGGTCCATCAGAACGTGCTATAGTAGCAAAATACTGTATTCAAGATTGCAATCTGGTTCAATATTTATTGAATAAGGTAGATGCAATTACAGGAATGGTGGAAATGGCAAATATTTGCAGTGTTCCAATTAGTTTCCTTATTCTGCGTGGTCAAGGTATTAAACTAACGAGTTATGTGGGTAAAAAATGTAGAGAAAAGGGTACTCTTATTCCCGATATAGAAAAGAAAATTAATGATGATGGTTATGAAGGTGCTATTGTGTTAGATCCTAAAAGTGATTTGTATCTGGATAATCCAGTTGCTTGTGTAGATTATGCATCTCTATATCCATCGTCAATGATTAGTGAAAACTTATCACACGATAGTAAAGTATGGACACGCGAATATAATCTGGATGGAAAACTTATTGTTGAAACAGGTGAAAAAGATAACAATGGAAACTTTATATACGATAACTTACCTGAATACAAGTATGTAGATATTACATATGACACATTTAAATATGTTAGAAAATCAGTAAGTTCTGCAGCAGTTAAGGTAAAAAAAGGTTATAAAACGTGTCGATTTGCACAGTTTCCAGTGGGTAGGGCTATAATGCCGTCTATTTTAGAAGAGTTGCTTAAGGCACGCAAAGCAACACGTAAAATGATACCAGATCAGACAGATGATTTTATGAAGAATGTTCTTGATAAACGTCAGTTAGCTTACAAACTAACTGCTAATTCATTATATGGACAATGTGGTGCGAAAACAAGTACATTTTATGAAAAAGATATTGCAGCCTCTACTACTGCAACAGGTCGTAAACTTCTTACTTATGCAAGACGAGTAATTGAAGAAGTATATGGAGATACCATAATGGATACAAAATGTTATGGTAAAGTTCGCACAAAGGCAGAGTATGTATATGGTGACACGGACAGTGTGTTCTTTACATTTAACTTAGAAACACTTGAAGGAGAACCTATTCGTGGAAAGAAAGCCTTGGAACTTACAATTGAATTGGCTCAAGAAGCAGGTGCAGTTGCTTCAAAGTTCTTAAAGAAACCACACGATTTAGAATATGAAAAAACATTCATGCCATTTTGTCTTCTATCTAAAAAGCGTTATGTAGGTATGTTATATGAACTTGACCCTAACAAGGGTAAGCGTAAAGAAATGGGTATTGTATTAAAACGTCGTGATAACGCCCCTATCGTAAAAGAGATTTACGGTGGTATTATAGATATATTAATGAAAGACGGAGATATCAAGAATGCAGTAGAGTATTTGAAAACTTGTAATCAAAACTTAGTTGATGAAAAATACTCAATGGATAAATTAATTATAAGCAAGTCCATTCGTTCTGATTACAAAAATCCACAACAAATTGCACATAAAGTATTAGCAGATAGAATGACAGCACGTGATCCAGGAAATAAGCCTGCCTCGGGCGATCGTATTCCGTATGTATATATTCATAACCCCAAAGCCAAAAAGCAGGGAGAAAAAATAGAAACTCCGACGTATATTATAGATAATAAATTAAAGATTGATTATTCGTTTTACATTACAAACCAAGTAATGAAACCAGTTGCACAAGTATTTGCTCTTGTATTGGAAAAGATATGGGAGATGCAAAATAAACGTTCAAAAATTAATCGGTTTAGAGCAGAAGTTAAGACATTAGAAAAGAATACGGAACCGGAAAAGTTTCCAGATAGATTAGAAGCTTTAAAAACCAGAGAAATAAAGGCGTTGTTGTTTGACCCATATATCAATAAGGCAAACAACATGAAACAAGGTATGCGAGAATTAACATCATTCTTTCATTAAAAATAATAGAACTCCTAAAATAACATCTATAGAAAGAGGCATATACGCCATTCTTTCTTTTTGAAATAAATATATAGCGGAAGTTAAAAATAATGCCCCGTGTATAAGACGATGTTTTGCCCACCAAGTAATACCTCCTCCTTCTGGAGCATTCAATCTGGAATTAGATATATATAAATAGACAAAACATAAACCTATTATGCCTACAATAACTCCATAGTAAGGAAGTAGATGTTTCTGTATATACAATGGGATTAAAGCTATAATTGTTCTTAAGGGTATGCAAAACAATAAAAAATATGTGTTTCTTTGTGTATCTGTTAATAATTTCATAATAATATAAGAAGATATTAAAACTATGTTAATTATATATAAATCCTATATGAAAATAACTACTTAAGAAATTAACACAATTATCTACATATTATATAATGATTAGTAATGAAAGTTATGAACATTTATATAGTGTATCTATTGAACCTCTTTATGGAAGTATTCGAAATATATTAGAAGATAATAATACGTGTAATAATAACACATGTCCACACGATTACACTATACATCAACGAACTGATTTTACAGAATACTCAACGTATAGTATAGATCCACCTGGTTGCGAAGATGCAGATGACGCATTTAGTGTATATAAAGAAAATGAACGTCTTTACTTAGTAATTCATATTGCAGATCCAACTGAACTAATAAATATAAACTCTTCTCTCTGGAGTGATATTAAAAAAAGGATAGTAACAAGGTATCCTTCAAATCGAAAACCCGTTCACATGATGCCACAAGATATAGTAGAGCGTTCAAGTCTTATGGAAAATAAATATGGAAATACGAAAAATGCAGTATCTATTCTTACAGAAATTGATCAAATAACATATTGTCCAATAGGACATATTCAATTATTATTCACAATTGTTAAAGTAAATCCTGAAACATCATTAACATACAATAGTGCTTGTTCTCTCTGTGAAAGTGATTTTGTTTTATCAACTGGTTTGAAAATAAGCGAGGCCCTTAAGCTACAAAGAGCAAATGAAACAATTGGTACAAAGTTAAATGATGTTAATCCATCATATATTGATTATACAACAAACGATTGTCCACAACTTATAACTACTAACCAAAAGGAAGTTAGTATGAAACAAATGATAGCAGAGTTTGCTATATTTGCAAACTCATTTGTAGGCGAATATTTAAAAATACATATGAATGGAATGGGAATATTCCGAACTTGTCAAGCAAAAGAATGGTTAGATACAGTAAACAACCAAATAACTGGTGAAGATTTGTTAAATGAAATTATAACAAATGGAATTAAAGCCGACTATATGTCATCAAACTTATCTCATGATCTGGTAGGAAAACCAGAGTATTGTCATTTCACATCACCAATTCGCAGGTTATCTGATTGTGTATGCCATTATTTACTAAAATATTTATATTTAAAAAATATGAATGAAAATATTGAAACTCCCTTCTCTCCTGGACAACTTGATAATATTGCAAACGAATGTATCAACATGACAAAGAAAATTAAAAATATTCAATATAGAGATACAAAGTTTAGATTGGTTCAGGTAATACGTAATATATTTTTATTACACCCTGATAGGCCTGTACATTTGACATTTTTTGTGTCATCTTATAAAGGTTTGTTTTTAAATATTATCATATGTAATATTGAAAATTATAAAGTATATATGTCTTATACACTTCGTGTCAAAAACTTTGATACTATGCAGGTTCCTATTAAAAATAAAATAACTATACCTATAACCAGAGTAATGAGTTTGAAACAATATGATGAGGGAAGCATACCAGAATTGGATAGTTATTTATTAGAAAAGATAAAATGAACATTTACACCTTTGAACATTTACACCATTGAAGATGTTAAACGCCGTTTTTTGAAAATATAATAAAAAATATATAAATAGTTTTATTATGTATTATTTATAGTAATGGATAAAATAAACTATTTATATAATGCTATTGTTAAACATTTAAATAATAAATGGATATTCCATGATGACAATGAAACACAAGTTATAAATGAAAATAATACGAAAAAACTTCCATTTGAATTAGTAAATATCATACTTGAGTATGATGGACGTATCAAGTATAAGTATAAAAATAAAAATGCTGTTGATTATCATAAGTTTGTAAATATAATTCATAAACACGATCAAAGATACAATATAATTATACCGATTATCGGTAAGAAACACAAAATTATGATGGATACAGAAACGAGACCAGCTGATACAAGTTTTTATTTTGAGTTTTCGTTTGATAATCAACCGAGTTTAAGTTTATGTTATGATTATAATTGGTCTTACAACAATGTGTTTGAAATATGTTATACTGATATGAAAGGGTCAGGACATATTCTTGGAAGCGACCAAGTTAGAACTATATACAAATAAACGTAGGTGAAAACAGCGTTTTAAATCTTCAAGGGTGTAAAATGTCCTTTTTGAAAATAAAACAAAGACATTATATTATTCATATATTCCAACTAATAGGAATGTATGAATTGTATTTATAAGGTAATGTCTGTCAAAATAGTGTCACAGTTGTAAGTGTTTGTATCTGGTTCATTATTTATTTTTTTGGAAAATACAGTGTTTTCTTTTACTACGGAAGGAGGATTTTCTATTTCAATCAAATGTGGAACTCTATATTCAAGTGTTTCCATTTTTGTTTCATAAGGGAAAGAATAAAATATATTGTACGTGTTTATATCTGAACAAATTTCACTAGCGACTCCTAGAAAGTATGAGAATTCTAGTGATCCAAAACGAGCAATAGGGTTATTTGTTAAAATATAAAAGTTAATATTATTTTTAATTAAATTTCTAAATAATTTTTTAAGTTCGGCTAATCTTTTGCATCCTCCTACAATAAACTCTGCTACATCTTGATATGCAATATTGAGTTCTTTCATTAAATCATCTGTTAATGTAATTAATCCATCGTATATTGTAATTGTATTATCCCAATCAAATATTACAAATCTTCTATGTATATTCGATGTTTTAAATATCCAATTATAAAGATCATTTATTTGACTATATGATATTCCTATACCAGTTGTATCAGTCATACTATCACTAAACTCAACTGAGTCCAAAAGATCAATAAAATTATTTTTGGTAGTATTCCTATAAGATGTTATATCATCTTGACTTACTGAAACCTCATTTACTAATATTTTATTGATGTTACTACATTTCATTTGTTTAAGATTTAATTCAACATCATCAAAAAAAACTCCGTTTTTAGATGCCATAAGTTTGTTATACTGGTCCATTATCCTATAGTTATTATATATTATAATAAAACCTATATTGTGTTTATGTATTATTAAAAATGATATTGTTTATTTTTGTAAAATATTCTTCTGATAATTCACAACCTTTAAACTTTCTATTGGTATTTTTCGATGCTATTGCTGTAGTCCCACCACCTAAAAAGGTATCTAATACTAAATCATTTTCATTAGAGTGTTTGCGAATTAATTCTTCAAATAGTGAAACACTCTTTTGTGTAGGATGAAATCTATGTTTTCCACCTTGTAAAGGAAATTTATATATACCACTATCATACTTACTATTAAAAGTTGGTTTTCCTCCTTTAACACCAACTAAAGCAATTTCACGCGAGTTAGTTAAATAATTTATATTAGAGTTGAGGGGCTGAGGATTAGTTTTAATCCATTCAATAAATCGAATTTGTTTAAACTTATGTTTTTCCATTAACTCTTTAAGTGGAGTAATTTTCCACAAGTCGAAAAATATTATTAATGTTCCACCCTTTCGTAATTTTTTATAATACTTAACAATAAATTCTTCTAACTCATTCATAGTAAAATCATTATCCCAATCACCATAATTAGTTTTAACGCAATATTTCTTACCATATATTGTTCCATATTTCATATAAAGTTCTTTTTTTGAATCATCTGTAATACTATGTTGTAGTTTATATTCTTTCCATTCATTTTCAGTTTTAACTAAAAACACATTATTTTCTTCGTTTTTTTTCACATTATTATAATGAGTATCCATTCCAGTGCTACGAGAAATAATATATGGAGGGTCAGTAAGAATAAGATCAACAGTTCCATCATCTATTGATTCCATATATTTGATACCATCTATATTTTGAATATCTATTCTATTATCCGAAGACAAATTTTCTGTAGTGTTAATACAATCAATAGACATTTATTTCAATATGTACACTATTGTTGGTTCTTTAAATCAGTTGATATAACCTATGAAATATATTATTTAGATAATGAATAATAATATCCATACATACCTCCTGTAATAGGTATCCAATTGTATAATAAACTGTTATAATTAGTTAATTTATAAAAACGTTTATATTTATTTTCAAATAAGCATGTACCTATTAAAGAAACCCCTAACCCAATACCATAACCAAATAAAACAAAACCAGTAGATTTAATTTTGTCCATTATAGATATTATTATGTTTTCTTTAAACCTTTAATGAATTAAATAGGTTCATTATTTCTTCCAGTTTCATTTCTAATCTCTCCATACGTTGGTGCACCTGTTCAATAACTTCTACATCATAAGATTTTTGCGTATATTGAGTATCAACCAAATTGGAAAAAGAAACTGACTTTTGGATTGGTTTTGTAATTTGCAAGTTTTCTATATTATTTGTTTCTGACGGTTTGTTGATATTTAAGTTTAACCATTCTCTTGCTTTTTGTGTTTCCGATATATTTCTGGATCCAATATTATTTTCTTGCTCTGTTCTATTTTGTAAAGTTTGTGATATAATATCTTCCATATCTTGACCTTTAAGGGGTTCTGTATTTTGTTCATCTGAAAACTTTACATCAGATGGCTGTGTTGATACACGATATTGTTCAAAATCATTTTTCATTTTATCGTATTGTGATTCAAACTGATTCAGTCTTTCTGACTTTATTTCTTCAATAGTAATGACATTATTTTCGAGTGGGGTTTTATTTGACAAATCTAATTTTTGTCCTTTAATGAATGGATCAGCATTTTGTGGTAAGTTATTTGTGGATTGAAATCCACGTATAAAACTGACTATAAAATCTTTATTTAACTCTATAAGAGATGCATTTGTTTTCAAATTATCTTCCACAAATTCTTTAGTTTTTGAAATATAATATGTTCTTAATTTTGATTTATTATTATTGATTTGAATACTTTCTTGAAATGTTCCATTTTGTGTTATTATATTCCATATCATTTCTATGTTTTTGTTAGCAACAAAACTAACTAGTATTTCATTAGAGTTGATTTCTTGCATTATTGTGTCCATAATTATATAATGTATTAGTTATATACATTATATACGAGTTTGCACTTTAATTAATATTTCTCTCTAATCATTTTACAAAATATGCATTATAGTTCTTCGTTGAAATATATTTTTCTAAACCTTTCTATACATTTATCTGTAATTGTATTTGTTTTGAAATACTTCTCATCGTGTTTATCTTCAAGTAAATTAATAATAAAATACAACGAATAAATACCACATTCTGTCTCTCCATATTGATGTTCAGTTGGATGATTTTCATCGTATTTAAATGTAAATGGTTGGACTGTTTTTAGTTGTTCTGATTGTAATTTTACATCCTTAACAAATTTCTTAATTTGTCCTGGTGCAGTAGTTCCAACACTATCAAAATAAAATATCAATTGCTTTTCAATGTTTATAAAGAGAGAAACCCAATGTGAACCACCTTTATAATGAGGATCAAGATTGAATATGATTCCAATCTTTTTCTTTTTGTTGGAAATTTCTTTTTCTAAACTAAAATGACATAATTCTTCCCATACACACTCTCCGTACATTTTATGTGTATCATAATCTATAGGAGATGGTCCGATAAAGTTAAAACATTTGTATTTTTTTTCGTATTGTTTCATTACAGCTATAATATCATTACTGGACAACCATTCATTTGGATTTTTTTTCCATTCTTGTGGAGACTCAGGTGCAAATGAACTTTTTAATTCATTATTTAATTCTCCATTTACAAATTGTTGTTTTAACCAGCATGATTCCTTATTGCACACATTAGATAGTTTATTTTTTAATTTTGACCATGTTGTCTTAATATTTCCATTCTTTATCTTATCATCAGGATGTCTTTTATTCCATAATTTTTTTAATTTACAAATAGATTTATCTTGGATACACGTGTATCCTTTTTTATTTCCTTCAGGTCCACATTGTAGTTTTTTCATTTTACGTGTTCTTTTTTTCGACTTCATGTTTTTTTTCGATTTTCTAAATCTTTTTGTATGTGTCGTCATAAAATATAGATATATTATCTTTTTATCATATTATATAACTATTTACATTCTGGTATCTGCACCCTTAATGTCCTGACGGGTATGGTTATTAAAAGTTTCTTTACTAGTATTCGTTATATTAGGATTAAATAAAGAATGTTCTGTTTTTTCGAAAAGAAGTGGATGTATTTGAACATTCTTTTTATCAGTGAGTGTAAATCCTTGTAATGTATACAAATCACTACTACTTTCAGGAACATAAAAAGCCTGATTACATTTTTGTAATGCATAATTTTGGTTTCTCATGTCTGACTCTAAATCCACATTTTTTGCGAATCCAGACCAGGGAGCATTTTTATCTCCCGGATAAAATACTTTTGATGTTTCATAGGGTGGAGGTACCAGAAGGGGAACCTGATTAGAAACAGGATCACTATGAGTTTGAAAATGAGTATATTTGGTTTGTTGAGCTCTAGGTTGGTAGTATGGCCTTAGAGTTGATGACGGTAAACAACGATCATATATTCTATTATTTGTTGCATTGTTTATATCTGAAACAGTTATCTGACTCATATTGCTATATACATATACCCAACAATTTAATATTTATATATAACACAATAATTCGTTATAATCAAATTAAAGTGATATTACTATATTATAATTATTGCGAATGTGTGGTATTTTTTCAATACTAAACAATGGTGATGTTTTTACTGAAGAAGTAATCACCCAGCACTTTAATCATGGAATGCCACGTGGACCGGAAACTTCTAAAATTACAAAAATGAATAAAAAAACAACTATTGGATTTCATAGACTTGCTATTAATGGATTGAATCCTGAAGCTGATCAACCTATTACTATCGATAATATAACACTTATTTGCAATGGAGAAATATATAATTATATAGAATTGTATCAAATGATGAACATAGTTCCAACAACAGATTCTGATTGTGAAGTTATTATTCATTTATATAACAAATATGGTATCGAGCAAACCTTAAACATGTTAGACGGCGTATTTGCATTTATAATGATTGATTCTTCTAATCCAGAAGAAGACATAACTTATATTTCAAGAGATCCTTTTGGAGTTCGACCAATGTTTTCATTATATTCTAACCAACCTATACAGCATGGTTTAAATTATCATCCACAAATGTTTTCATTATATTCTAACCAACCTATACAGTTAAACAATGTTTTAAATGTTCAGCCACAAATGTCGAATATATTAGGATTTGCATCTGAAATGAAATCTCTTATTGGGTTTAAGAATATTAAAAAAACGATGTTTTCAATCACTCAAGTAAAACCAGGTTCTTATTCTGTACTAACCCGGTCTAAAAAAGGAGGAAATAATATTGATAGTAATTGGAAGTATATTTCTAAAGAAGTTTCCTTTAATAAGATGGGATTTAACAGTATAATGTTTGAACCATATCAAACTAGTTGGTATTTTCAGATGACAATTACAAAAATTCATCATTTTATGTTTAATGCAGTAACTAAAAGAGTAATGAAAACAAATCGTCCTGTTGCTTGTCTTCTTTCAGGTGGTCTCGATAGTAGCCTGGTTACTTCTATTGTTAATGATTATATTAAAGCAAATACAAACCTTCAATTAGAAACTTATAGTATTGGAATACAGGGTTCAGATGACCTAAAATACGCAAAACAGGTTGCTGATTACTTAGGAACGAAACATACTGAAGTAGTATTATCCGAAGAAGACTTTTTTAATGCTATACCAGAAGTAATTAAAGTTATTGAAAGTTATGATACTACAACAGTTAGAGCATCTATTGGAAATTATTTGATTGGAAAATATATTTCTCAAAATAGCGAAGCAAAAGTCATATTTAATGGAGATGGTTCTGATGAGGTATGTGGAGGATATTTATACATGCATAAATGCACGGATCCTATCGAGTTTGATAAAGAAACTCGTCGATTAGTTTCTAATATTCATTTATTTGATGTTCTCCGTTCAGATAGATGTATTTCTTGTCATGGATTAGAACCTCGAACACCATTTTTAGATAGAGCATGGGTTTCTATGTATTTTGGAATATATCCTGATTTGAGATTACATTCTAACAAAAATCTCCCTGAGAAGTACCTTCTTAGAAAAGCATTTTCAAAAGAATGTATTTTAAACAGAAATAATAAACCATTCCTTCCAGATAACATTATGTGGAGAACAAAAGAGGCGTTTAGTGATGGAGTATCTAAGACAACTCGTTCTTTGTATGAAATAATTCAAGACCATATTGAAAAATCAGAGGCTGTATCCAAATATGTTGATAATGTTGATGCATCTAAATATAGTCATAACACGCCTGTAACACGTGAACAAAAATACTATAGACAATTATTTGAAGACACCTATAGTGGTTGCGGAGATGTAATACCATACTTTTGGATGCCAAAGTACACTGATTGTTCTGATTCAAGTGCAAGACAACTTTCATTTTATCAAGATATAACAAGTTCTTCCGAATAAATCACAATATAATCTTTTATAAATATATACTATATATGAAGAACTTATATAACACACAATATAGCATATTTCGTATAATGACGATAGTATTTTATTTTTTAATGGGATTAACAATGATAGGTGTATCAAACACCGCTCCAGAATATTTAAACATTGTACAAATGACCATGCAAATATACGTAGGATTATTTCTTATATACCGTTTTAATCCATTTAGTAATCAAACGAAAGGTTTTAGTGAATTAGATAGAAAGATTGCATATACTGCGGGAATATTCGTTATTACTACAACCTCTTTAGCTGCATATCTTAAATCATTTGTAATAAATTAAAACTTTATTTATATATCTTTCTATAATTAAAGTTAAACTATGAATTTAATTACAGACAAATATTATATTATACGAACGGGAGACTTTGCAACAAATGCAAACAAAAAAATAACATATATTTCATTATCTTGTTTATTATGCTTGCACGATAGTATAATTAATCAAAATATTGAGTTTTTTGCTGTTATGATAGGTTCAAGTATTATTTGGACATTAATAGAATTATTTTTGAATGAACAAAAGATACGCATTATCAAACCTATGAAAATAACTTGGAATAATCAAACTACAGTTCTTAATAAATATGTTGGAATATCTCTTCAAGGAGTTCAAGAAGGAGGAGTAGTAACAATTATAGGTTTATATTTTGGAGATAGATTTTATTCATTGTTTTATCAATGTTTTTACCATGTATTAATATGCTATATGGTAATAAATATATTAAATAAGAAATCAAATACGAAAATCCTCTCAAAACGACAGATTAATACACCTGGTTCTCTATGTTTGATGAGTAGTGCTGTTATTTTTAATACGTGGATACTAGTAAATAATCCATCTCATTTTTATAGAGAAATAAATATGTTTATATCAATGGTTTATATATGTAGTATTTGGACGGTAATATCATATTATAAAGAATTTAGAAAGGTAGAAGTACACTTGTATAATAACAATAAATATACAAGCAAACCAGATAATTTAATAGATGCCTTTTTAATTTTGGGATATGATGTAGTGTTTGAAATAGGCATTGCTTATATAACATTTTATAATATGTTTATAATACCATTCAATAATCTTATTGAAACGAAATATTAGTTATAAAAGATTTTTGTGTACTATCAATAACATTGATATCTCCTTCAAATAAACGTAGTTTTTTTACTTCCTCTGGAAGATATAATCCTATATATTCATGCACATTCACACGAAGATTGTGCAAGTCTTGTATTCTTCCAAGAAAAAATGTACACACTACATCTTCTTGATTTGAAGTATAAATACATTTTTCTATATTTATTTTTAAGTTGAGTTCTTCTTTCCATTCACGTTTTAAACATTCTTCTAAGGTTTCATTTGATTCTTGCTTTCCACCAGGAAACTCCCATATTCCAGAATGAGATGATTTATTTGAACGACGTCCCATTAATATTTTACCTGTATTATCCATCATTACTCCACAAGCAACATTTGGCATTTAATTTAAAATATTGTTATGTTTAAATTAAAATTAAAATACATTTCTATTTTTTTTCGTTTTTTTATGATTCTGTGGTAAATTAATTACAATAGGGAGTGAATATTGGATACCAAAAAAAGTATCTAAATGTGTTCTAATACGTTTTGAAATTACCTTATCCATTTCATAATCAATGTACGATTTTTCTTTGAATGTATAATTCTGTTTTATTAAATATTTTATTAGGTAATTAACAAAAATACCAATATTATGACTTTGTTTAATACATAATACACGTTTTAAAAACTTAGTTGCTGTTATACGATTTATTATTGTATCTTTAGTATAATGATAATAGTAAGGTCGAACTTTTAAATAATATACATTATCTTCTAACATTTCAGGAAAGACCGTATTATCAAAATAACATATTTCTATATTCTCAGGAAGCTTACAACAAGATACAAAATCAGATAACTTTTTATCTTTTGATGTTCTGGATAATTCTTGAGTTTTACCATCGAGTTTAAAGGCAAGGACTATATTATCGAATATTTTATACTTTAATTCTTCTTCTATATACCCAATAATTAAATAAACCCACTCCTTAGGATATTTATTATTTGTATATATCATTACTCCATTACATATATTCATTTCCTTTTCTTGTTTTAAAAAGTTTAAAATGGGAAAAATATTTGGACGAAGAACTTCTGGATATATTTCAATCAGTTTATTAAAATCTTTTTGATCCATCATATACGGTATGTTATTATATTCAATAAAATGATGCACTGAATCCCATAGAAGACGAATTAAATAAAAGTGTCCAATAGTCTCATCTAAATCGAATACTACAATCTTTTGTTTAGTGCTTGTCATAATATTTATTAAGATATTATTAATTAAAAATTATTACATTTTTAAATATAACAATACAATATATATGGAATATGATGACCTTGAATTAGACGATTATAAAAATATACTTACATTTTATAATATAAAAATACCAAGAAATCATTTAAAACTTAAGAAACGTGCAGAGAAAATAATGGCTCAAAAATTATGTGGTTGTATTAAAAAAGTATCAAAAAGAATGGGTAAAGGTGAAGGTCCAGCAATTGGTATATGTACTAAAAGTATTTTTAATGATAAGGATATTACACGAAAGAACTTCAAATGTAAAAAATCTTTAATGAAGGTTACAATGAAAAAAAGAAAAAACACTACCAGTAAAAAGGTTATTAAGAATAAATCACGACGTTCTCCAAGATAATTATTTATTTAAATATGTTAATGCACACATAAGAACCTTCTCTTGTGGAGTTAATTTTCGGAATAATATTATATTATCCATTCTTATTTCGTAATATCTATTTCTAAAATTCTTACATTGAATAGCCATTCCATAATCTGTAAAACGAACTTCACAAAATATACCACCTTTTGCTAACGTAATATCATTATTATCTTCAAGATTTAACCATCTTACGTAAGTTCCATGACGGATTTCGTGAATCTCGTCAATATATACATAGTCATCTAATTTTTCCATAAATTCGAGTTTTTGTTCATCAGATAATGGAAGGTCATCCATGATATCTAATTTTGCATTAGTTATAATATCTTTTGTTAGATTTAATATATGACTATTATCTTCATTATCAGCTGCTTTATGAAGTAAATCAATATCCATTAAACGTGTTATTAAATATACTATAGATAATCTGTTATATATAAACTTCAAATGTTTATATTTAACTTTATTTCATATTTTATGTTAGTTATAGTTTGTTATGATTTATCATTTACAATTAAAATCCAGAAAATGCTTCAATGCCTCCACCAATAACTCCTCCTCCATCCATTGCCATACCACCTATAAAATCTTCAGTGCTTTGCTGTTGCTGTTGCTGTGGTTGGGAGTTCACCGGTTCTCGCACTTGTTGCATGCCAGATTGGGTAAGTTGGGCAATACTGGTGGTTCCAGTCATTCCAAATGTAGGAGGCATTGAACTCATTGCAGCATTACCTTGAGTTTTTTTAGCATCCTCGTCTTTTTTATTTTCTAATCCTTCTCGTGATTTACCAAATGCTACATCCCCAATTCTATCTGCTAAAATGCTGACTTTCTCTCCTAACTTTGTTTGTAAACTTAATGTAATCATAAGCAATGATAAAATAATTTGAACAATAGATACTTTTTCATACTTTACGCCACTATATGTAGGAACAAATGTAATTATACGATGAACTATAAGAATGCCTAAAAACATTATAATAATTTGAATACAGACTTCTGCTAAAAGTTCTACGCTTCCCTTATCATCATCTGCTTCAGGAACATACTTTTGCATAGTTTTATTAAGAAGAACAACAGGAATAAGACCTACTAATGTATATTGAACAATATTCATCATCTCTCTTTTAGAATCTTCATCAAAGTTAAATACATGATTTATGAATCCTTCTTTTGATCCTCCGGTAATAGTGCTACTATCTCCACCGTCCATATATATGTTGTATAGAGATTATTATAATTATTATGAAATAAATGTTATATAGATTTATTCGTTCAAATATATTAAATATAAGACGCTAATAAAACATATATGAGTTCGTCAAGATCGTTAGCTTCAGCACGAAATAAGAGAGCTGGTGGTAATACGCCTTCTTCATCTACACCTGTACCTACATCTAGTTCTAGCACCAATAATTCATCAGTTCAACCTAAACCAGAACAAAGTAAACTTTCATATCAACAAGCAATGACAATGATGATGGGAAAAATAAATACTTTAGAGTTATTTATGGAAACAACAAGAGAAGTTATTGAAGATATTAAGTCATTCCACACAAATATTCAAAATAAGTATGTTATAGATGAAAACGTATTTAATTCAATTGTTTCAAGAATAGAGACTTTAGAAAAGGGTAGTGATGAGAGTACTCCTATAACAACTTTATTAGACAATTATAGTCGACAACAACCTACACAAACTTCCGATATGAATAAAGAAATTGATGAACTTAAATCTGGATTAATCCGATTACAAACATTTGTAATGGAAACTAACTCTAAGTTATGTGATATTGTATTTACAAGTCAAGAAAAAACACAACTTGGTTTTGAAGAAGTATTTAGCGATTCAGACGAACTGAATCAAGTGTCATTTGATTCAACAAGAGTGAATACATTAATTGCGCCTCCAACTTTAGTAAGAAATCAGTATTATCCTGGATCAAAACCTGACATAGAAACCAATGATGTTTCACGAATAACTAATTTAATCTCTGAAAATGGCGCTTTAAAAATAGATATTAATACAGGTGATAGTTCTGAAACATCTTCTGTAAATTTAGGTAATTAGAAAACTAGTATATTTTAGGGAAATATTATTTGTAGTATCGTTAAACAAACAATAGATGCATTATTGAAATTTTTTATTGTTATTAATTTATATAATGCAGAGTTTTAAAAAACTTATGTCCGACTATGGATTGGGAGTAATCATCATTCTTTTATTGCTTGCATACGCAATTAGTTCATTTTCTGATTATTTTACCGAGAAGCATCTTGGTGGAAGTGAAGGTAATGCATCTATTGGTCAAATGGCAGGTGCGTACAATGATTCTGCTGCAACCTCAAATGAAGTTTTAGGCGGAAACGATGGTGATTTCGCTCCTGCTATTCCCTCTGCACACGCCCCTTCACAAACTGTTCAGAATCCCGCTGACCTTCTTCCTAAGGGAGTTTCCGATTCTGACTTTGCCGCAATGTCTCCTGCAGCAGCTAATGTAAATAATGATGCTCTTTTAAACGCTGGATATCATATGGGTATTGGCGGAAGTGATGCTCCTTTAAGAAATGCAAACTTACAACTTCGTTCCGAGGAGGCTAATCCTCGCCAAGATACTGGTCCTTGGAATCAATCAACTATTGAAGGTGATTCAATGCGTAAGGGTCTTGGTATCTGTTAAGTAGTATAATTGTATAGAATAAGTATAACCATATAATCTACGTAGTTTTTTAACTATGTATATTATATACACAATAATGATCTCATATTTATGGAAACAAGATATGGTGTTTTATATCATTACTGCATTTGTAATATTATTTTGTTTGAAAATATATTCTGAAAGTGAAGTATTTAATTTAAAATGTATTATTTCTGATGTAGATGGAAATACATATTGTGTTCGTAATCGTTTAAAACTACAAGAGTCTGCAAATCTTCTTGCTAATGTAAATACACAAGCAATAGAGTTTGTTAAAAAATTAGGAAAGGATTTTCCAGAAAATGAAGCGGTTCAGAGATTGGTTAAAGGATTTGATCCTAAAAAAGTATCAGAGACACTTCCTAACGAAAAATTAACTGCCTATAGTGAAAATAAAGGAGAGAAATTGGCATTTTGTTTATCTAAAACAAAACACAGTGAAAAATTAATCGATGAAAATACTTTAAAGTTTGTATATTTACATGAACTTGCACATATAATGTCTAAAAGTATAGGACATAAAAAAGAATTTTGGGATAATTTTAAGTTTCTCATAGGAGAAGCAAAAAAATTAGGATTCTATAATCCAATAGATTACAAAAAAAATAATCAAACCTACTGTGGTATGACTATTACCGATAATCCATATTATGATTTATAATAAATATTACTTACAACTATAGTAATATTTATAATTTTATAAAAAGGTTCTTATATATCTATTAATATCATTTATACAAATAGGTTTATATTTGATATTTAACGATAATATTTCTTTAATGGTATTACGTTCTAATTTCTTCTGTATTTGTACATATTTATTACAATATTTAACTTCTGAATAATCATGTAAATTATTTATTCCATTTTTTATTTTCATATCCATTATATTATCAAACTCAGAACTTTGTTGTATTTCAATGTATAATTCGTTATTAATTTGTTTCGATCTTCGTAAATATTCTAAATGCTCACATATAACTCTACTATATCGTTCTTCCTTTTCAATATTAATACCTTCTTTAATTTCATCAATACTATCAGAGTGTGCTCTTTTATTAGTACGAAAATAAATAGATTTCATTGAAGTATAAACCTACAATACAACTATATTTAATAATTTACATTTACTAAAATAGGCATTAATTTTTTATTATAATATGAGTAAATATAGATACTGTTATGATATACAATACAAGTAAATATATTATATCGTAGATTACAGCACTAAATCCTGCATTATAAAACCATCGTGAGAAAAAACTACTTTTATCTAACGGATAACTCATATACATATTATAAAACATTCCAGAAATAAATAATGTAGTCAATGCTACTATAACTAACTTTAATGAAAAGTTTTCCACGTCTAAAAGATAAATAATATACTGTGCAATAAGTAAATATGCAGCCGTTAAGAATATATCGAATATAAAACTATTAAATGCGTTATCATAATAATACTCTTTAATCATTTTAGATTGTTGTGTAAGTATGTAAGGAGCATTTATCATATATACAAGAAAGACTGTAGTAATACAACAAGAGATAACAAACGATAACCCAAGCTTGAGAGATACATCTAAAGTATTTTCACTCATTTGAGTATTCATATTACTTATATTCTATAGAAAGAACATTTATTATATTTAATAAAAGATATAATCACATATTCATATAATCTATAATCTATACAAAGTATATACATGGACAGGTTAAACTCTATATACAAGGTATGTATTACCACAAAAAAAAATACAATTGCAAAAATGATTGTTTTCTATGGAGAAACAGATAAGACATCTGATGAACTAAATGAACTATTAAAGACAAATGAAAGCGATCCTGTATTTATGAATCCTTCTACAAACAACCCTATTTTTAGCGAAGAAGAGTTGTTATCAATTAAAAGAGATAACACTGAAATATTTTTTTCCAAAGAACAAATTCATATGGATGATACAATATACAATGTTAAAATTAAGATTGTTAAAGCAATGGAATATCAAATTAGTACAGATGAAATATATTTATTCTGTATAAAGAAAGATGAACATACTCCAAGCGAGTTTTATAAATCATTATCACAAAATAAACGAACCCAAATAACAAATGCTCGTCTACAAAATGCATTAAATAATTTTAAATCTGATAATCATGTTTTTACTAATTATGAAGATATTTCTAATGAAAATAAAAAAGATGTTTACACGTACGACGATATAGCAAAACTATCAATATTTAATAAATCTATAAACACCGTTTCTATGGTTGGACAACGATTATTTTTGATGAATAATCAGTTTCCATTTTCATTTAACCCTTTTGATAACCTACTATATGATAAGTTTTTACTATCAGCAAGTTCTAATGCAACTACTACAATGAATAACAATCTCTTATTAGACACTGGTATCATTCATAATAATACTATATATACATGTTTTGCACAAGATGTGTTAAGAAACGTTGAAAAAATAGATACACAAATAACAGACGTATATTTACTTACTATTTATTTTCCCCTTCTTAAATCACAAGGTGTATCAAATAATCAAGAATTAACTAATATAAAAGATAAACTTATAGAAAACACAAAACAAATAATAACAAATAATTTAACAAATACATTCGAGAAGGAATCCATATTTCATAAGGTTGATAAACTAAACATTAACTCTGAAAACACCTTCCAATATGAAAATATTGGCGTGTCTGAAATAAAACTTGTATTACACCAAAAGTTTTCATTAAAGATTCCATTAGATATTATCTTTAAACTTATCCATACAGATTCAAATATACCTCTTACTAAAATGAATCCTGCTGGTCATAGAGAAAATATGTATAGATTATTTACAAATGATGTATCAACTGATGGTAGAAAAATACCTTTATTGCCAAAACAAACCATTATGCAATTAATGACTCAAATGGGAACTTCCAAGTCAGTATCATTGTTCTTCAATATATCAAAAGATACCTTCTTAACGAGCAACTTTGAAGAAAATGGAGATATTGTTATATATGGAAAGTTTTCACAAGGATTATTGATCGAAGATCTTGACAAACTAATTTGCCAATATGTTAATCCAGTTATAAAAATAATTGAACCCTTTTTCATACAAAGTGGATACAACTATAATAATTACGTATCAATCTATAACACAAATGTAGAAGTATTACATATGCAATATGTTTATAATATAAACACCAATAATGAAATACCTAGTTTCGATAAAATTAAATCTTGTATTACTCCAGTTTTTATCATAGAAAGCACTAAAATAAAATCAAAAACAGGCGCCAGAATGAGATACCGTAAAGTATCTAATTTCAACAAAATGACAAGTAAAGAAGCATTTGTAATTGAACAATTAAAACGACACGACGGATACCAAGGTTCAGAACTAAAAGAAAGTATTATGCTGAATTATAATATGACAGAGAATGATACTTCCGAACTTATCGCAAGAATAGGTGCAGAACTTACAATGGATACAGGGATAGGCATACGCACTAACCGTATTAGAATAAACCCTGGGTTCATTACTCTATTTTCAGATACAACTGTAAAAGGTCTTCGTTCAACAAATAAAATGAAAATTACTATATCTGGTATTGATAATATTATGTATATCAAAATGATAAATGTATATATTAATTCTATTCTGAAATTACTATTTAATAATGAAGAAGTAGTTAGTATATATCCAGAAATTACTAATATTTGTTCATTAAAACAACAAAAGGAATTACAAATAGATGATGTTATTGGTGCTCCAGACAAAAATATAATGGAACAACAAAATCTTATTATTGAAGATGATGAAGTAAAATTAGAAACAGACCTACAACCAATTACATATGATGATAACCAAGATACGCCTGCACCAAATGCACTTTCGTTGCTATACGGAGATGATGACGATGATGAGGATTATAATAGTGAAGACGATATTAATATAATGATGGAAGGAGGACAAAATGATAGAGATATTATTGGAATGCGTATTAAAAAACCCACTCCTTTTATGTCTGCTATGGAAAACACAGAACCAGAACTGTTTTTAAAATCCAAGGATGGAAAGTTTGAAAGTTATTCACGAAATTGTGATAGTGCATATGGAAGACAACCTGTTTTGCTTACTCAAAATGAATATTCAGAAATTGTACAACAAGAACGACGAGGAATCATTGAACGATATGGAGAAGACAAATTTTATAGCTTATCTCCAACAGAACAAGAAAATGTTCTTGAGCGTGAAACAGAAACTGACGATAGATATACAGTATCTTACGGAACAAATCCCGATAAACAATATGTATATATTTGTCCAAGATACTGGTGTTTAAAAACAAATACGTTTATTAATCCAAAAGAAATGACAACTGTAATTGAAGACGGAAAAGAAATTCTTAGACATCCCACATGTGGAGGTATTATTCCTCGAGGACAAACTGTTGTAAAGGATGATGGAAATTATGTATATGAATTTACTGGAGATAGTCGTAAAGGAAGAGATGGAAAATATGCTCCAAACCATCCAGGATTTTTAGATTCAAATAAACATCCAAAGGGATATTGTGTTCCTTGTTGTTTTAAATTAAATCTTAAAAATGGTAAAGTTCTTTTGAGTGATAAACAAAATCAACGACGAAACGAATGTTTTATTTCATCAGAAGAAAAAGACCCTGCAGATATAAACGAGAACACAGCAACAAACCCTGAACCAAAAAGAGTTGATGATATTTATATTATGGACCAAAATACGTTTCCAATACCAAAAGGAAGGTGGGGATATCTTCCTGTAGAAATACAAAACTTTCTAAAGGAGAGATCTATTACATATCAATTGGCAAACTTACCTACACAAATTAAGCCTAATACATTATCTATACTGAGACATGGTATAGAAGAATCAATAAATCAATCCTTTCTTGCTTGTATAACTGACATCATGTTTTACACAACTAACCAAATACATACATCCATTACAGATTTTAAAAAATATTTAGTTTCTGTTCTTACATTGGAAATATTTGTAGGATTGCAAAATGGAAACCTCATTCCAAACTTTTTTGACCGCACAATATCAATGAATAATATAGATATAGATTCTTTCAAAACATCCCCTCTGTATAATGAAACAAAGCAGTTAGAATTTAAAATGATTGTATCATCTTTTAATAACTTTAAAAAATATTTACTATCAGATAATGAAAAAATTGACCATACCTATATTTGGGACCTTGTATGCATACCAAATATTCATACATCCCATCCAGACGGTTTTAATTTAATTATATTAGAAATACCAGAAAGTGATTCTACAAATAATATTAATATATTATGCCCAACAAATCATTATAGTTCACAAATGTTTTCTCCAACTAAACCCAGTGTTCTTATTATTAAAAAAAATAATGATTACGAACCAATATATTCATACAAAAAGACTGAACAAGGTATTAAAAAACAATGCTTTTTTCATTTTGAACCATTAGAAAAACCCGTGATTGAACAAGAAATGAACCCTTCTGCTATCATTGATACCATCGATACTATTATAAAACCATTGTATAATAAAAAATGTAGCCCTCTTAGGTTAATGAAAAACACTTACAAGTTTCAATCACCTATTTTACTTGATAAATTAATTGAATATCTTTCAACTGATAAATTAGATATTAAAATAAAAAATTATGTTTTAAATTATTCATATAAGGTTATTGGATTAACTATAAATATTAATGATATACAAGGATATATACCTTGTTATCCTTCTGGAATAAAAAAAAATAACTCTTCAGCAAAGTATGTATTCATGGATCATGAATCAATATACCAAAACTATTCTTCTACAATATATTTTATTAATTTGATTATTAATCATTTCGGATCATCTATTCCTATTAAACCTGCATTTAAAGTCGTTGACTCTGAAATGGTTGTCGGATTGATAACTATTACTGACCAATTTATAATGTTATCTCAACCAATAGAATTATCAAACACAAATGATGATATACCTGTTCTCAGACATTCAGATTATGTAAATACAAAAAACGGTAAAAACTCATATATTGATACTACGATACACGAAATAACATCTATAGATACAGAAAGAATTAATTATGTTAACAAAATTAAACTCGAAACAAACTTTTTTACAGCATACAGAAATACTATTCGAATCTTATTAAATGATTACTCCAATCTAAGTCTAAGAAATGACATAGAAGAACATTTAACAAATACATTTATGTTATATTCAAAAAAATTGGAAATAATTGTATCATTACTTAGACAATTAGTAGGTAATGCAATTAGATTTGAAGAAAATATGGATACAAATGTAATAAAAGACGTATCAGTGTGTATAAATAATACCTCCCAACAATGTATTGATAATAATCCAGTTTGTATAACTGAAAAAAATCAAGAAGGGAATGATTCTTGCACATTAGTCATACCACGAACAAATCTTGTATCTCCTGGTGTAGATAACGAAA
>JACKZZ010012738.1_pt1 | contig 25665 bp, 41 predicted proteins | sample 8027871 | NCBI WGS metagenome assembly JACKZZ01 (sample SAMN15724774, study PRJNA655200) | protist metagenome | isolation source: fluorescence activated cell sorting (FACS) single amplified genomes of... | place: USA: West Boothbay Harbor, Gulf of Maine | collected 2000-07-19 | reverse complement strand
GTTCTTCTTTATCTGCTGCAGGAGGCTGGTTTGGTGGGTTTATCTCAGGAACCAAACCTCATTTTATTAAAACCGTAAAAATTTCTGAAATGGCAGATATCGTGAAAGGTTTGAAAACATACAAAGAAGACGACAAAGAATATAAGAAAAAAGCTGTGGATGAGGCTGAGAAAGAGAACGTTATGGATTTAAATGATGAACAAAAACTCGAATTAGTGAGAATACTTAAGATTGGTGCAGAGAACCTTCGCGCTGGCGCACACGGTGGGATATGTGATAAAGTAAAGGAAATATTTGGTAGTATAGAGGAAAACAAATATCAACCCATTTTCAAGAAATATCCAGATGACATTTTTACACTCAGTGGTTCAAAACGTAAAAATGAAGTATTTGAAGAAGAGATTGGATTAGATGATAACTTTACTAAAGGTGATATGGACGAAGGAATAAAACTGTGTCTAACATCAGACGAAGATTTTGAAAAGACGGACTTTGAATTCAAACTAAATTAATCCCAAAACGTTTCTTCATGAATTTCTCAACACCCTGAAACGTAGGAAAACTCCAGAGGTACCAACGGGACCAAAAACCGGCCCCGCTGATACCGCTCATCTTCCAATTCTCTTTGTCGCTTCGATCGACATTTAACATTTTTGTTTGGATCTTCTTGGGATCTCGTTCTTCTATGGTTTGTCTGGGTACATGACCCCCATGACGCAACACATAGGAACGCATACGTGAAGGATTCTTGTGTTTGGTGTAGTCGGAATATCCACTGGCACCAAAGTCAACAGTCCTGCCGTCTTCTAAGACAGCCCTGAACTTCTTTTTAGGGTTAGGGCTACGAATAATTTTGACGCGCATACTTATATTTTACTGAGATTTTTTAGTTGCCGCAGCAGCTGTAGTGCTCCTTCTTATGACCCATCATCTCAGTCTTGCCGAGGAAGAAGAGCTTTTCGGGTCCACGCTGGACACGGTACATGTGATCATACATGTGGAGGAGGCCAACGGTCAGTGCAAGGCTGGCAACGACGACACCGTTCATCTTACGCGCGGTGAAGGCGTAGGCCGCGATGAGACCGACGAGCACCATCTGGACGATGGTAAGCTGGGGGAGAGCGGGCATGGAGAAGCGAGACTCGGTGGTCGCAACCTCCTCGGTGGGCTTGGGCTCAGCATACATGGACTTGGGGTATCCGGGCATTTTTATTATCTACTGAGAAAATAATGTGGCGGTTTATGTTTGTGCCCATACTGATGGTCCTGTATGATTATGTAAAACCACCTATAGACCACCTCTATTTTTCAAATCTACATCGACCACTCCTTGGTATACAAAATACATTCAGGGAAATAGTTAAGTGTCTACCAGAGTATGATGTAAAGAATTATCCAGGTCTTCTTCTACTGAAACTCCATTATCCCAAATTACGTGAAGAGTTTGAAAAAGTTTCACCAACTCTAGAAAAGACGTGGTACCATGATACTAACCCATGGTTTGAAAAGAATGATGGATACTATTTTTATAAAGCTGAAAAATTCCCACTCCTAAATAGTCTCATTCGTCAAATACCATGTATAAATAGAGAGGGTGCTTCATTTGCGGTCATAGAGGGTCCCATGGTCTTACACCCACATCGTGCTGAATCAAATGAACTCCTACGATACCAGTTGACTATACACGGTGATGGGGATTGTAGCTTGTACACTGATAAAGGTCGGCACATACACAAAGAGGGTGAAGATATCCTCTTTGACCACGCGAGATATCATGAACTGGCGAAAACCGGGGACGGTCGAAGGGTTGTACTCATCTTGGATATTCACAGGTGATTGTGACACACTGCTTCATACATATCACTCCCACCGATAAGTTCTAGGGTTTTGTCTTTGACAATCCTCTTGGTAAAAGGACCCGGTGTTCCATCGTTACAAAGCATACACAGTGCTGAAAGTTTAGTTACGTCACTTGCGAGAGGGATACAGTCGATGAGTTCACCAAACTTTCTCTGAAAACAGTCTCCATCAAGACCTGCGATAATAATTGATTTTTCTAGGTATAAACACCCTTCTATGAATTTTTTGAGTCTGGGAAAGAATTGTGCTTCATCTATGGCTATTATATCAGCCCGCTCAAATTCATCCGTATCGATGATATCAAATAGGTCATACACTTTGTGGCAATTAAACTTAACATTGTCATGCGTTTTCAAAACTTCTTCAGGTGATCTGGTATCTTTCGCTGAGTTGACAATCATGACTTCCTTACCTATGACTTTTAGACGCTTAAGTCGACGGATAAGTTCGGAAGTTTTACCGGAAAACATATTCCCCATAATAATCGAAAGTCCCATCTCAACTAATTATTATAATATTGTATTTTTTATATGGGTGAACTTCACAAATGTATCTTCAATGGACACAGGGGGTACTACAATCCTAGGACAGGTCGTGTCAGGTTCGGAAAATGCATCTATCCCAATATCGCTTCGGCTATAAAATATCTCAAGTAAAAAGTAAGATGAACAGATTTGTCAATTCTACAGCTCTTACTGTGTCATTATCTTATATCCTAACAAATATCCAGAACCGCTCAAATTTTAGAAAGGAATATGTCATACCACTTATAGCTCTTTTAATGACAAAATATATTGTTGGTGATTTCGATACGGGTTATACCTGGACATTGAATGATATTATTTTCGTTTCGTATGTTTTATTACTATCATATGCGGTAGTAAGATTTTCTAAGTAAAAGGTAAGATGCCTCTCACCGATGCTCAAATTGCTCGAAAAGTTGGGCAACTGCGTAGAACAGAAGGTCAAATCTATGCACCCCTCAAATACTTCAGGGGGCTTGGGACTCTCAAGGAGGTTGAAACTCGTTACAAGAAGATGCTCAAAAAAGATTACACCAAGTTTAGAACAGACGAAGGAAGAAAGACGAAGACTTCCTCCTACACCCAAAAGTTCAGGAAAAGGTACGGCTCAGATGTCAAGTCGTTACCAGATATTGCTAAGGCTACTGGCCTGCCTTTAAAGACTGTCCAAAAAATCTACAACAGGGGACTCGCTGCGTGGAGAACCGGGCATCGTCCGGGAGCCTCTCCACAAGCGTGGGGGTACGCGAGGGTGCATAGTTTCGCCACTAAGGGTAAGACGTACTACACTGCTGATAAAGATCTTAGGTGATAAGTTGTGATCTCATTAGATATGTAAATAACATTATGATAAGAGTAACTGCTCTCACATTATAATACTCTTTGAATGAATATAAAATTGGTAATATAACTGATAAGAGTGATATGAATCGCGTATGAGTGAATATATCAGATTGTGTATATAAAATAGATAAAATCACAGACTGTAATATAAGCCAGTGTTTCATACTCGAAACGTTTGTTATTAATCCATTTTCAAGTTTTATAGATTTTGGAAAGTTTGTTAGTATGTATATGAGTCCAATAAGGGGTAATATTTGTAATTTGAAATATGGTTTCCATTTATTATTTTGATATTTCGCGTCAACAATACATAACACAGTCATTATGAGTAGATTTAAAAATAAAAGTTTTCTAAAAAGTTCATGTGAGTAAAGATCTGGAACTAAAATAATACAACACACGAGAAATATTAATATCATTTTAATAAAACCAGGTAAAGTAGCTATTCCATAATTCTTTCCAACTTTGTTATTAAACATTTGTCTCACAAACAATCCGAATGTAGCGATAAGTGCAATTTTAGAAATATCATTATTACGTTTAATTAACTCATATAACAAAACACAAAAACCCACATATAGAATTTTTTGTGTTGTGTTCATACCTATTATTATATACACATTTTATTCAATAATATGTGTGAATACAGCAGATAAAGATCTGCGTTAAATACAAGATGGTTCACCTGGACCGAATACACGAAGAAATTCGTGTTTTAAACATAAAAGACGAAACCTTACTATCGTTTCGTGTTTTTGAGAATTTCAATAAAAGACTGGATCATTTTAAGACGATAAAGTTAGGTATGTTCCCGGAACGCCTTAAATTGACGGGTGAAGAAGAGGAAGAAAAGCGATATATTGATACATATTTCAAAACCTTAGGGGAGTTGTTTCCAGAATTAGAGGCTAAATGGCGGAGGAGATATTGTTAAAGAGTAGACACGTTTAAATATAAAATGGACAGCCCCCGTGCCCTACGTTCATCACCCCGTTTCATGTCTATGACCAAGGATGCTAGGCGTCAGCGCTCCCCTCCACCTGAAGAACCTGAAGAACGAATCTCTTGGGACGACTACTTTCTAAAAGCTGCGACTCTGGCATCTATTCGCTCCCCATGTGACAGACTAAAAGTGGGGTGTGTTATAGTGAAGAACAATAGACTCATAAGTATGGGGTACAACGGATTCCTCGCTGGTACAGATCATAGGTCTATCGTACGTTGGGGTCATGAACAGGCCACGATTCACGCAGAGATTAATGCCATCACCGATGCAGCGAAGAGAGGTGTCTCCATCGATGATTCTGTGGCCTACATCACACACTATCCATGTATCAACTGTTTCAAAGCCCTCGCGAGTAGTGGTGTCAAAAAGATATATTACCAAGTTGATTACAAGAATGATCCAATCCTCGAAGATTTGGGCTACGGAATTTCTCTAATAAAATTATAGGATGCCTTGTCCCATCTACACATGAGTCTTAATTCCATATAACACCTTTCAACTTTGCGTTAAATAATGGTGTCATACCACTATGCGACGCGTGATTGATATCAGCACCGGCATCTATCAGTATCCGCACCGTTGTCTCGTGACCATGTTCAGTTGCTGTTAACAACGGTGTCCAGCCGATATCATCAACCTTGTCAATGTCCACACCCGCCGCGATCAGGGCCTTCACTACCCCATCATGACCATTTCCAGCGGCCATAGAGAGTGGCGTCCATCCAATATGATTACCCACGTTGATGTCAGCACCCACCTCGATCAACGCCATGACCTCTTGCACATGACCGAATTGGGCGGCTATTGACAACGGTGTAAACGCCATATTTATACTATATCTATAATTCTTAAACTAATATATAGTCAATAAGTAGGATGATACTTCTTGACCAAATAGCACGTTACATATCCAAAGATATCATGTTACCTACGCGGTGTTACGCGACTAAAAAGCAGCGCGTATCGGTAAAGGATTGCTGTGATTGTAAGATTTTCTGTAAAAAACCACCAAAGGGTTCAGCACCTGCGGTGGTACTATTAAAGAATAAATACCCATAAAGAGTAATGGATCTTTCAAGTTTAACTAGTAAGGATCTTTCCAGGCTTCCCAAAAACCTTTTAAGTGTACTGCAAGATAAAGAACTCTCAATGCCTCAGAAAATGATGGCATTTAACATGTTCATACCAAATTTACCAGCTACTCCAGAACACGATAAGGCATACGACGACAACCTAGAGGTTGGTCGCAAGATTAAGCGTCTTGTGAAAGAGGGGAAGATTAGCATTAATGGGTTAGACAAGGACTTTAAACTAAACATAATTACCAACTCGCAGTAGCGACCTGATGACGCTGGTTTGCCTCCGGGTCAGCTTGTGCGGGGTCAAATACAATCTTGCGCTTCACTTGAGACGTTTCCTTTCGTTCCACGTGAGATGTTTTATTACCCGATGCATACGGGATGGAGGAATGGTGTAGACAAATGCGCACCTTGCCATCGTCGTTGCGCTTGTAGCCGAATGTATATTCAACCTCTGAAATCTCACCCGTTGTGGCACATGTGAACTCGTAGGTACCCATGGCGTGAGCTACATCACCATGACAGTCAATCTGGTGATTATTGAAGATCACCTTACTGAAACCCTTTTTGGCATTGATAGCGAACCCCTGATCTTCTTTGAAACCACTGATTACAGCATCGTGGCCCACAAAGTAAGACATAGCATCGTTAGCGGTAGGACGAAACTGTTGCTCCGCAGCTTTCGTGGGTTTGAAGAGTACGTTAGAATGGTCATATCCATACAACTCACCCGCGCGTTCACCTGCGAGACTCACGTAGTCACCACCAGTGAGGAAAGAGTTAGAAATATCCACGATGGATTGCGCCCAGAAGTTCTGCGCCTCGATGACTTCACGTTCGGTCACATGGTTGATAAGTTGAGAGGCTTCATTTAGATCAGAAAAATCTTCCATAACCTGTGTCATTGGTGGACGCCTACGAGTAGTTGACGATTTACTAAATCCACGAGCTGCATTGATTTCTGTATCATATTGTTCCGGGTCGGTAAATACTCGAGTTCTAACGTTGCGTGTAGGTGGGATCATAAAGGTGAGTGCGAAAGACATGTTTGATATCTAATGGTTCTATTCTTTATCTTTCTTTTGACCTGGGCGAATAGCCCATTTATTTTCCTTGTTAAACTTCTCATAATCAATCTCTTTAATCTTAAATTTCTCCATGATGAACTTCTTTAGGGGATGAACACCTTTTTCAGAATCTTTGTTTTCTTCCTCGTTTGGGGGGCGACGCCTCCCCTCACCTGGAGCTTCAGCTGGTTCTACAAAATCATTCTTCTTGGCTTGGACACGGATATTGGGTCGTACGATATTAGGCTTTAGTGTAAACATTTTACTATGGACAGATATTATCTTTAGTAATGAATGATACCATTGGCTGCGAGACCCAATTTTGCCGCAGTCATGACAGTAAGACCGATCGCAATTTGTGGGTACTCTACCTTGAGTAAACGACCGGCGATTGTCATGGGCAGAATCCACGTGACGAGTTGAAGTTGTGCGTAGTTCACGAGGTCGGGGTTAGGAAGTGCAGCTTGAACACACCTGGGCTGTGCGAGACGTCTGTTAGACCTCTTTCTCGTTTGAAGAAACTTTGTGGGAGTTTTCTGAATATTGACGGGTGCAGCGAGTGTTGCCATTTTTCTACATTTTTCAACATTCTAATCTTTAAACACCTAAGTGGAGCCCGACTCCCATAATAATCATTCAACTCACAAACAACATGTCTACTACCATGAACTCCCGTTCTATTACCGACTACATCCTCAAGCTCGAGAAGGAGAACTCCGAACTCCGTAAGGTTCGCGCCGTCCTCGGCGACATTGATTCTATTGAAGAGTCTCGAACCAAGATTGAGCAGCTCAAGAAGCTTCTCACAGAGGCCAATGAAGAGAAGGTCGATGCCCTCAACAAGCTCAACGACCTTGAGTACAAGTCTTCTTTGTACGACACGACCTCTCGTGTTACATCCAAGAGTTGCACTCTCAATCAAGGTCTTGTCAATCGTATGATTGATCTTGCCCGTGCCTCTAATGATTTCTACAAGTCGGCGACTTACCAAAAGGCTGCAGATGTTATCTCAAACCTGGACTACGAGGTCCAAACTGGTGAGAGCCTGATGCATCTCCTCGGTATTGGTAAGGGTATTGCTGCCAAGGTTGATGAGTACCTCGATGAGCAGGACTCTGACTACGAGGAGTCCGAGTGCTCCGACTCTGAGTCTATTGCCTCCAATGATGAGGGCTCATTCGTTTCTGACACTGACGCCTCCTATGTGTCTGAGACTGACGATGAGGAGTACTTTGTCTCTCACAATACAGGGCTCGCTGAAATGATCTATGAGTATGCTGACAGGGCTGAAGACAATTTCAAGCGCGATGCATACACCAAGGCTGGTGATACCATCTACAATCTTTCTTACAAGATCACCAGTGGTAAAGATGCTATGAAGCTCCGAGGTATTGGGAAGTCCATCGCTAAGAAGATTGACGACTACCTCAATATCAAGAAGGAACCCTCCATGAACGAGAAACTTGCCACGTGTTTTCTCAAACTTGGAAACCTTGAAGAGCCTGTTTACAAGTCTGAGGCATACTGGAATGCGGCTGAAAAGATCCGAGACCTCGATTATATTGTAATGAGTGGTGATGACGTCAGGCATCTCCGTGGTTTTGGACCCTCAATCTGTGACAAGATTGATGAATATATCAACACTGGAAGGATGCTGAGACTCGAAGAACTCAGCTAAACCCATCTGACCTTCTTTTTTGGTTTACGCCTGAGACGAGAGAGTAAATATACATAGAACAATAGACCGTAACGTACCATTTCTTAATAAAATCTTATATTTTTAAACTGAACGAATCTTTCTTCTTACCATCATATACATTTACAATTCCTGATTCTATCATCTTCTGGTTTACCGATTGTTTATCTCCCTTGCGTCTATAGACTGTCACCAAGGGTCGACCATACTTGTCATTTTTACCACACTCTATCCACACTAAACCATTTACCTTGTTTCTACACATAAACGGATTCCATAATCGGAAAGGTGCGCGATCATCAAAACCACATTCTTCCTTAAACATATCACGGGCAAGTCTAGCTAGATGAATATGATCGGCTCTAGCTCTCATACCGAGACTGGGTTTCATTTCAGCTGAATCATACCCAATGGTTCTAAAATTGAATTTTAGGGGGCGACCATGAAGTATGATAACCGCTTTGAATGTATCTCCATCATATACACTCGTGATTTTTGCATATCCCTCGTAATTATTAAGACTAAAAACTGGTATCGAATCATCAACACCAGAAAGAATTCTTTTAGTGAAACAGCAATTCATATATAAAGAGGTCGGGACTCCTCTTTAAACACCTAAGTGAAACACAGAAATGATACTAAATATCAAAAAAATGTCTACTGATTTCCGTGTCGCGTTTTGCCAGGCTACACAGTCGCTTTGCCCCGACGTGCAGCGTGTCATTTGGAGCACCGTTTTACCCCGCGAAGTTAGGAGGGAACGGGTAGCGGCTGCTTTCACTGCGATGAGAGCCAAGATTATCGAGTTTGAGAGTGCTGAGGATGACGAAGATGCCCAGATGCATTTGGATCTACTCCTCGGATTGCCTGTATACCCCCCAGATGGGGTAGATGAAGATGAGCTGAGGGCTCAGCGTAGAATGGAGGCCTTCTCAGGGAAGGCTAGTGCTCTCGCCAGTTGGAAGTGGTATCGTAGATATTTTCTCTGTAATAAGTAAACAATGGTTTCGTATGTATTAAATGTGGACAAGGCGGGTGATCTCAAGTTTGGTCGTAAGAAGTGCCGTCTCCACAAGAAGGATGAAGTGGCGAAGGTTGCCAGGGACTATGGTATACCCACCCCCAACAAGAAGACTGTAAAGGAACTCTGTGGAAGTTTAAAGAAGAAGATTCAGAATGCTGAGCGAGTTTCGAACCAGATCAAGAAGGACTTGAATAACGTTCCCCTAGCTAAGTTATACCCCGAAGCTGCTAAGAAGCGTTTTCCCGACTTTTTCGAGGTGTCGGAGAAAGTACGACGGCTGAGAGAGATGCGAAATGAAAAGGATAAGAAGCGCGCTGCCGCTAAGAAGCGTGCCGAGAAGAAGGCTCTCAACAAGAAGGTTGCCACCAACTTTATGAAGGCCATGACCACTCGTATCGCGACCCCCACTCGTGCCACTGTCAGGGCTGTCATGCCTATGCCCAAGCCTCAAAAGAAGGCCATGCCCCTGACCAAGGATGTAGCTAGGAAGCGTATCATGGCTATGAAGGGTCTTAATGGTCGCAATAAGTTCAGTCTCGTGAACAGACTCAGTCTTAATCAACACTCTCCTCGACGGGTTGTTCGGTTGGCTCGTGAACTGGCTCGTCTACGGTAAAATTCCAATCAGATAGGTCATTGTAGACTTTCTCCTCAGTGTCATAGAAACTTGCACCATCCCCAATCATCATTTCTCTCACAATTTGATACAGCACCGTTGAGAGTGCAAATTTATACGCCAAAAATCCAACAAATGTGGCACCATAATCAAAGTCAAACGCAAATGGTGCATTATTCCATGACACTTCAAAAGCAGCTGCACCTAGAGGTGCAAAGAACTCCTTCTGAAATGTCGAAGTTTCGAGTTTATCCACCCGATCAGAGAGAAGACTCACATACGTATAAGATGCTACCGCACCTAACATTGCAGATACACCTTGATCTGCACCTTGTGTGATGAAGTAAGAAGCACTCAAAGCAGAACCATAAGCAGCTGTAGAGTTTTTTAGAGTTTTTTTCAGGTGAGCATATTCGGTGTGAATCGGTTTACTGAAGGCGTAAGTGAGAGACATTTCTTGATTAAATGGGGTTAAAATCTTTATCCAAGTTAATAATAGTAAATGCCTTGTCAACTCTGTAAAAAGAAATGTGGTGTCCCTATTGATTGTAAATATTGTGGTGGTAGCTTTTGTCCGAGTTGTCTCAATTTGACAAAGCATGATTGTCAAGGTGCAGATATCAAGAAGATGAAACAACGTAAAGAACTCAAGGATAAACTAGCATATGAACCACCATCGAAATGCTTAAAGATTTGATGGGTTAGTAGAGTAGAGTGGGAGACTCTATGATGCTGAGATGTCCGAGTGGTCTAAGGAGGGCGACTTAAGATCGCCTGTGCTATGCACGCGCGGGTTCGAACCCCGCTCTCAGCATATCGCACTCATAGCTCAGTGGTAGAGCGCAAGCTTAGTAAGCTTGAGGTCAGGGGTTCGAAACCCTTTGAGTGCAACTTGATTAAAAAGAATATTGTCTAATCACAAAATGAATAAGGACCGTCGTGCTGTCGTTATTCATGATGTGGCGTCATTACTGTTTCTCGCACCATTCTCAGCATTATGTGTGGCTGATGTATTTTTTAGCTATAAAGTGTACCCTATGTTTCTAACACATGCTCTCACTACGTATATGTCGTATGATCTCATGTGGATAATTCTTCAGCCGAAAGTTATACACACTCTTAGAAATTTAATCATACTTCATCATTTAGTATGTCTTCTAGCTCTTCTTAGACCTCTTATGCACCCCGAAGAGGCTTTTATACTTAGTTTCGCAGGTCTAGTTGAAATTGATACATCTTTATTAACCATCCGAAGACTTACTCCTAGAGACAGTTATTTGTACCCAACGATAGACCAGATGTACCATGCATCTAATGTAATCATCCGAGCTGGCTATGAGACCTGTATGACACTGTTACTATGGATATTATATGCACGTGAGAGTATGTATACGAAATTACACGTTCTTGGATGTCAATATTTCATAAATATTTTCAGTTGTGGTATTTGTGCACTCACTTTTTCGAGGAGGAACCCCGCTTTGAAGGAGATTTAGTTTTTGGAGTTGTGACTGGTCCATTGAAATTTTTTAATAGATTATTGTTATTTTTCTGATTGTACTTGAAATTTTTGGGAGCGTAGCCACCTTCACTCTGTCGCATAAAGTAGCCTCGAACCATTTCGTTACTATTGTTATACATCTTATCATACTTTAAGATTTAAATCTAATATACAAGTAGTATGCAAATATTCGTGAAAACACTTACTGGAAAAACTATCACTCTTGAGGTTGAATCCTCTGACACTATCGATAACATCAAGGCTAAGATTCAAGATAAGGAAGGAATCCCTCCCGACCAGCAGCGACTCATCTTCGCTGGAAAGCAGCTTGAGGATGGACGCACCCTAGCTGATTACAATATTCAAAAAGAGTCTACTCTACATCTAGTTCTCAGGCTCAGAGGTGGCGGGGACAAAGAATCCAAGCCCAAACGTAAGCCTAATGCATACATGAACTTTGTCAAGAAGATACGACCCGAGGTTGTGAAAGAGAACCCAGATCTCAGTTTCACCGACATTGGTAAGAGGTTGGGTGAAATGTGGAGGGCTCTCACGGATGATGAAAAGAAGAAGTATGTGAAAGCTTAAGGATTTGGATTGTAATAAAAATAGATGCCTCTCGGTGTTAAGAAGCTTTCATTCGATGCTTGTTTGCCTACTCGTGGTTCTGATGGTGCTGTGGGATATGATTTATATAGCTCCGAAGCTGCGACTGTACCGTGTCAAGCGGGGCGAGCTTTAGTTAGTACTGGTATTGCACTGTCTATTCCCGATGGTCTATACGGGCGTGTAGCCCCTCGTTCTGGTCTAGCTGTGAAGCACTGCATCAACGTTGGTGCGGGTGTTATTGATCCTGACTATACCGGTGAAGTCAAGGTCGTCCTATTTAATCATGGTACGGAAGACTTTGAAATCAAGAAGGGTGATCGTATCGCTCAACTTATTTTGGAAAGGTGTGATACACCTATGATTAAGGAAATTGGTATACTCGATGAGACACTCAGGGGTGATGGGGGCTTTGGATCTACAGGTCAATAAGGTCATCTTTACAGTACCATAAGTCCTCTGGTCTAGGCATAAAAAGTATACCATGACTCATCACCATTGACAATTTAGCTTTATTTACGTTCGGGTAAGACCATAGTATCCACCTTTCCCAATATTCTGCCCGGAAGAAATCTTCCCAATCCTCTTTAGAACTTTCCCTGATTTTCAACATTTCTTTCTGTATCTCATACGGATTCGTCTCTATTCGCAGCTCCTTAGGAATGATAGCACCTTTCCTAAGAAGTTGTGCACGCATAAGTCTTGGATTACCATGGTCTGGGTAGTGCTGAAAACCCTTCTCACCAAAATCAATACTTCGTTTATTTGGTAAGGTGACTCTATATTTATGTGTAATAGAAGGACTAGGTTGTAATACGACGTGCATTATGATATCATATAAGGAATTAAAACGACAAAAAAACATGCTTGAATACACGTCATACGACGGTATCAAAATCCAAGTTGGTCAGAGTGCAAAAGAAAATGACCAACTGACAATGACGAGTGACCCCAAACACTGGTGGATGCATGTATCTGGGTGTCCAGGTGCACATGTTGTAGTGTGCTACGAAGGAGACCAACTACCTAGAGAGACGAAAAGGGATGCTGCAGTTCTTGCAGTCTATCACAGTAAGGTACCAAAAACAAAGATGTCACCTGTGGATCTTGTTAGGGTTGACCAAATATCAAAGTACCAAAAGTCGACTCATGGATTAGTAAATTTGGAAGGTGAAGTTATGCAACTCACAGTTTTCATGAATAAGGAAAAACCGAGACTTGATAGATTGCTTATTAAATAAGGTTAATAATTCTAGAAATTTGACTAATTGTGGGTACAGAAACACCAATCTTCTCTTGCATGACTCTCTTGTTCAATTCAGGTTTAACACTTGAATGTATTAATCCTGCTGCGATAGTTTTTGCGTGCCTGGACATGAGCTCGGGGGGGATATTGCGGATAAATTTCAAAAAACGAACCGCAAAATAATCGTCAAGAATATCAAGAGTTTCACCCATCGATAGGGTGTGTTTCCAAATATTTTGTTGATAAGGTGTCAGTTTCGAAACTTGGCGGTCACACTTGAAAAATTGGAGGGAGCGCAAGCAGGCCGAGGCTGCGGCGCGTTTCTTGTCCATGAGAGCCTTGGCGGCGGTGGCACGTTTCTTGTCCACGAGAGCCTTGGTGGTGGCGCGCTTCTTCTCAACCTCGTCATTACGAAATGTTGTTTTTGAAGTTGTTTCAAGTTTAGCAACTTTTTTTTTCAGTTTTCTACACTTCTTTTTCAACTTTTGATTCTGCAATACAAGTTCGGTGACACCAGATTTCACCTTGCGAACAGAATCAAGAGTTGGAGTTTTAGTTTTCACCATGTTGGATGTTTTGAACTTACTTTTTCAATATTTACATACGACTTAGGTTTGGTTTAGTTACCGAACGCGACACCGGCCATACCATCCTTGATACGAAGGATGTTATAGTTGACCGCGTAGACCCGATGAAGAGCGTTACCACCCGATGGGTTGGTCAGGCTGAGTTTGGCGTTGTCAATGCGAGAGAAGTTTAGTGTACCTGTGGGCTGCATCTTGCTGAGGTTGATGCAGAATGGCCATGTGTAAGTGGGTAAATCCTCGAGAACATCGTCGGGAAGATCTGTGCTGTGCATTTCTGGTACGACTGTGTGGTGGTACATAGCCGAAGTTTCTTCGAATAGAGCTGTACCGTTGATGTAAAGGGTAGCCTTGTCGAAAGTGAAGGCTGTGTCCCAATCGGCACCCGCGGTGGTGTTACCCGAGACAAGGTGGAGAGACTTGACGGGGTGGTTGAAATAACTGATATCAATATCAGTATCCTCCTTGGCAGCGAGTTGGTGCTGGGTTTGGGTGAACAGAATCTCATGCTGAGTATCAGTGAAGTACTTACGCTCATCTGTGTCTAAATACACATAGTTACCCCAAATCTTGGGACTACCGACGGGTGTGTAACCGTCCCTGCACTTAATGCGAATCTCGACATCATGATATTGTAGGGCAACGAGAGGGAGGCACTTAGTGTAATCTTCACCAAAGAAGAAAGGGATCATGAAGTGATCACCACCATGGTTGGACTTCAGGGTGGCAGTCGAAGCGCACATTGAAGACTTGGCTTGACTATCACGCATGAGGGGATTGTGTACACCTTGGATAAAGAGTGAATCAATCTGACAAACCTTCTGACCACCTATCCAGAGCTGGAATTCCGTAGGGTTAGACGCAGTAGAAGAGAAAAGGCCGTCTGGGTTGTCTTGTACGTTAGAAACGAGCGAATCTTCAATCCAGATGTAGCTCATGAGGTCACCCTTAGAGCGGATGGGAATAGTAATTTCATTGTTCGCAGCAAATGTACCAATGTAATCCATGCGCTCTGGCTTCATAGCGAAGTTGGCATGACGCTTGTAATTTTGACGGAAAAAGCTGACCTGAGGATCACCCGTGATGAAAACATCCTGGGCACCCACCGAAACGAGTTCGATCAAAGCAGCAGACATTTATTAATAAATGATATTAAAATTTTGGCTCATAGTATACATATGGTAGTATTCCAAGCGTTGACATGGGAGGCACGGGATGTTGAAGGTGAACATCAAATCAGTATTTTTGGTAAGACTGAAGATGGTAAATCGGTCTGTGTAACAACAACATTCGATCCATACTTTTTTGTGAAGCTCCCAAGGGGTACAACAGACCAGGATGTCAGTCGTCTTTACAACGACATATGTAGATTAAAACGAGACCATGTAACTAGTTATAGTTTGACGAAACAGAAGGACGTCTGGGGATTTCAAAATAATGAAGAGTTTCATTTTATGCATCTCAATTTCAAATCACTTGAACATAGACGAAAGGTTAATTCAATTTTCATGTATAACAATGAGTTCAAACAATATCATGTCTATGAATCAAATATTGACCCTGTCCTGAGACTCATGCATAGAACCGGAATCCAATCCACAGGTTGGTTGGATACTGGTGATACATGTGTTCGTTCTCACTTGGCTAAAACTGATATTGATTTGTGGTGTAACGACTGGTCAACACTTAAACCAGTCGAACGAGATGATATTGCTCCATTTATCGTTGCCTCATTTGATATTGAGTGTAATAGTTCTACTGGGAAATTTCCAGATCCAAACGTCCCTGACGATGCCTGCTTTCAAATCGCAGTCTCCTTATGTAAGTTTGGTAGTGATGAACCATATGAGAAAGTGTGTTTATGCTACAAAAAGACTGACGGATCTGATGTCATTAGTTTTGATACTGAAAAAGAAATGCTTTTAGCGTTTAAAAAATATATGAATGAAAAGGATATTGACATTCTCACTGGGTGGAATATTTTTGGATTTGATTTAGAGTACATTTACAAACGTGCTGCTATGGTTGGATGTGGGATTGATTTTTATCAGCTTGGAAAACTCAAGGATACAGAGTGTCACTTGGTGATGAAAAAATTAAGCTCGAGTGCTCTGGGTGATAACTTTCTAAAACTCCTGCCTATGTCTGGTCGTTTTGTATTCGATATGTTTCATGAGGTTAAAAAGGGCTACAAGTTAGATTCATACAGTCTCAACAACGTTTCTAAACTGTATCTCGGTGATCAAAAAATTGATATGGCTCCCAAAGAAATGTTTGCTCGTTTTGTAGAAGGTGATCCTAAAAAGTTATACGAAGTGGCAGAATACTGTATCAAAGATACGCTTCTCCCACACAAACTAATGAAAAAGATGTGCATCCTACTAAACCTGGTAGAGATGGCAAAGGCAACATGGGTGCCTCTATCTTTTTTGGTTGAACGTGGACAGCAAATCAAGGTATTTAGTCAGTTGTCAAAAAAGGCTCGTGAATTGGGTTACATGGTACCAACGATTAAATATGGTTCTCTCCCTGAAGAACAATACGAAGGTGCAACGGTTCTAGAAGCCCAAAAAGGCGCGTATTATACTCCAATCACAGCCCTAGATTTTGAGGCTCTGTACCCGAGTATCATGATGGCCCACAACCTCTGTTATTCTACATACGTCATGGACGAGCGACGATATGGTAAGATCCCTGGGATTACATACGAAACATTTAACATTGGAAATAAGACGTATAAGTTTGCACAAGATGTACCGAGTCTATTACCAGCCATTCTTATGGAGCTTAAACAGTTTCGTAAAAAAGCTAAAAGAGATATGGCAGCTGCAACAGGTTATATGAAGGAGGTGTACAATGGTAAACAGTTGGCCTACAAAGTTTCGATGAACTCTGTGTATGGTTTTACAGGTGCAGGTAAAGGTATTCTCCCATGTGTACCTATTGCATCTACGACAACTTGTAGGGGTCGTGGTATGATTGAAGAAACTAAGACTTATGTTGAGGCAAACTTCCCTGGTGCGAAGGTAAGATATGGTGACACGGATTCGGTCATGGTTGAGTTTGATGTAGGTGATCGTAAGGGTGTAGAAGCTATTGAGTATAGTTGGGAGATTGGTGAACGAGCTGCGGAGGAGTGCTCAGCCCTTTTCAAGAAGCCAAATAACCTAGAGCTTGAGAAGGTCTATTGGCCTTATTTTTTGTACTCAAAGAAACGATATGCAGCCAAGTTGTGGACCAAGGGTAAAGATGATCAAATGCATATGGACTATATAGATGTGAAAGGTCTCCAACTTGTTCGACGAGACAACACACCTCACATGAGAGAAGTGTGTAAGGAACTATTAGATGTGGTCTTAACTTCTGGAGATCCGGGTCCTCCAAAAGAACTTGCGAGGGAGAGAGCAAATGAACTCCTATCAGGTGAAATACCACACGATAAACTTATTTTGAGTCAATCACTCTCAGATTCATACAAAGTTGGTGGAAAGAGTGTTTCGATTAATAGCCCCGAAAGTATACATATAAACCAAGCACATGTTCAAGTGGTTAATAAAATGAGACAAAGAAAGCCTGGATCTGAGCCACAATCCGGTGACCGGGTGCCATATCTACTTACAAAAACTGACAATTCTAAGGCGAAGGCTTTTGAGAAATCGGAGGATCCAAATTATGTTGAAGAGCATAACATCCCTGTCGATTACCATTACTATTTTGTGAATAAGTTTTTGAATCCTGTATGTGATCTTCTCGACCCTCTATTTGAAAATACAAAACAGGAAATATTTGGTGACATTATTGAACAGTATAAACCACCAAAGAAAGTCACTGGTCCAGCCTTGAGTGGTATGAAAAAGGAACAATTGATTGAAGAATGTGAAAAGAATAATCTTAGTGGTGAAGGTACGGCATTGGTATTACGGGATCGTATTAAAATGTTTAGACAAAAACAAAACTCTGTTGAAGACTTATTTAAAAGCTACGCGCAATCTAATGATAAGGCATGACAAACAAAAATAAATTTACAAAAATTGTAATTGACAATATCAAAAATATAATTAACGAACATCTTCCCGATCTCGTAGAAGAATCATGCAATGAATTTATTTACGACATGATCGATGAAGAAGCTAATGAACGAGTAAATAAAAAACTTGATGAAGTATCCAAAGTGCATGGTATCCCACTAGATCTATTATTGAGGGGGGCGGATGATGTTACCATATGTAAAGGTACAAAAATCAAAGATGGTGTCACACATAGATGTTCATTTAAAGCCGTTGACAGTGGGTACTGTAAATTTCATAAAGTTCAAGGTGACAAAATTAAAAAACGAGATCTATCTAGTGTAAATAGTCATACACACGGACCCGAACAAATGTTTGTTAGAGGGTGCCCCGCATGTGAAAGTAAAAACAAGCTTATAGATTTGTGTCCTTATATTAAATAATGAGTAAATCGACCATTCTACTAACATCAATAAACAACTTTTACAATGAGGAAAAGAATCGAACTAAATTAATGAACATTCTAGACAAGACAAGTGGTATATCACTTAGAAATTTGGAGTGGTTTATAACGAATTACGCAAAAAAGAATAATACAACTTACACGACACAAGATGGTAAGCTCTTTACCGTACATTGTGCATATAAGTCGAGTCTAGATGGGTACTCGAAGAAACTCTTTGATCCATTTTGTCGTTCGCAGAAGTTTCCGTATACCATTCCTGGGACATCTCATGAAATTCATACAACTCTGGCACAGTTGAATTTCATCAAATGGTGTATTAAGAATAACATCATAGACTACATCTCCAATAATAAGACCTCACTGTTTAATAAGCAAGTGACATAAATCCCTTATCAAATATATACGTTTGATAACCGGTATAATACATGTTTAGCGAATAGTTATTACTAGACGTATCTACAAGTGATCCGGACGATGTGTCCAACTTCACTTCTATAGACGTTTTATCAGATTTTATTTGACTAAAATCCAAGTTCCCCGATGGCTCCACATTGATCGGATTCATCGAGAAACTATAAGTGTAAATATTTCTGATAGGCCTTGCTAATCTATTTCTAAATGGAATTAGATATTTGTAATAATAGTGATTTGTTTTAGAAACATTTGGTAATCTGTTTCCATTTATGTAAAAACTTGCTTCATCCATTATGGGATAGAAGAATGTACCCGTCTCATCAAAGTGTACATTAGATGAAAAATTATAACGATTTTGATAATACTTCTCCTCTTGTAAAGATTTACCACCCGTAGAATCACTAGCATCTTCGAATTTTTCATTTCTTAAAAACCAATGAATACATTTCACTGGAATGTTGGGTACAAGGTTATTTCGAATCATTATATCATTTGGTGTACTTATAATACTAGGGTGTTTACGTACAATATCAGTTATAAATGTTTGACGTTTACTCGCCAAATATTGACGTTCTTCGGGAGTTACTGTGATTTCTTCTGTAATGAGTTTAAACTCTGGGAGTGAGAGTGTATCTGACGTATCTGTAAAAAAAGCCTTTTGGTGAAACTCCAACTCAAATTCTATTTTTTGACGGTGTACAGCACATACTGGGAAGTATGGACGATTTGGTTTATTTGAAGAATATTCATCACTTGCATATTTTCTAGAAAAGAAGAAGTGTAAAGGAATCATGAGATCAGCAGAATATTGTGAAAGGTCCTTAAATGCATCCAAAGTGGAGTCGTCATAACCTATGTTTCTATTTACAAGAAATCTATTAGCTACTTTTTCAGATATTTCTAAATAAAGTTCATCATAAAGAATACCCCAATCATCATGAATTGTTTCAACTTCTAGTTCATCTACGAACATAGTGACACTTTTTAGAATATGTCTTCCCAATTGGTCTGCATAATTTTTACCACCACCAAAATCTGTGAGACGCGGCATTGTGATACTCAGCCACATGTTACTCAAAAGATCACCCATATTTTGTGGATTGAATTGCACTTTAATAGTTTGACCAAATGGCCAACCTGAAATAGCACCAGGATTAACAACATTACGACTTCTATGATATTTTCGAAAGTCTGAGTGTATCTTATCATTCTTATAATTAAAGAACGAGTCTTCTGGGTCTTTGGAAAGAAGGTGTGTATCCTGCTTTCCAATAGCTTTGAGAGAAATCTTTGCAGCTTCACCCATACTTATCTATTGTTTATATATTTTTAATATCATTCTTCCACATGTTCATAGCTGTAGTAGACTTCATAATCTCGAGATCCTTTTTCGCCTGTTCGGATTCTTTGAGAAGTTCACGAACACTCTCATCCGTGTACTGAACGGTTCTAATATTCAAAAGGTAGTCATATGTTCCACCAATTTGTGGGAAGAGTCCAGAAAGTTGGTTTTCGAGTTCTTGCTTTTTACGGCGAAATACAATGATATCACCGTTGATGACCATGGACACAAATCGAGACTTGTAATCACACATCTGTGCCTTTGCCTCCAGAACTTTGATGAGATGTTCTTTTCGCTTCTTGTAATACTCGTAGCGAAGCTCAATAAAATCTTTTAGAATGAGTTCTGGACTTTGGTATTTATGAATTCCCTTGGTGGGATGGAATAGATGCATATTGCTTGTACGAAAAGTCTTTTGAAGTTTAAGATCCTTAACAGCATCTTTGCCATTGTAGTCTTGGATCAAGAAATCCACATTCTCAGTTGTACTGTTATTTGTGAAACCACTAATGATTTTCTTTTCAATTAGGGTATCGAGGTGTTCTTTGTAATCTTGGGTCCAGCGTCCCGGGGGGAGTTCAGTCACCTTAACCGTCCTCCCAATGGTGGTCCATACACCTTGGGTCACCCATGAATCGTCATCCTGTTCCATGATTTTACCCTTGAAACCCCTGAACCAGGGTTTCATTTTTTGAATACTTTTACCATTTAATACATTTGTAATGTTATCACGAATATCCTTGGGATTGAATGGAGGCACGTAGCAACTGAAACCAGTACCAATACCCTCACTTCCATTGACCAAAATCATAGGTAGAGTAGGCATGTAGAAATCTGGTTCAATAGACCGTCCATCATCATCCAAATAATTAAGAATCGCATCATCCTTGGGATCGAAAAGCTTACGAGCCTCGGATGTCAATCGTGTGAAAATGTACCTCGTCTGAGAAGCATCCTTACCACCCATAAGTCGTGTTCCAAATTGACCACATGGCTCTAGGAGATTGATGTTGTTAGAACCCATGTAATCATTCGCCAATTTCACAATTGTATCAGCGAGAGATACTTCACCGTGATGATAGGCACTCTTCTCAGCTACAAAGGCAGCGAGTTGTGCCACCTTCATCTCAGCAGTCAAATTCTTTTGAAAACATGAATACATAACCTTTCGTTGGGACGGTTTGAGTCCATCACAAACGTGTGCGATAGAACGCTTGAGGTCTGCAAGACTGAAGTTTACCAGGTCCTTGTGAACAAAGTCAGTAATGTTCAACTGTTTCACATTACCATAAGGAACCTCTAACTCCTTGGGGTCTTTTGCCGTGCTTTCAAGAAGCCAAATCTTTCGATCATCAGCCTTTTTCTTGTCAAAAGCCAAAGTAATAGATTTATCAGCCATCACATCTGTATCAAACTTGACTGTGAGGTCTCCGATCTGCTTGAAATACTCACGTGCCTCCTTCGAAGTTGAGGTGCCCAAACCCTTGTAATACTTGATGCGCCAACCAGGTTGTCCATTTCCATACCAGGCCCTGAATTTAGAATCCGTATAGAATGACTTGGTTTGATTACCCCTAGAAGCCTTGATGATCGGGGTGACCATCGATACGACGAATCCCAACTTGAGGAGACTGGGCCAGAAATAGTCAATCATATTGAGAATTAGACCCTTGATATGTGAACCGTCATTATCTGCGTCAGTCATGATCATTAGCCTTCCGTATCGAAGCTCGGATACATCCTTGTATTCCTTGCCTTGTTGGAGACCCAAGATCTTCTTGAGGTCATTGAACTCCTGGTTCCCCGTAAGCTGTGCCACAGATGCATCTCGGACATTTTTGCATTTACCACGAAGTGGGAAGACACCATAATGGTCCCTTCCAACCACAGAGAGACCAGCAACTGCGAGGGTTTTAGCTGAATCACCCTCTGTCACGATGAGGGTGCATTTTTTGGATTGAGCCGTTCCAGCCTTGTTTGCATCATCCAATTTAGGGATGCCAGTAATTTTAGACTTACGGGCTCCACCATCAGTCTTGGCGAGCTCCTTCATCTCTTTGAACTTTGAGAGAGCTGTAAGCTCATCGGAAATACCCGTTTTTAGGACGTTTTTGACGAAGGTTTTAGGCATCTCAAATTTAGATCCAAAATCCTGTACCTTGATTGTGCATTCAGATTTGACTTGACTCGAGAAAGTTGGATTCTCAAGGGTGGCCTTTACAAAGATATTGAAGGTGTTCTTCACTTGTTGGGGCTTGAGTTTGATCTTCTTTGCCATCTCCTCGATGACACCCGATGCAACTAGGGATGCCACGTGATCTACATGGGTACCACCCTTGGTTGTACAGATACCATTGACGAAGGATACCTGCTCTAGACCATTCTCTGAAGGCCCGATACATACAGACCAACGGTCTCCAGTGACTGATGTCACATTCTCAACACCTTCATGCATCTTGGCATAGGTATCGAGGTTCTGTTTGGGTAGAACATCTCCATTGAACTTGACTTTACAGTTTGGGGTTGTGCAAATATTTGCATCCCAAACTCTCTTTTGGAAAATCTTATAGATGGCATTTTCCATCTTAGAAAGTCCAAATCTTCGCCAATCGGGGACAAAGGTCACAGAAACAGATGACGTGGCACCCGAATGTTTTTTTATTTTTGGTGGTTCACAGATGGTCATATTTTTAGACCATTTCTGTGTGTAGGTCTGTTTATTTTCATGGTCCTTGATCACGATAGAAAAATCTGATGAGTAAATATTCGTCAACTTGGCTCCATAACCATTACGTCCCCCAACAATTCTCTTTTGAGAGTCGTCGTAGTTTGTACTTGTGAGGAGATGCCCAAATGTAAGTTCTGGGTTCCATAGACCCTCCTTTTCGTGCATACGAACACCGATACCACCGAGAGGTCCATTGTTCTCGATAGTCACGGCACCTGATTCCTTGTCTATATCGACAGAGATGGAGGTAACATTTTTGGGGTGCATAGAGTTGCGGTCAATTGCGTTGACGAGGATCTCGTCAAAGATTTTCAAGAGAGCTGGGGAATACTTGAGGTTCTTCTTCTCAAACTGTGATTTGTTACTGTTGAGAACCCAATACGGTTCGACATTTAAGTCGACTGGACCGACATACGAGTCAGGTCTCTTGAGAATATGTTCTATGTGGGTGAGCTTTTGAACTGATTCCATGATTTTATTACAAGTCTAACTTTTAACTTAGGTTTCACATGCACTGTCGTAATCTTCGATAAGTTCCTTAACAAGAAATTCAAAGAGAGTATCATATAGATCTTCTGGAAAGTCTCCATTAATATCTTCCAGTTCCGCGTCACCATCAATCATGTAATGATGAACAAACCTGAAAGATGCAACTTTGTTTTCTCTCGAAATTTTACCTTCCCACTCTCTATATTGATTATATGGATCATCCTCGTCTTTTTCTATACTATAAACTTCGTAGCGCACATCATCCAATTCAACGTCCCACCAATAATCGGGGTTTTCTTCTTCATCGGGATAAAACTGCATTTTACTAATAATGAAGTCTAACTTTTAACCTAGGTACTGATTTTCTTTTTAACAGATTCAAGAATTTTCAAAACAGATATAGTTCCCGTGAATAAAAATAGTATCTGTTTGGTGAGTGGTATCCGTATTTCAGTTGGATGTGGTATAGAAGGTCTTCGTAATTTTTTATGTATTCGTCGTAAAGCATCACATGTCTCGAGATATTTACCCTCTGGCATCTGGTCCTTTGCCTCGTCAATGGTGGTCATCACTATGATTAGATCTTTATCTACTGCCATAAAGTAAGGTGATAATTTTTCTTTAGGTACCTTAAGAGATGTACTTCTATTTGATTATTGCAATTTTCATTCTCATAGTGATTATGCAGAACAAGAACAGGGGTATGAAAAGTTCAATCGAGAAACTGATCAGACAGTCAGCTCGGTATGCTACTGCGGCTCAACAGGATAAGTCTCCTGTCATAGCCGTTCTTCACGCCAACTATGCAGCTGCATACCTTTACGCTGTCAAGGATATCTCGAGTAATTCTCAGATACACAATGCGACTGGAATAGATGTTAAGAAATTCAGTGAGCATGTGACTAATGTACAAGATATGGTGACTAAAAAGACTACGGAGACTTGTCCAGAATTTGCGGGAAATGTTGACATTTATCTCGCAGAAATTGGTGGTGAAGCTTGATGAGTACCTAAGTAATGTTTCAAAATTATAAAAAGTAAGTTCTAAAAATGCAAGTTATTCGTGACGAAACGTGGCAGCAATGCCTTGCCAGTGCGGTCAAGATGTTTCGCCTCAGTGAGCCTGATGATAAATGCTATCATCTAGCTGATGCGACGTGGAAGTGTAAGATGTCTTATAAGAGACACGAAGAAAAGAAAGAGAGTCGACAAGTTGTTGTGATTGATAAACTCCCAGAGTCTGTGGTGACACAAAGAACACATGTTAAAACATGTCAGGCAACTACCATGTCTGGGAAGCCTTGTTCATTCAAGGCTGTGTGTGGAGATTTTTGCAAAAAGCATCGAATTGACAAAGTTCCTCTCGGGAAGAAGGTTCAATTAAAATCCTAGAGTACTATAAATGTTAGATCAAGAGAGTCTTAGACCTGTAATAATAGCAATGGCTCTTTACATTGCCGTAAATATTCTTTTACCTCGTATCATCACCAAACCCACTGGTTTTCAACCCCTAGATGATCTCGTAATGACTAGCATTGCTCAACGCGATTCATTAATGAGTGGTACTATCCTCATCGGTCTTATCGTCCTCGGTACCAATTACATTCAGGATGAATTCTTCTAAGACATTCTTTCTACCAACTAGATTTTTAGTGTGTTCGTGATCCATATGACGAACACGATTATCATACGCATGTCTCATGAACTCCAAGAGTTGGTCAAAGTTTGGTTTACCCCAAATGGCACCTTTTTTGAATAAAAAATCGTCATTCTCTAATTCCTGAAGTTCACAGTTAATTGTATACGGTGTCTTGATATATTCAGGTGCCCCACCGTAGTTCGTTATAATCACTGGCTTATCTCGCATTGCTGCTTCTACAGCCCCCATACCAACACCCTCAGAATGTGAAAAATTTACATAACAATCACATCTATGGTGAATATCATCCATTTCTTCGTTTGAAATAAGACCGTTTATAATCTCTACACGTGGAAACTGTATTTGAACATCTCTACCACAAGTTGCTTTGACTACCAGTCGTGAATTTGGTTCATTCAGGCGAATAAATGCCTGAAGTATATCACGAAACTTCTTTCTAGGGTCCATAATATTTCCAATGTGATAAAATACATATGGTTTTTCTTTCGGTATGGGAATGTGTGCATGAATCACATAGAAATCGTTATCAGGGAACTGTCTAGATAATACCCGTTTACAGAATTCACTTGGTACAGCAACCCTCTTAAATTCTTTCATAATCAGCCCATAATCTTCATGTACTGTTTCTGTCTCACACACAGTCATACAGGCCAGATTTTTTACTCGAGTTTTTGCATAACTAGTGATATATTCCAAATGCTCCTTCAAGGGAATGGTAAATACGAGACCATGTTCAGACTCAGGAAGTGTATTCCCAAATTCATAATAATGTGAGTTTGGAAGAAATAACTTTGTATATTTTTGTGCATGTTGTCCAATACCCGTCAAAAGTTTAGGACCAATGATTATCATTTAGTATAAAGATAATCTTTCTTTTATATATAGTAACATGAACCCACTCCTCAAA
>JACKZZ010010102.1_pt1 | contig 25667 bp, 16 predicted proteins | sample 8027871 | NCBI WGS metagenome assembly JACKZZ01 (sample SAMN15724774, study PRJNA655200) | protist metagenome | isolation source: fluorescence activated cell sorting (FACS) single amplified genomes of... | place: USA: West Boothbay Harbor, Gulf of Maine | collected 2000-07-19 | reverse complement strand
TGCTTCATCTTGTTCACGCATACCATACACACCTTGCTGTCCTTGACGATAAGAAATATTTGCATTGTTCTCCCAATTTCTCTGTTGGTGCTCATGTTGTCCACCATACATTTCATCAAGTAAATCATTACTTGGTGGAGCTAATCTGGAAGGATCTACTCCAGGTGCATATTGACTATCAATTATTTCACCATGGCGACGTTGATGACGATTTGGTGATGATTGATATTGATTTATATTTATATCTGCATTCCTTCTAGCATTATCGGCGCTAAGTGCCCTTGCAGCCTCATACGCCTCTTTATTTCGTCGTTCATGATCCATTTGTTGATCTAATTGTTGTTTATATTCTACTTGAGCTTGTAAACGTTTTTGTTCAGCTGTATTTGTATCATGTAAGTTTCTCAGACCACCATGTACACGTCGTGGTCCCTTAGCTGCACCGATCTGATCGATACCAGCTACGCTAGGGGTATCATACGCCTGCTGTTCCTGTAGACGTTGTTGAGCATGTTCTTCCATAGCTTTTTCACGCTCATCCCATTGTCGCTGCTGCTCTAACTGCTTGGCTTTTTGTGCTTCATATTGATCATTTTGCTCTTGTTCTCTTTGTGCTTGCTGATAACGTGCCTGTTGGGCTCTTTCTTCATTAAGCTGCTGCTGTTGCTGTTGCTGACGTTCTCTTTGATCAACGTATTCGGTACCAGCCATAACATCACCATAATCTGCACCAGCTTTTTTTGCTGCGTTTTTTTCTAATTCTTGAACTAATTGTGAATCAGTCATATTATCAACTTCCTCCATGAGTAGACGATCCTGTTCAACAGTATCAGGATCATATGCATGTAATAATTCATTTGGTTTAGGTGCATACGGATGATCATAATCAATATTAGAAGGTGCATTTGTTGGATTTGATGATGATATATCAATGGGTCCATTTTCTGTAGCTAGTTGTGATGCCAATGCTTTCCCTTCTGGTGATAATGAAGCGACACTTTCTTGCTGTAAATCATTCATAATTTCTTGTTCTAAACGTCTCATTTCTTCTGCTACCATTTGTTGAAATAATGGATCTTCAAATGGAGGATTCTCTTGGATTTCCATACCACGTGGACTTATTTTATAGTCTCCATCAATTCTATTCAATGGTACATTAATTGGTTCAGATGCCTGTGGTGGTTGTACTGGTGTATCTTGATACTCATAATCATTGACTTGGTTACGAGCTTCTTGTCGTTGACGTAACTGGTCATCTGCTTGGCGCAACAACCCTTCTTGACGTTGTATTTCAAGTTCTTCACGTTTTCTTCTGTGCTCATCACCACCACCAAACCTTGTTGGTGACGAAACATATTTTTCTTGTGCATTACGTATTTCATTATCACGATTACGATCGTAATGTGTTGGTGATCCCATAGACTCTGGCGTTGGTGGCTTCTCATTTAATACTCCCATTGCTTGAGCATAGGCAAATTCACTTGGATATCCTTCGCGCTTCCAGTCAGAGAGTCGAACATTTGATGAATCTACCCCTGCATGTGGTCCACCACCACGAGGTTCAGAAAATTCAAATTGAGATGGTGCTACTTGAGCCTTTGGTGGAGGTCTAAAATTGCGTATCATACTTCACTACACAATTCCTTTTTGACCCTCAGATGTTTGAGTCTCAATGAAGATTTTCTGCTGTTCAGGAAAAGTTAGACACTTATTTTTGAAAATTAATGCAATAAAAGTCTGTACTTTTTGCGTTCAGAATATTATTTGTCCAGTTGTCTCTTTACTCTTCCCTTACTTTTCCTTTTCATTATCCGACGCACGCCGTACGATGACCGACCGGCGGTTTAATACGACGGCAACCACGGGGAAACATGCCAACCAGTAGAAGGTTTGAGTAGTCGGATTCAAGTAGATTTGCACCACATAAACTATCTTCCTAGCCAATTGTTTTATATATATACTCCTCGTGCATTTCTTCAAAGTATAGTCTCGAATTAGAGCGCTGACTAACTAGAGCTTACTCTGTGCTTGTATAGGAAGCATGCAGGGAATACCAGGAATGTATCAACCGTATAAAGGGAATACGCTAAATTGTGCAGAGCGCGCACGTTTTGATTTCCCTGAAAAGTCATGGAATGGTCAACCTGTTGGTGTGACGTTGTCAGGAAGCTCGGATAAACATCAACACTCAATATTAATCAAAGCTGACCCAACATACTTGCCAAGTCCAACACATGATATGATACTTAGTCAGACACTCGGTATGCCTGAAATCAAAGGTGGTAGCCCACAACAACAACCAAGTAATTATATGGGTTCATCATCAAACTATCAGCAGCAGCCTCAGGGACAAGCCAATGTTAATATGAATAGTGGTGGCAGTAGTCCAAATAAGCGATTTGAACAATCTGCAGCATATCTAGAAAAACTCAGGCGTCAAGCAGAAGAAAAGCAATATTCATTGCAAATGGCTGAACGCGAAAAAATGAAATATAAAACGAACCATGAACAAAAGCTATCCCTGGATCAATTTAATGCGGCACAAGGTCATACTAATAGTAATTTAATTGGTAGTAAATCAAGTCCTAATATATCACCTGAAAAATTAGATGCTATTGCTATGAAACGCAATAAACAGATATCACATGCTTTAGCAATAGAATCTTCAGCCAAAGCTCAAGAAATACCTCAAGGTCATGCAATATTATTACATCAACCTCGTAGATTAGAGGGAAATCCTAATGCTGCTGCACAAGGTGTATTAAGTGGTACTGGTCAACTTAATAATAACATATCAAATAATGAAAAACGACAACAACAAGAACAATATCGTCAAGCACTGCAGCAGGGTGCCGCATTGCAGGAACCTAATACTACAAGGGCGCCACCCAAGCGTCGTCCTGTAAGTCCAAGTGTACCAATACCTGGTCAAAATGGGTTAATGACATTAGGCTCACTTGATAGTCCACAAAGTAAACAAAAGGCTAAAGAAAATATGCAGTATATGTTAGCGAAGCAAACTCGAGAAATCGAGGCCTATAATGCTATGAAGGAAGCAGGTGGTACCCAAAATTTGAGATCTTCCGATGAGTATGGTTTGACTAGTAGTCGCAGTGGCCAAGTAAGTGAAAGATCACCTCATGGACAATATCCATTACTCGTTAATCCTAAAAAAGTTTCTGTGCCAGAAAGGGATCCAAATGCGTACTTTCCTTCACCTATGGTAAGAGAAGCTAAATCTCGCCAACATGAAGCACAAATGAGTCGACAAGGGTTTCCTGGATCTGATGGTATAATTGATGGTGATAGTGGTACAAATTCATCACAAATATTATCACAAGAAAATTATGCTAGAAGAAAATTACAACAAGAAATGTATAAAAATCAAATGGCAGCAGATGCTGCTGCAAAACAGAATGTAGAAACATCTCGAATTCCTCTTCAATTCATCTCAACAAAAGGTGCAAATAATCGCAATGAACAAGCATTATTCTCACCTGTACGTTCAGGACCAAATGTTATTGATTCTGTTGGTGATTATGATTACGATCATCATGATAAGAATAAAAAACGCGAAATGCAGGCTGAATATCATGCACAACTAGTTGCTGCCGAGCAAGCTACAGTTCCTATTGGACAATCGCAAGCTCGTACACCACTTACTAACCAGCAAGTACCATTACATCCTGATCCATTCAAACCGTCAGCACAGTACCAAGAATCATTGAATGTCCAATATGAAGGTAACACAAGTTTGCCTTTGCAAGGAAGCGAGGAATATAATGGTTATTCCCGTGGAGGGTTTAATCAAAATGATCCCATATATAAGCAAATGCGTGTGATGGAACGTGAAAAACAAGAAGAATTTCGTGCTAAAGTTGAATCACAATCAAATGAAATTGTACAATCACCACGAGGTACATTATATAGAAGAAAGTACTTAGGTGCACCTGATTATGATACGACCACTCAATTTGGAATGTTGACTAACAGTTTAGCTAAAAATGAAGACTTATTGGAAGAAAAGGGTATACAAGAAGGCTCAAAGCGTATGGCACAAGAGTTGCGTGTACAACAATTGGAAGCAGATAAACTTATGCATGAAACCGTTAGAAATACTCCGCAACAAAGACATAGTTTCGCTAAAAAGCCTATGAGTGAAAATGAAAGTCATCAAGATTTAAGTGATAATTATATTCCACCTGGTATACCAATGCATAATCAATATGATTGGAATGAGAAATCTTTAGATTACAATTGGAATAGTGATCAAACACCTGATCAAATTGGTACTGGTAGATCAGGATATGCAAAACCTCATGCAACACATCAAATGTATTTTGCACAAGGTGGAGCTACAGCAAATACTGCTGGAATTGTAGAACAATATGATAACGGCAGTGCTGTGAATACAAGCTTACCATTTTCATCCCGTGATATGGAAAAAACAGTGCATGCAATGAATAGAATCCAGTATACAGAAGGTGTGTTGTCGGATAGATCTGAGAAAGCTCGACAGCAGTACATAGAAGAAATGAAAAAATTTCAAGCAATGCAAGAAGCAAGAGATCCAACAGGACAAGCAGCATATCATCATGTACCAAAATTGGATATTACTCAACAAATTCCAGTCCATAATCCTAACTATCATAATCCAAGCTATGGTGGTGCTGGTTTAGATCCTGTTTCTGGAATTTCGGCTTTAGCTAATGGACGACAACCACAGGTTCCACCTGGTAGTAAACCTCAATCATCATTCCCTGAACCTCGTCGTATAGGTGGTGAAGCATTATTACCTAGGAATAATAGAGTGATAGAACGACCAGCGACGGATGCTATGAGAACTCCGCAGCAAACCGGATTTCGAAGTCAACGTTCGTAAATAAGATATATAACTAAAAATAAATAATGTAAATACAAAAGAAAAGGGGTAGATTGGAAATGATATCGTATGCAACAATAAAACATTTATGCACTTATTGTAAAAAACATAAATGAAAAGAAGTAACATTTATTTACTACGTTAATATTAACCAACTAAACTCTTTAGTAACTCTGATAAAATTCGATGATAGTCGGACGCATCGATATTCTGTCAGTGAATATTCCAGTAAAATGTAAGAAAACGGTTTATATATTTACCCTAAATAGAAAGCTGTTTAAGTGCAATAATCAGTGCACTTAGATTCGTCTGTCTTACAGTTATTAAATCCAGATGCTTCACATGGCTACTTATCATCAGTAGCAGCCTCTGTCGTCTCTTCCTTATTATTGTCCTCTTCATCAGCAGCAGTATCCTCTACAGCAGCAAAAACAGATGCAGCAGCTGATGTTTCAACAGGTGCAGGAGTGCAGTTCTCTCCAGGATTACCTTCAGAACACTTGCAGCTTCCACCGCATTTGCAATCAACACATTTGCAGCCCTCAGATCCACACGGTCCATTGTCAGGAGAAGCAGCTTCCTCAGTAGAAGCAGCTTCCTCAGTAGAAGCAGCTTCCTCAGTAGGAGTAGCTTCCTCAGTAGGAGTAGCTTCCTCAGAGGCAGCTGTGTCTTCAGTAACGCTAATTTCAGCCTTCATAGGTGAGTTATCAACAGCTTTTAGTGATGCTCTACGTTGGTTAATAGCATTATTATCTTCTGTGACTGTAGGTGTTGCTGGTGTAGCAGCTGCAGTCGTTTTCATAGACGGACGTCTATCGGGTGTTGTAACACTACGTTCTAGAACATAATCATGATCCTTTGTTGCACCAGACTTGACTACATCTTTTTTAGCATCCATAGGTGATAAACTAGCACGACGACTAACAGCTTGTTTACTAATGGATTCACGTTCAGATTGTTTTGAGAATTTTCCACCACCTGAATAAACACCGCCAGCAGCATTAAATCTAGCTTTGTAATGAACTTTACATACAAGAGTTTTGCTTCCGTCATCATTGTCACATAAAGCGAAGTTGCTAACACTAATAGTGCAGCTACAATCTGCACACTTAGCACAGCTTGTGTGAAAGATAGAGCCATCTAAATTAATCTGTTTATCCATTGGATAGACAGATTTATCGCATGACTTGCATTTTGTTGGAGGTGCTATTGTGAATGGCATCGCAATATTAAAATTAAATGTAAATGGTAGCAAACAGGGGCTATGTTGCGAGAAGGTTTTTTCTTAGTTAGGGGGCCCCCGGAGACAATAATTGAATTGCTAACAAAATTGTTTTTATTTATTGAAATGACCTGGAATTGACAAAAGCACTTACAAAAAATATACAAAACAGACGTAGTATTACATATATTGGACGTTGTACAGTTAGGGCAAATCCACACAACATTATAACTGTGTGTTACTGGAGTTACTGGTATATAATTTTTTTAACTTTTCTGAGTTTATCATTATATAAAAATGCCAAATCATATGGTTGAACGGGATGATCTGAAGAAATTACAGGTGAAGCATCTTTGATATGCAATAATGGGGCCCAAACAACACTACCACCACTATTTTGATAATAATAATGACCACGATTACTTCGTGACTCATATATGGTCACTGGTTCTTCTCGACTTATTTCAGGACAATCAGCACATAATGAAACTTCTTCTTTATTTTGAGTGCGTTTTTTATATGATGATATGTCCTCGATATCCTTAGGATTAGTATCTGTGTCCTCAAATGAACGTTTTTTAGACTGTATATCAATTGGTTCCCTATTCGATGGTTCCACTATCGCACTACCTCCGTACAACGAGCCAGTTGTTTCCGCACTACCACTTCCTCCACCCCCATATAATGATGCTACTATATTTACATCATTGGATTTAATTTGAGTTGTTGGTAGTACATTTTTTTTAGGTAGTAAATGTCCAATAGTAGGTAAATATGTGCAGTAATATGCCTTAATTAAATTGCCTATTCTTCCATCATTTTTCATTGATGATTTTACTTCATAATGGCGTGTTATTTTTGGTATATCTATAACTCTTGTAAAACCTGCAGCACATGCAAGATTATCCCATTCTGTTTGTGGTCTATACCAAGCTTCATATTCATCTAAAAAATTAGGCCATTCTACGGGTTTACTCCACGCTAATGAATATAAACCATGAGTAATATCTAAAAATGTGGCCATTTCAGGATTATCGCAATGATGCTCCCTTAATACTATACAACCATTTGGCTTTAAAACACGTCTTAATTCTTGCAATATAGCTAAAGGATGTTTTACGTGATGTAATACCATCGCAGATGTAACTAATGATATACTACCTTCTTTTATATTGGGTAATATTTCACCTATATCAGGAGGCTTATTATCATCTTCTGCTGGTAACTGTATAAATGTAAATCCTTCCGCGGGTATAGCTCTAACATCTGCACCATATACTCTCGATGCAGGTAACTGCAACGTTGATCCCATAGTTGCCGTAATAGCACCCTCTGCACATCCATAGTCTAAATAACTACTAATACGTGATTTTTGATTATCTGGTACACATTCTAATGTCATTTTTACCATAAAACCTGCTCTACCGGCTTCTGCTTCTGTTTCAGCTATATTAGCTACTTTTTCCGCATTTATAATTGCTTTTTTCCCAAATATATCATCATCTGCATCAGAATCATTCCCACTATTATCAGCGTCACTGCTACATGCATCTTCACTCAATCGTATAGCTATATCTTGTTCAAGTGTTCTACCTAATGTAATTTTACGTATTTCATTATAAATACCAAAGTCATCTTTATCATGATCTAAACATGATTGTATCTTCTCATTCCATTTTTCTATAGATAACTTCATGAATCCTCCCCCAGCAGTGTTGACACAATCCCGATCCGCTAATCGTTGTAATACTCTTCTTTTACCACTATCGATTCTCGCAGCAGATGCTTGTTGTTGTTGCTGTTTAGCAACACTAGATCCTGGTATCTTTGCCAATATAAGTGCTTCTCGTTTTGCATGTTGTTCCCATAAATATCGAAATTGATTTCGAGTAAATACAGCAGGTTGACCGTGACTTCCTAATGTATCTTTCGTTTTTGTACCATTAAATGTAGATAAATTATCTGTAGTAGTTGCAACACGACTAATATTATAGAAACTTACAAGTCTATACTTGTTCATAGCGAGATCACTGTAGGAAACACCGACACCTTCAGTAGCTCTTCTATTTGCTTTAGTAATAGCTTTGAGTTCTTCTTCAGTGTGAGGAATAAGTGATTCCAAGACAAGAACCATTATAAGAGGCACATAACGGGATTTTATACACATTTGTGCAAATTCCACAAGAGAATCATAACTAAATTTTCCATCATCTTGCTCTTTCGTAATCAATGTTACATGGTCTGTAGGTATTCCACATTTCATATCATTACATTCCATAGATATTTCATAGAACTCATCAAATTCTCCTTTCTTCACAATATTATTTTTTAGATCAGTCACAATAACATCATAATCTTCACAATCATTAGTAGCTTTCACAATAGTAAGACGCTTAGCTGCTGTGCCTCCTGTTGCATAAGCTGTTCTAGGACAGATCTGACAACGAATGCTGCTCAATCTTTCTGCAAATCTCTCCATATTTTTATCTTTTTCTTTTAAAATTTGTTTGATAGGTGTTGTGAGCCGGCTTCTCTCTGCTCTCTCCCTCGGGCTCTCCCCCTAAAATTACATAGGTTATAGAACAAACTGCTATCGTGTATATAGTAAATCCATATGTCTGCCAGAGTAGAATTTGGTACTCCCAAACCAAATAAGGTAATCGTAGCTACATGCAATCTTAATCAATGGGCTCTTGATTTTGATGGCAACCTTGCTCGTACTGAGGAATCCATACGTATTGCAAAAGATAGGGGTGCACGATTTCGTGTTGGGCCTGAACTAGAATTATGTGGCTACTCATGTGAGGATCACTTTCGAGAAATGGATACATACTTGCATTCAAATCAAAGTCTTGCTGCTTTACTCAAAACTGATGCAACAGATGATATTCTATGTGATATTGGGTGTCCTGTAATGCACGATGGTGTTAGATATAATTGCCGTATATTTTGCTTAAATAGACGTATATTACTAATACGGCCTAAAACTTTTATGGCAAATGATGGTAATTATCATGAAACTCGTTTTTTTGCATCATGGAAAGGTGGTATTGGTGATTTATCATCGCATATACTTGATGATGAACTAAGAGAAGCAACTGGACAAGATCGTGTTCCATTCGGAGTAGGCATCTTGCAAACTCAAGAAACAAAAATTGCAGCTGAAATATGTGAAGAATTATGGGTAAGTCATAGTCCACATATTGACCTCACTTTATGTGGTGTGGAGATATTTTCTAATGGTTCAGGATCACATCATCAATTGCGAAAATTAGATGCAAGATTACAATTGATAATGAGTGCTACAGCAAAATGCGGTGGTTGCTATGTATTCAGTAATCATAAAGGATGTGACGGCACAAGACTGTATTTTGACGGTTCGTCATTAATATGCGTTAATGGACAAATTAAAGCCCAATCATCACAATTTAGTCTTTGTGATGTAGAAGTAGCCACTGCTGTAGTTGATTTAAATGATATCAGATCATATAGAAGCAATATTGCCAGCTTACAAGATCAAGCATCGTTGAAACAGCATGCTAATCTTACTAATAATTTGAAGAATATTACAATAGACGTTACATCATTTTCTATGCGTGCAGGAGGACCTAGTAGCTTTGAATTATCTTCAACAAATGATGCAAAGGAAGAATCATATCATTCGAATACGATGTTTAAAACAACAGAAAGTATTCAACCATATTTGCATTCACCTGAAGAAGAGTGCGTATTGGGACCAGCATGCTGGTTATGGGATTATTTACGACGGTCAAATGCTGTTGGTTTCTTCTTACCATTATCTGGAGGTGCAGATAGTGCGTCTGTAGCTACTATAGTTCGGGTCATGTGTGAACTAGTGGTAAGAGCTGCATGTAGTGGTGATAAAACGGTATTATCAGATTTATTACGTATAGCACCACCTGTACGTTCAGATATTTTAGCATTACAAGACTCTTATCAAGATGCTATATTATTGACAAGGGATGCACAGAGACTGCGTCCTAACGGCTCTGATGGTGGTTTTATTCCCTTTGCTCCCCATAAAAAGGCTGCAGATAAATTATGTAACTTAATTTTGCACACAACATACATGGGTACAGAGAATTCTTCCCAGGAAACGAAAGATCGTGCGCTTCAACTAGCGACGCATTTTGGTGCTTATCACAGCTCTATCGCTATCGATGACATCGTCTCGGCTGTATTGAAAGTTTTTAGTATTATGTCTGGAGGTTTCATTCCAAAATTTACTATAAATGGTGGTGATAAAACACAAGATCTAGCATTACAAAATATACAAGCACGAATTCGAATGGTAATGTCTTACTTGTTTGCTCAATTGCTACCATGGATAAGAAAAGTACAGAATAATCCTATTGCAAATGGATTTCTATTAGTATTAGGTGCTGGTAATGTTGATGAAGCACTTAGAGGATATTTAACAAAATATGATTGTTCAAGTGCTGATTTAAATCCAATTGGTGGTATATGTAAAAATGATATTAAAAAATTATTGCTATGGGGAGAAAATGTTTTACGATGTTCAACACTTGGCGATATTGTAAATGCACCACCTACTGCAGAGTTGCGACCCTTACAATCAGTTGAACCTACTAGTACTAGTTCAGCTGATATTTCTACTTATAATGATAATAATCTACCTTCTCGTCTCGTACAGACGGACGAGGAGGATATGGGCATGACTTATGCTGAATTGGGTGTTTTCGGAGTTTTAAGAAAAGTGAAACAATGTGGTCCATTGAGTATGTATTATAAGCTGCTGGATATTTGGGGTGCTGCTGGTACACTGGTGCGACCGTTGCTACCTGATGAAATTGCAATGAAAGTAAAAAAATTCTTTTTATACTACTCTATCAACAGACATAAGATGACGACTTTAACACCAAGTTACCATGCAGAAAACTACAGTCCAGATGACAATAGATTTGATTTTAGACCATTTTTATACAATACATCATGGAATCGACAATTTAATAATATAGATGCTGCAGTATTGATGTCGAGAGAATCGCACATACTCACGGATCATGCTAATGAAAGTGGAGATAGGTTGTAAAAGATAATACATGATGAAACGATAACCCACTCTTGCCTTGATTAATCTCTGACTATATGAGTCAGCACATGTAAAGCTTCTTGTCCTTAAAGACCTATTCGCCACTACTCACTATGATGAATTAAACCTTATTAATAGCCTTAATAACTAAAATTACATACAAAGTGAATCATAATAGAAATAAGAGGTTAGTTAGCTAAATAGAAATTCATTATTTGTTTAGGGGCTAGTGCTTACAAGTTCACTCCACTTTCAAAAAAAGTTCGTATCCCAATTTCTTTTTTCATCATAAACATTATTTAACAACAACGTCACGTCGTCGTGTTTTACATCAATATGAAGGTCTGCCTGTCTCATCGCTGCATATACCTTACTTCTTGCTTTTATTTCTTCCTAATATACGGCCAAATATAGTATTGTTTTGCGTTACAGATTGTGGCTGATTTGAAGGTGGTAAAAGCCCTGATGCACTTCCCCCTGTCACACTTCCAGCAACAGTGCCTGCTGTTACCAAAATTTCAAGTTGTTCATTTGTAAGCTCTGGTGTTTTGGCTTCACCATCATCATCTGAATCTGTTTCATATTCACTAGAACCAGATCCTTCAGACATACTACCTCGCGATGTATTCGTTGTTGCACTTGATGTCCTTTCAAATGCCCCAGGCTGACTATAGCTGCTTGTTCGACTTCGCATAGATTTAGTAGATGCACCACCATCTTCACTACGATCATCATAACTACCAAACCCACTATCAGCATCTGATTCAGACATGGCACTTTTAAAACTACTACCACCTGAAAAACCACCTAATGATGGTAAGTCAAATTCATCATCTTCCATACGAAAGTCTGATGATGTTATACTGGGTGCAACATTCACTATATTATCATTTATATTGCCAACAATATCGGTATTTATGCTGTTATTCATAATAACTGAATGAACAGTACTTGATGATCTATTTGATGTCAAACTATGGCGAGCATCAGAATCGAAAGTGTCTTCAACGTAACCGACATATTTATCAAAATAATCTGTACCTTCTCTTTGAGTATTTATTGCATGTGTATGCATATTACTTAACTGTGAATGAAGGTTATTCACATCATCCGTATTATCATAGTAACCATCACCTGCTGGATTATCAAACCGAGAATCAACTACAGCACTAGCGGCTATGTTATCAGCACCAGGATTTACGATTCCATTACTGAGGCCTACATCATAATTGTCAACTTTTTTTTTCTTCTTTTTTCCTTTATTTGAATTATTACCAGAGGAAGCTGCTGCTGCTGCTGCTTTTTTTAATTGTTTTTCTAATTTTGCTGCCGTCTCTTTTTCTTTTATTTCAGCTAATTCACTTTCAGATATTGTAACTTTGGGTAAATCGTATGCTCTGCCACCTTTCATTGCCCTTTGTATAACATGAAAACGATTTTTAACTGCGTTATCCGTTCTACCAGATAAATGTTTTGTAAATTTACTCCATTGATTACCATATTCTTTTTGTAATGCTACTATTATGGCATCTTCTTCATCTGTCCAATCACCTTTTTTTATGGCTGGTGCTAAATGATTATGCCAACGTTCTCTACATTGCTTACCTGTTCTATCTTTAAACGTATCAGCTATTATTGCCCATCTCGAAATACCGTGTTGAGTTGTTAATTCACGAAGCTTCTCATCTTCTTCCACGGACCAAGCACGTTTCCAACTTATTGTATCGTTGAAACTGCTCACCCCCCTATATCGTGTATTACGGCCTCCATTCAATATACTATTATCATTGTCATCTTCTGCAAAGATTTTCTCGTCTTGACTATTTGACGGCGTGCTTGAAATACTGTCACTACGCTCTTCACGATATGGTCCGAATGTGCCAATAGGAGCTATCTCAGGCTTTCCCGACATCGCAAAAATTGAAAAACATTCAGTAAATTGTTGTAATTTGCCCGAACAGTCTTGCACTGCTGAGACCGGCGGTTATCCGTCAAAGTGAACCCTTTAAACCCATTCTATTTCCAATTTCATGAATTCAAACACCTTGAATAAGCCATGCCAAACATGAACCATAGAGCCTCAGGCTTTGCAGGCTTATGCACAGTTTGTGGTAAGGACAAGCGCCCTGTTTTCTACCTGCATTCATTGAAATTAATGTTTTATAGTGCGGCAATACGTATGGTATCAGAAGATGCATCAAAACCAGAGCGTACAATGAGCGCGTAGTTCGAATCCTGTAGCTGTCGTCACAAAGACATTCTAACTTAAAAAACATATATTCTATTCCTTGCTCTCTATATTATACTACTCTATGATGTTACAGGCCTTGGATGTCTTCTCGATGTATTTCTTTGGTCTTATAGCAGAAAAGGTGGATTAAATGTTGATGATAAATTGTTTAATTGGCATCCACCTCTTATGGTATTGAGTATGGTATTAATGGCAACATTTGGAGTCAATTCATTCCAGACCGATCCAATGGGTTATGGGTATCCGAAAGAGGATAGATCACCGAACAAATACTTTCATGCAATCTTATTAAGTATAGCATTACTTGTAGGATTTATTGGTATATATTGTGCATCTGCTGGTGGTATTATGGATTCATCAGATTGGCCGTTCCATCAATATATGGGAATTATAGCATTAACCTGTATGTGTTCTAATATGCTATTAGGTTTTATAAAATTCATATTAAATCATCCAATATTTGGTGAAGCAAAAGAATGGGTACCTACACATCGTAATGTAGGCATATTATCTATGATATGTTGCTATAGTGCATGTATATCAGGAGCTTATGAATGGGGATACTGTGGTCATGATGAAGGTAAGAATGACGGGTTTGGCTGTGAAGACGGATTAGTAACAATATTTCTTTTGATATTTTCATTAATATTTTTTGTGGGAAGTTTACATCCAGCATATTTACATCCTGAAGATAATAAATGTATTACAAATGTTATGTATAATATTAGTGATAAGATTGAAGAGGAAATGACTGGTCAGGCACCACGTGCCAGTCTCGTGTATGATGATGTGAATATGGATGGTAGTGACAGTGATTATGATAGTGGTGCATCTACAGGTAGTGGATCTAGTTATTCATCATATGATACAGATGATGAAAGTAGAAAACAATCTATTAAAAAACATACAACATCATCACTGAAAAAACTATCTACGAGAAAGCCTGTGGGCTGTGGTCAACTAACAAACGACGAATTGGCTTCCATGGTTGCGAAACATACATCTAAAAATCATATTCATGAATTAACAAATGCAGAATTAGAACAAATGTTATCGGAAAATGGTATAAATAGTAGTAGTAGAAAGGAGAGTGATATAAACGATGATTCTACTACTGCAACGGATATGGTCTCAGTCGACGTCGCTCCTGCTGTGTAGGACAAAACAGGAATGAACCAATCAATCATACATGGAAATATACCAATACATGTGCGAATAAGTACTTTTATGATGTGTACTATATAATTTATTTAGTTTCTTACGAATATAATACAAATTGTCACATATACATCAATCACCTATTGGGGATGGACTTCTGAAGATGATCATCTCTCATTTGTGACTGATTTTCATCATGAACAAGCACATAACTGCCCTACCACTCGCTTGCTTTGTGTTGATTTCTCAAGGCTTCTTCTTTTTGTTATTATCTTTCTTCTTATTCTTATTTTTAGGTGTGTCGTCATCCATCCAGTCTTCCGTTGATTTTGCTCCATTCACTTTATCACTTTTAGTACTACCATTACTATTACTTTTATTCTTATTTGCTGTATTCTCTATTTTTATACCACTACCAAATACTTTGTATCCCATGAGTGCTCCAATTACTAAAAATAGGAAAACTTTGGTTGCAAATGATAATTTATTTTCTTCTACTTGCTTTCTATCACGCTGTGCTCTTCTCATGTCTCTTTCGAGCTTTGGTGGTGCAGGTGGTAATTGTGGTTTTAAATTAGGATCATAACCAGGAGGCTTTTTCATATCTATACCACTATGATTTACGGTACCTTCATGTGGATCAACACCAGGTAGTTGTAATAGGGCTTCTTGAATCTCAGCTTTGCATTGTGATTGCAATTCCTCTTGCGTGTCAAGTGCTGCTTCCATTTGAGCTTTACAAGCTGGACTTATTTTACTAAGTAAAGAATCTACATCAGTCTTGGTCAAAGCAGCTTTGGTCTTCTCATCAGCAGATCCACGAGAGATACATGTCAGCACAAGAAACAATATCAATATAAATGATAGATACTTCATAACTTCATATAGTTAGATAGAAAACGTATCTATAGATGGAGCAAAGTGCAGTGTTGATCCAGGCAAAAAAGTAGAAAAGCGTCCGACCGGCGCTCCAAAATTAAAATGCAAATAATGAGACCAACTTAGGATTATTTTTAATTTTTATATATCACAAATAACACTATTAAGTTTTTTATTGTGTTTGCTGACAGAAGAGTTCTAAAATACAGTAAATATTGCAATAATACCATAAGACAGATTCGAAACTCAACAACCTTTTGTTTGGAGTAATATAATTAGGTTTCATTGTTAAAATGATGGAATATTTTAGACGCCAACGTTCCCCATTCTCTTCGGGGCCTTTTTCTGGTGCAGGACTAGAAGACTTCCTTTTATCATGGGATTCAGAGTATCTGAAATATTGGCTTGCAATACTTAGTTGTGCATTAAGCTTTATTTCTGTTATATTTGTGACCACATGGGCAGATGGTTCACCATCACAAGGATATCTTGGTGGTTTAGATTATGAAAAGAAGATTTTCAATTATCATCCCATACTAATGATAACAGGTACAATATTTTTTGCCACTGTATCATTGTTATCATATAAAGTAGCACCATATAGCAATGCTACTATGCGTACTCTACACGTATTATTACATGTGTCTGCTATTATATGTTTTAGTTGTGGTATTCATTATGTAAGAGTATCACATACACCTGAACATAATGACCTAGGTATATTTAAAGCTAATTTCGTTACATTACATTCATGGATTGGAATAATAGCTATTTCCATATATTTATTTAATTTTTCAGGTGGTTTACTTATATTTTTATTTAAATGTGGTTCACAAACTTTTTCATCGTTTTATATGATGAATCATAGATCTTTTGGTATAATAAGTTTAATAATATCTACATTTGCCGCTGTGACAGGGATACAGCTAAAATCAGACTGTGCTAGAGAAGTAACAAAAGAAGACACTAATCCTGCATTACATTATTATGATCTAAATGCTGGGTGTCGTGTTAGTAATAGTTTAGGTATATGTATTGTATTTAGTACAATATTAGCTGTCTACGTACTGATGCCTCAATCAAATGCATCGAATAATGATGTTAGTCAAATTCAATATGCACCTGATCATGTCGCTCAAGAGGCCAATTCACGAATAGAACGTGGTGAACGGAGCAAACCTGGTGGAAATGTACCACCTTTACCACCATTTGAAGAAAGTAGTCATACTGATTTACTCACACGATAGATATTATACATATTTCTTTTCATATGGACGAGGGTAGGGAGTACAAAAATAGTCACGACAGACACATATTAAAGTCAATAACTTATAGTAGTAATAACTCTTTCTTGTAAATAATATTTTGAATATACTTGAACAACACAAAAAAACAACTACGTCTTGAATCTACAATAATAAATACATTTGGAACTTTTACATTGGTGCATATATTTACTGCTGCCACGCCTTGTTCTATACTTCAACAAACTTTTTAATGGGTATGATTTATTCTGAATACCAATCAATTCCAGAATATGTTGATTATAATATAATGATGAAAAAATTATATAGTAGCATCCCAACCCAATATCATATTCATTAACAAGTACAATTGTTAACCACAGTATATTGAGCAACCCATGCCAATAAAGCCATGACCAAAATAACAGCATTAGTAGTATTATCTCCCAGTACATCAATTTCTGCAGGGGCAGCTACTTGCTCCTCACGCTGCCCTCGTTCAGTCTCACGGACTTGCCTCATTGGGGCAGGCTCTTCACCAGCCGCTTGCTTCATTATCACCACTTGAACGATAATACTAAAGATCTTTCACCAAAACTCTGCTATTTTATTTTTAAGCGTCCAGGCCGGTGGTTATAGGGAAGTTAGGAGGAATTTGATGGAACTAAGGACACAGAGCTTTAAGTTAAAAGTTAGAAAAATGGAGTCATTCAAAACGGCATTTAAGAGAGGTCTACCCAATAAATCTCTCGACTCTTCAATTCATTCTATTCACTCAGTGCGATCGAACTTAAGTACGAACAATCCTCCATGTACTCTTGAAGGTTTTGGTGAGAATTTGTTCAAAGGAGCTGTAGCAGCACCTTATCTCCAACGTGTGGGACTACCACATAATACATTGGACACTCCTGACTGGTGTAGCAATGGCATGGCCGATAAGGTGAGTGATCCTAGTCCTCTTGGCTGTTCAGAAGAGAATCACAACTAAATTGTGCATAATTTAGGTACTAACCACATTTTTTCTATTATTGTTTATATCCTTATATAGGTTGCATCTGCAGTATTAACGTGGGCTTGTGAACATGGTGCAAGTGTTTACTCTCATTGGTTTCAACCTTTGGGTTCATCTGGATTACGTCATGGAATGTCTGCTGGTGTGCAAATGTCAATGATGAAATTTCAAGATGATGGTACACCTGTATGGGATTTTTCAGGTAAAGATCTATTATTTGGTGAAACAGATGGTAGTTCTTATATGAATGGTGGTATTAGAGATACACACAAAGCAGGTAGTTATTTGACCATAGATCCAACTTCGCCTATATTTTTGAGAGATGACACGATATTCATACCAGCATGTTTGACATCTTTTGATGGTTATGTATTAGATGAAAAAACACCTTTATTGCGTTCATCTGATGCACTATCAAATGAGGGTACAAGATTATTAAATTTACTTGGTTATAAAGTAAAGAATGTAATTGCAAAAATTGGCTTAGAACAAGAAGTTTTTTTAATAAGTAGAGATGCATATATGAGACGTCCTGATTTACAAATGACTGGTAGAACTATTATGGGTAAACTACCTCCAAGAGGTCAAGAAATGTGTGATCATTATATGGCTCCACCATCATTAGCTTCACCTGCTATTGAATGCATTAAAGAATTTCAATTACAATGTTTTAGTATTGGTATTCCAATGAAAACACGTCATAGAGAAGTTGCACCAAATCAATACGAATTTGCACCTAATTTTGGTACGGTTACAACACAAATTGATCAAAATTTAATAGCTATGCAAATGATTGAAGAAACAGCAGCAGCACATGGATTAGCATGTTTATTACAAGAAAAACCCTTTAGTGGCATCAATGGCTCAGGTAAACATAATAATTGGTCACTTGCTACAGATGATGGTACAAATTTACTAAATGCTCAAGAATTAGAATTAAAATCAGGTAATCATAATATATTTCCTGTTATAATGGCTGCTATAGTGAAAGCTATTAATCAATATGGAGATTTAATGAGAATGTCTATTGCAACACCTGGTAATGATTTTCGTCTTGGTGCATGTGAAGCTCCTCCTTCTATTATATCTACACATTTAGGTGATGATTTGACACAATATTTAACAGATTACATGAATGGTGTGGATAAACCATATATACCTGCTAAAAAAACTTTACCTAAAATGGCTAATTGTCTGCCTGCATTGACTGTTCCAGCAGAAGATCGTAATCGTACATCACCTTTTCCTTATGGTGGGCATCGTTTTGAATTTCGTGCTGTTGGTAGTTCACAAAATGTTAGCATGGTAAATACAGTATTAGCAACCTGTGTATCATCAATATTTCAAGAATTTAGCAATGCAATTGCATCAGGAATATCTCCACGTGATATTGCAACCAAAGCTTTGAAGGAAAATTTCCAAGTTATCTTTAATGGTGACGGGTATGATATGAAAAATCAACATTACTTAAAAAATGAAAGAGGTTTATCTCAAATTGACTCTAATGTCGATGCAATATTAGCATTGCGTTCCAATAAAAATAAAGATTTATTTTCCAAAATGAATGTATTTACAAATAATGAATGTGATGCCAGGGTGGATGCTATCTTAAGACATTATACAGGTATAGTTGAAATAGAAGTTTTAAGTATGATTGATATGATTCATCATCATGTGATCCCGTCATGCAAGGATGCAAATATAGGTCCTATAAAAGATTTGTATTGTGCTGTTGAATTATTGAAGAATGGTATTAAAAAGTTGCATAATATCAATAAAGATGATGAAGAATCTAAAGCTAAATATGCACGTATACTACGTTTAGAAACAATGGAAGATGTACGCAAAATATGTGATGCAGCAGAAGCAATATGTCCAGCGAATAAATGGACTTTAGCAACATATAATGATTTACTTTTCCTGGATTCCAATACTAAATGATTCAATAAAAGAGGAAAGTGTTTGTATTGAAAACATGTAAAGGTTAAAGGTTTGTAAATCTCAAAAAAAAAATGATTTATCTACATAATAGTTATAATATTTTGCTCCTTGAACTAACGTTTCACCCATTGGAACTTCTTACGTGCCTTTGCTTGACCAGGTTTTTTACGTTCTACACGTCTAGGATCACGTGAAAGATATCCTGCTTTACTAAGGGTTGGTCTTAAATGTGGTTTTATGGCTGTTAAAGCTCTTGCAGTACCTAATCGAATAGCACCAGCTTGTCCCGTTACTCCACCACCCTTAACAGTACACCATACATCAAACATACCAGCTTGACCTGCATGATGAAATGCTTCAGCACAATCCCTTCGTTGCTGTGGTTGGAAATATTCATGAAGTGTCTTGTTGTTAATAATAAATTGACCAGAACCTTCTTTGATCCAAACTCGAGCAACACCTGTCTTTCTCCTTCCTGTACCATATGCACGATCAAACTCGTCAAATATTGGTTCAATTACTTCAACATCACCATCTTCGTTCATTTCTATACTGGATTCTTCATTACCAAGAATGACACTTCCTTCTTCTTCTTCTATGGCCACACCTTCTATGGTCACACCATCGTTCGCTGGAGGCGTACTAAACGCTCTAGCACCACTATTTATTGAAAACCGTGTGGAACAGGGTTGACTTGCACCAAAGACGCGCCTGAGTGGCGTAAGAGCTGTAGCAAACCTCCTCATCGTGTATAGTTGTAGGGCCCTGGAAAAAGTTGAGGACCTCCTTGAGTGCCGGCGTCGGGGTCCGTCCTGCTGCGGTCCAAATGGCAAATTGGAGACACACTTCTCTTATTTAGAAGATGGAGTTCGTTCTGACCAAGCTAGGAAGAAATACTACAAATATTGATGAGAAAACACCACTTAATATGGAACCTATCAGCCCTCTTTCGTCTTCTGACGAAGAAGCTCCAATCGTGGAAGTTAAATTGAAGAGATTAGTAGAATGCGACGATGTAAATACACCCAAAAGAAAACGCGGTCGTCCAAAAGGTAGTCTAAATAACAATGCTCGATCTACTATATCTACCAAGAAACAAAATGATAATGATGAAAGTTTTACGCCTAGTATATCATCTCCATCATCTAAGAATAAGAATTCTCCGGGTCTGTCTCCTTACGCTGCAGGTGATTTAGTTCAAGCAAAATGGAATGGAAAATGGTATGATGCTAAAATTGAGAAAGTAACGAAAGAAATGTCTCAGCAAGGTGTTTGTCAAGTTTACTTCGAAGCTACAGGTGGTTATCTTCCAGATCTACCAATTGCACTCATTCGTGGGCGCCATGCTTTAGACTTTTCAGCATCCCTTTTTTCTAGTCCTAAAGCTAACTCTACGTCAACGAAAAAAGACAAGAGAAAAAAGAAGAAGAAGGACAGCCCTGTGAAAACAAAACGCGATATGAAAGCTGAAAAGCCTACTAATCGTGATCCTTCTCCTCTTTCTTCTTTGGTCTTTTCACATGATAGTGATGATCAACCAATCTTTAAACCCCTGTCTCCCAATCGTGGTGCTAGGCTAACTTGTGATGCCTGTGCTAAAGAGTGTCGGTTTTCATATTCAAATTTACCTTCCATTGATAATAGTGGTAACTGGTTCTGTGCAACTTGTATTTCAAAATTGCTTGACATTACCAAAGAAGAACGTAATAAAGAAAAGGAATAAGCTATAAATTTCTATTGAACAACAAAAGTAATATGATGGCCTCAGGTTCACTGCGCGCTGCGCGCAAGCCGCAACCATTAGTAATATATGTATAAACATGATGAAGATCTCTATTCAAGAATAAGTTTTTAAGAGAATAAAAGCGTAAAAATAAGAAATAATCAACTCCGTAACATCCAGAATATCAGAAGTAATAGTAAAATAGATATTAGGTTAAAATAAGAATTTGATAGCCAGAAGTAGCCTTCGTCTAAAGTAAACATAAACAAAGTAATTTCACCTAATTTTTATTTATTTATTTTAAAGATAAAATGGGTTTGCGAGTTTAATCAACTTCCTCCATGGTGGAATCAGCGATATCGTCAGTGACCTCAAGATCTGGGATACCATCATCTTCATCATCATCGTCTTCGTTGATGGAAAGACCCATCTTAATCAAGTGTTGAATACGCTTGGCAAAGACAGTGGGCTCATCAAGAGAGAACCCAGATGTTAAAAGGGAGGTCTCGTATAAGAGCCAGATAACGTCCTTGACAGTCTTGTGCTCCTTGTCAGATGAAACACGTTCACGAAGACTGGATATGATAGAATTGCTAGGATTAACTTCCAATGTTTTCTTGGACATCATGTATGATGATGATTGAGAATCACGAAGAGCTTGGGCCTTCATGATACGCTCCATATTAGCGGACCAACCAAATTCACCAGTGACAAGACAAGTGGGGGCATTGTCAAGACGGTTAGATACGACAACCTTCTCGACCTTGTCATCAAGAACCTCCTTCATGAGTTTGCAAAGATCTTCAGTGGAAGCTTTAAGCTCCTCGAATGCCTTCTTCTCTTCGTCAGTTTCCTTGAGGTTCAAGTTCTCTTTGGTGGCACAAACAAGCTTCTTACCCTCGAACTCCTTAAGTTGTTGGACAGCATACTCATCGATGGGGTCAACCATGAAAAGTACTTCAAGACCCTTCTTCTTAAGTCTCTCAAGGAAAGGAGAGTTCTCAACTTGCTTCTTGGATTCACCAGTGACATAGTAGATATCTTCTTGGTCTTCAGGCATACGTGAAAGATAATCATCAAGAGATGTTAGATCCTCACCAGACTTCGTGGAATGATAACGAAGTAACTTGGCTAACTTAGCACGGTTAGTTGAGTCTTCGTGAATACCAAGCTTAATATTCTTACCGAATTGCTCGTAGAATTTAGAGTATTTCTCAGCATCATCAGCAATCTCGAACATCATATCAATAGACTTCTTGACAAGATTCTTTTTGACAACACGAAGAATCTTATTTTGTTGAAGAGATTCACGAGAAATGTTAAGAGGAAGATCCTCAGAATCAACAATACCCTTGACAAATTGTAACCATTCTGGCATAAGATCCTCACAGTTATCCATGATGAAGACGCGACGAACATAAAGCTTAATATTGTTGAACTTCTTCTTGTTGGCACCCTCAAACATATCAAAAGGAGCACGCTTGGGCACGAAAAGGACGGCACGGAATTCAAGTTGACCTTCAACGCTGAAGTGCTTTACAGCCAAATGTTCTTCCCAATCATTGGAAAGTGCCTTGTAGAAAGCAGCATATTCTTCCTCAGAAACGTCTTCTGGCTTACGCATCCAAAGAGGCTTTTGCTCGTTAAGGTGATCCCATGATTTGGTGACTTGCTTAACCTTCTTGGTCTTCTTGGCCTTCTCTTCTTCGTCATCAACATCGACAACCTTGGGTTCATCATCATCACCCTCCTTCTCTGCATCTTCCTCCTCTTCATCATCAGTGACTTCCTTCTCAGTCTCCTTCTCGACGTAAAGCTTGATTGGGAAACCAATGAACTCAGAGTGCTTCTTGACAAGTTCCTTAAGACGCTTCTCTTCTAAGTACTCTTGCATATCTTCCTTCAAGTGAAGAGTGATACGAGTACCACGGGTAAGATCAGCGTTTTCGTCTTGAGAGACAACAAATGAACCACCAGCAGCAGATTCCCACTTGTGTTGCTCCATAGCATTGTTCTTAGATTGAACAACAACTTTATCGGCAATCAAGTAAGCGGAGTAGAAACCTACACCGAATTGACCAATCATACTAATATCGGCACCAGCAGTAAGAGCCTCCATGAAACCCTTGGTACCAGACTTGGCAATAGTACCTAAATTGTTAACAAGGTCGGGTTTGGTCATACCAATACCAGTATCCTCAAGGATCAAACACTTGTTAGCCTTATCAGGGATAATACGAATCTCTAATTCTTTCTCAGTCTCTAAGACAGAGGAATCAGTAAGAGATAAGTAACGAATTTTATCAAGAGCATCACTGGAGTTGGAGATAAGCTCACGAAGGAAAATTTCCTTGTTGGAGTAAAAGGTGTTGATAATCAACGATAACAACTGGTTGATATCAGCAGAAAATGCAAAAGTTTCGGACATATTTGTTTGGGTTATAAACTAAAGAAACGTTTAAGTCTAAAGTGGTAAAATTAAAAAGATGTGAATGTTAGATACGCGTTCTAGAAATTATCGTTCTCAGCAGCAAATTACTACAATAATAAACGAATTTCACACAATTTTTTCACAAAATATAATAGAAAATGCGCTTGCTAAAGTTTTAAGTGATTATAGATATTTTTCAGTACGTACCAATCGAGCCTAAAAATGATTCGCTTACTCGAAGAACATTCTTCGTGTGTACGTCCGGATCCGTACGTCGTCCCCAAATACGACGTGATCCCTACAAACCTCTTCTTCGTGACATATGTCAGTGAGTACACACAAAAGGTAGGTTTATTGAGAATATTCTAAAATAATTTAACTATTTTGTTTTGTTTCGTGTCAAATACGGTAATTACCTCTTAATCTGTATGCGTTAAGAAGCTTTGTGAATAGAAACAACACCTATAATATAAGTCTGCTAGAAAGTAGATGTCAGCAATGTTTCAAGGTGGTTCTCCATCAGATGCACTTGATCATGTATTTAAGATCCTAATGATAGGTGATGCAGGTGTTGGTAAATCATCAATATTACAACAATTTACTGATGGTTATTTCAGTGAAAATTTGCAGTCCACAATTGGTGTTGACTTTAAAGTAAAAGCTATGACAGTTATGGGTCCTGATGAAAAACCTAAGCGTATAAAAGTTACAATATGGGATACAGCAGGTCAAGAACGTTTTCGTACATTAACAAGCTCATATTATCGTGGAGCACAAGGAATTATACTTGTGTATGACGTTGCAAGGAAAGACACATTTGACAGTTTAAATATGTGGTTACAAGAAGTAGAACAATTTAGTATGAATGGTGGTAGAGATGTTGTGAAATTATTAGTAGGTAATAAAATTGATCAACCTCGTGTACTTGATCGCAATACAGCCAACGCTTGGGCACGTGAAAAGGGTATGTTATTTATGGAAGCATCAGCGAAAACAAAAGAAGGTATAACTCAAGTATTTACAGAAGTTGTACAAAAAGTATTAGAAAATCCTAATTTATTAGCAAATACAAGAGTTAAGCCAAGGGGAACTAATTTAAATGCAACAAATCCAAATACCAATCAAGGTGGATGTTGTTGATGATAACTGACTGTTTGAATTTGACTATACGGAACTGTGATGCACCGTACGTATATTCAAATTCAATATTACAACCGCCGAACAGATAAACATAGAGAATAAACATATTATTTGAATATATAAAGTAATAAATACTGTCAATAATCATGATAAAAAGAAGAAGAATCACGGAATGGTGTTTTTAACATACTTTACTACTCCTTAACTATATACTCTTTCTGCTCACCCACATCCTTCCCAAAATCCATTAAATAATTAATAATATTTATTTAATATCAAATGTTTTCTTTAAATTAATAACAAGTTGCCAATCTTCTTTTGTCATTTCATCTTTAAAATGTTCTTTTAAAGCATCAATACTTTCACGTGTTAATTTACTGTATAAACTATTATTATGATCAAATTGTCTACCATATGTTATTTGAGGATTAGCTTCATTGCTGATCTTAACTGCTACCTGTTTGCCTTTAATTGCTTTGGTAACATCACGATGATTTTCTTGTATGTTATCAACAGTACCAATAATCAGATTATCAAGTGATGGAATACATAAAGTAGTACCTAATCGTAATGTTCCTTCTAAAATTTCAACACCAACAACAATAGGATCCCTTTTATTAAATATATGTTGTTGAAATATTTTAATAATACATGGAAATTGTACAATTTTTTGGGCTTCATCTTTACGTTTTTCAACAATACCACGCATA